>Ga0068858_100001933_pt1 | contig 21122 bp, 19 predicted proteins | sample KBSSwiS12_FD_66589 | JGI IMG/M metagenome (GOLD analysis project Ga0068858, IMG submission 66589) | Switchgrass rhizosphere microbial communities from Kellogg Biological Station, Michigan, USA - KBS Switchgrass S1-2 | ecosystem: Host-associated > Plants > Roots > Rhizosphere > Soil ...
CTACCGACGCGGATGTTGCTGAGAGTCAGTGACGTTTTCGTGAGTCACACGCACATGGATCATTTTGCCGGCTTTGATCATTTGCTGCGCGTGTGCCTCGGCCGTGATACCGGCGTGCGCATGTACGGGCCACCTGGATTCATCGACCGGGTCTACCACAAGCTCGCAGCCTACACCTGGGATCTCGTACAGAATTACTCAACCAACTTTGCCGTTGAGGTTCACGAGCTGCATCCAGACGCACGTGTACTGCGAGCGAGGTTCAACAGCCAGAACCAATTTCGGCGCGAGCAACTCGATGACGTGGCATCGCGTGAGGGTGTGCTACTCGAGGACGAGCAGTTCTGCGTTCGTGCTCGGGCGCTCGTGCATCATGAGATGAGCTCTCTCGCATTTGCATTCGAGGAACGCATCCACATCAATATCTGGAAGAATCGCCTCGATGAGCGTGGCCTCCCCAGCGGCCCCTGGCTCACTGATCTCAAGCAGAAGGCCCGGGCCGGCTTGCCCGATGACACGCCGATCACAGTCCGCTGGCGCACCCGGGACGGTTTGCGTGAGCAGACGCTTCCCCTGGGCGAGCTGAAACGCGATGTGCTCGAATTCGTACCTGGCCAAAAGGTCTGCTACGTCACTGATGCGAGCGGAGCCGAGGACAACCGCGCTCGCATCGTCGACTTCGCGCGCGATGCCGATCTGTTGTTCATTGAAGCGGTATTCCTCGATGCAGACAGCGAGCTAGCGGCGCGCAAATCACATCTGTCCACTACGCAGGCCGGCGGCATCGCCCGCAAGGCTAACGTGCGTCACGCCGAGCCCTTCCACTTTTCGGCGCGTTATTACCCCGAGGAGACACGGCATCGAGGGGAATTCGAGCGCGCCTGGCACGGCGCGTGACTTCCGCTAAGATGGAAACATGCTGAAAGTACTGCTGGCTTGCCTGTGCGTGATTTCTGGATTTCTCGGGACCGCTGAAGCTGCGCCGCGTCCGGTCACGCCGCGCGGTCCCCTCACCGCCGAAGAGAGGAACAACATCTCCGTCTTCGAGAATTCGAAGGCGTCCGTGGTGTACATCTCGACGAGCGAGCGCGTTCTCGACTACTGGACCCGCAACATCATGACCGTTCCCCATGGCACGGGATCCGGCTTTATCTGGGATAGCGGCGGGCACGTGGTCACCAATCTGCACGTGATCGCGGATGCGGCCGAAGCGACCATACGGCTTTCGGATGGTAAGGACTATCCAGCAACGCTCGTCGGCGTCAGTACGGCCCATGACATTGCCGTTCTCAAGATTCGCATACCGACCAATAACGCAGCTCCAATCCCAATCGGCACCAGTCACGATCTGGTGGTAGGCCAGAAGGTCTATGCGATCGGCAATCCGTTCGGTCTCGACTGGACGCTGACGGTTGGGATCGTCTCCGCACTCGACCGCTCGCTCACGGGCGACAACGGCGTGTTGAATCAACACCTGGTACAGACTGATGCCGCGATCAACCCCGGCAACTCCGGAGGCCCGCTGTTGGACAGTGCCGGCCGGCTCATTGGCATGAATACGGCTATCTACAGCCCGTCAGGCGCCAGCGCGGGTGTTGGATTCGCCGTCCCGGTCGATACCATCAACCGGGTAGTTCCCGAGATCATTGCAACGGGCCACTACTCGGCCCCGAGCCTCGGAATCCAGACCGATGAGAACCTGAGCCGTGGTATCGCACGGCAGCTCGGCGTGACCGGCGCCGCGATTCTGCGGGTTCGCCCAGGTGGCCCTGCCGAGAAAGCCGGCTTGCGTGGCGTGCGCTTCGGCCGGCGCAATGCAATCTTCCCGGGCGATGTAATCATCGCGCTGAACGACAAACCGATCGACAGCGTGGGTCGGCTGTTCGCGCGGCTGGACGACTGCAAGCCGGGCGATGTTGTGCAACTGACCGTTTGGCGGGATGGAAAGAAGATTCGCGTACCCGCCACGCTCCGCAGCGGCGAGGATGACAACTAAGTCCGGGTCAACAGGTCGGCGATGGCAAGGGCAATCAGGACGCTGAGCCAGGCGAAACCGCATGCAGCGACGATCCGCAGGAGCGGACTGTCGGTGTTCAGGCGCATGAAGAACGTCATCACCAGCAGCGCTTTCGCGATAGCAATGGCGAGACTGACGATGACGTTGAACGGTCCAAGCTCCAGATGAGCTGAGCCGACAGTCAGCGCAAGAAGAGCCAGGAGCGCCACGAGCACCCACAGGTTCATCCTCGAGGTCGGCGGTTTGGGGCCGCTCCTGTGGGATCGCTCGCTCATCCGGCGCGTCCGATCAGGTACATCAGGGGAAACACGAAGATCCAGACCAGGTCGACCAGGTGCCAATACAAGGCACTCATCTCCAGCGGCGTGTGGTAGTCCTGATCGAAGTCTCCACGGTACGTCCTGCGCGCCATCACCAGAAGGATAACCACCCCGACCGTGACATGAAGGCTGTGGAACCCGGTTATGAAATAGTAGAGGCAGAAGAACAATTGCATCGCAGTGGCGCCCTGCCCCGACTGCGTGTAATGGATCCCCGGCATCAGTCCCTCGTGGTACTCGGACACGTATTCGAATCCATGCATGACCAGGAAGGCCAGGCCCAGAGCTGCCGTCGAGCCAATCAGCCAGGTTGCAATCCGTTGCCCGCCCAACTGCACTTCCCTGACAGCCACGGCGATCAAACAGCTGCTGATGAGCAGATCCGCGGTCTCCGCCGTACCCAAAAGCAGGTCCGTATGTCGGCTACCTTCCTTGAAGGCCTCGGGAAATTCGACCCTGCAAAAGGCATAGCCCGCGAACAGCACTCCGAAGAAAAGTATCTCCGTGGCAATAAAGCTCCACATGCCCAACGTCGCCGCCTCGCGCTGTTGCGTGGCATCGTCGAACTGCTCGGCTGGCAAGCTCATGGCGCCTCGTATGCGTATGGCCCGTCTGTAACGACAGGTGTTTCATCGAAGTTGTGTACGGGCGGCGGCGAGGGTACGGTCCACTCCAACCCTTGCGCTCGCCAGGGATTGGCGGACGCACGAGGCCCATAGCGCAAGGACCAGCCCAGATATCCAAGCGGTAACAGGTATGACAGAGCGAGGATGGTGGAACCGGCGGACGACAACACATTCAACACCTGGAATTGTGGCGGATATTCGTGATAGCGGCGCGGCATCCCCTCGTATCCCAGCAGATATTGTGGGAAGAACGTCAGGTTGAAGCCAAAGAACATGATGATGGCAGCAAAGCGGGCCCAGCCTTCCGAGTACATTCGGCCGGTCACCTTCGGCCACCAGAAGTGAATCCCGCCGAGATAGGCCATCACTGCGCCGCCCACCATGATGTAGTGAAAGTGGGCTACCACAAAATACGTATCCGTCAGGTTCACATCGAGGGCCGTGGCAGCCAGAAACAGTCCGGTCAGTCCACCCAACATGAAGAGTCCCACGAACCCGAGCGCGTATAGCATCGGTGCGCCGAAGCTGATATCACCCTTGTAGAGGGTGGCCGTCCAGTTGAAGACTTTTACGGCGGAAGGCACGGCGACAATGAAGCTGAGGATGGAGAAGACGATGCTTGCGTACATGGATTGCCCGGACACGAACATGTGGTGGCCCCATACGAGGAAGCCGATTACCGCGATGCCCATGATGGAGTACACCATGAAGTCATAGCCGAAGATCCGTCGCCGCACCGATGCAGTGATGAGCTCGCTCACCACGCCCATCGCCGGCAGGATCATGATGTAGACCGCCGGATGTGAATAAAACCAGAAGAAATGTTGGAACAGCAGCGGATCACCCCCCAGCGCCGGATCGAAGATCCCGAGACCGAGAAGCCGCTCGAGGGCTATCAATGCCAACGTCATGGCCAGCACCGGCGTCGCGAGCATCATCACGAGCGAAACGCCATACATGGACCAGACAAAGAGCGGCAGACGGAACCAGGTCATCCCACGCGTGCGCATGGTATGTATGGTCACGATGAAGTTCAGACCCGTCAGTATCGATGAAAATCCAACTATGAAGACACCCACCACCGTCAGGATGACGTGGGAGTTTGAGAACATGGTCGAGAATGGAGTATAGAACGTCCATCCGGTGTCGACGCCGCCCGCCAACAGACACACGATGGTGAATATTCCGCCTGTGATATACAGGTACCAGCTCATCAGGTTGAGTCTGGGGAAAGCTACGTCACGCGCACCGATCATCAGGGGAAGCAGGAAGTTCCCCAACGTCGTCGGAATAGATGGGATGAGAAAGAACCAGACCATGACGACGCCGTGGAACGTGAAAGCCTTGTTGTAGCTCTCAGCGGTCATCAGATCACCGGCCGGGGTGACCAGCTCCAGTCGGATCAGGGCCGCGGCCAGACCACCCGTGAAAAAGAACGCAGTGATAGCCACGGCATAGAGGATCGCAATCCGTTTGTGATCGTGAGTCGTGAGCCAGGAAAGGACTCCCGGCTGCTCGGTCAGGTACGTTCCTTCAGGGGCCGTAGTGGGCTTTTCTGCCGGCAGCCCTGATATGCCCGCATCAATGCTGCTCATGACTCGCTCCCCCAATCACTTTCAGATACGCAATCAACGCGAGAACATCCTCTTCACCAATTCGTCCCGAGTAGGTAGGCATGATCGGTTCGTAACCGGCTGCCACTTCCTTGGCTGGCAGCAGGATGGAATCGTGTATATATCTGTCATCCACACGAACCCAGGTGCCATCCTGCAACGGCACCGTCCGGCCATATAGGCCTTCCAACAGCGGCGCATGGATGCCAGAGTGCGGGTCGTGGCACCCACTGCATCCGAGATGTCTGAACAAGTCAGCGCCGCGCTCTGACAGGCCGGGTCCGACGTGCTCATTCAGCCAGTGAGAGTAGTCGGCCGGCACCATGACCACGACCGAACCAATCATGCGCGAATGATCCGTTCCGCAGAACTCGGCACAGAACAGATCGAATGTTCCGGTCTGTGTTGGCTCGAACCAGAGTTGGGTGAATCGGCCAGGCAGCACGTCCTGTTTTACTCTGAAAGCGGGCACGTAGAAGCTGTGGATTACATCCTGTGATGTCATTACCAGACGCGTGGGTTGGTGCAATGGCACATGCAAGGTGTTGAGCTCTCGTTGGCCACCTTCGTGTTGAACTGTCCACATCCACTGTTTGGCCACGACGTAAACGGAGGTTGCGTTTTCTGGCGCACGGCTCATGTCGGCAAAGAGAGCGATGCTCCAGGCGAATATCACGATGAAGAGGCCGAACGGGAGCAGCGTCCAGGTCATTTCGAGACCTGGGGATTTGCTGTCAGCCCTCGTTCGATCAGCCTTGCTTCCATGGCGATATTTCGTCGCGAACCAGACGATAACAGTGAAGACGCCGATGACTACGATGGCACTCAGGCCCAGCATTGCGTAGAACAGGGTGTCCACGCGGCTGGCTACGCTCGATGCCTGAGGCAGCGACATCATTAGCGTGCGCTCCGCTTCATGTGCCACAACCAGACAATGATGAAAATCAGGAACAGGCTGCACACTATGAGTGCCACTCGGCCGATCAACAGGCTGTATCGGCCCGTTGTTGGATCGTAGCCGCAGCACAGGAGGACCAGTTGATCTATGACCGTGCCTAAATGACCGTTAGAGGCAGAGACCAGAGCCAGACGGACAGCATCGGGGGGAAAGCTGACGCCGAAGAAATACTGGGCCACGCACGCAGCGTTCGTGGTGATGATGATGCCGGCCGGGTGGACATATTGGCCTAGTTTGGGATCCAGCCAATAGCGGACCCCGACTGCGGAAGCCAGTGTTGCTATGTTAGTGGCATCGCCGGTCAGGAGGTGCCACTGGTCGACGCGGGCGCCTGGGGAGTCATGGGAAAGTTGGGTGGCGGCTCGGGCGGCTGCTCGTGGATTTTCGGTGGGATCTATACTGACGAAGGCTACCTGGAAGTCCTTCCCTGCCCGCAACGGTAGGGAGGCTATCGTCTTAGCCATGCTGTGCAGTTGGGTGTCACACAGGTTGGGGCAACCGAAGTAGCCGAAGGCCAGGAGCAGTGGCTTTCCGTTGTCCAGCTCGGCCAGGTGGAGCGGGCGGCCGTCGGTGTCATGGAAGACCAGGTCGCCTGGCAGGGACTGGCCGATACGCTGGTCGATGCCGGCGCGGCGATCGAGGTCTGGCGGGGGTGGCGGCGGGCGCGCCAGCGTTCGATCCGCCGCGTGGCGCTGCCGTTGCGCGGCGCCCGCGTAGCCCGGGGATGACGGAGGCGGTGGAGCGGCCATGGGGTCTGGCGTGGCCCCAGCCGGAGACGCCGTGGGATTGCTCGCCCCGTTGGCCATGATTTCCATGGCCCGCTCAATGGGAATACGGGCTATACCGTGCTCCCGGTCCACCCATTGATACTGATGCAACGCCTCCCGTTCCTGCGCGAGCACCGTCTGCAACTCCAGACTCGGGTACGCCTGCAAGCGCGGTCGCCCTGGGGGTGCCAGAGGCTCGATCCGTGGCAACGGCGCGAGCCAGGTATGCGCAAGCTCATACATCAGCCAGATGATGGCGATGAGCGAGCCGACGATAATGACTGCGATCCAATGCAGGCGGCCGGCAAAGACCTCGTATGACTCGTGGCTGTCGCGCTCGCTCATTGGGATGCTCTGACGAGTCGTTCATGCACGTTGTCAAAGCGCGCCCAACACAGCCCCCCTATCCCAATCCAGGGCAACAGATCACTCCACGTCAGCGACCACCCGTCTTCGTGCAGGCTGGGTAGCACGAGCCAGACTATGTAGCTGGCCTGCGTCGTCAGAATCAACAAGCACACGACCCGCAGGACTTCGTACCTGCGTTTTACCCAACCAGACAACAAGGCCGCCAGTGGGGCAATCAATCCGGCTACGACAACCCAGACAGTCAGATATTCCCATCGAGTCCGTAAACGGGGCCAATACCACTCGACTTCATCGGGTAGATCGGCGCTCCACGCCGTCAGATAATCCATGAATACCAGGTATCCCCACACCAGCACGAGCATCAGCATCAGGCGGCCGAGGTCCGGACCGAGGGTGGAGCGCGTATGCAGCGTAGCTATCGCCAGCGCGGCCGCAATCAAAACCTGAGTCGTACAGAATATCAATCCAAACACGGACGAGTGCCACCCCGGTATCAGCGACATCACCCAGTCGACCGCCATGGCAGTAGTTGTTATCAGATATACGATCAAAGCCAGCGCCGCGACCGCGGAGGAGCTTCGTGCCGAGCGGCATGCCGTATATAACAGCCACAACCACGCCAGGAAGGAAACTACGGATCGGCTGATAAAAAACGGCAGATTGAGATACCAGGAATGCGCCGCACCGACCCAGGGGAACAGGTGCGACGCGCCAACGAGCAACGGAATCAACAGCACGGCCAGCACCGGTAACATTTGCGCCGCGGCCAGAAGTGATGGCCGCAATTGCAGGCCCCATGTCCCTCCAGTCAGCGAGTGTATGAGGAGCAGAGCAACGCTACCCAGACCCAGGGCAAGGCAAAATAGAAAAGCGGACAGGTAAGAGCCCGCGACATCACGGGCCAGCCAGAAGCAGCCGGCCAGGGCAAGCACAGCGACGATGGATACTGCGACTCTCATTGGTCTTTACAGCCTCCCAACTGGCGCAGATCCTGCTCGGCCAGTCGGTTGCACGCGGCGTGCTGGCTCAACTGCAGCGCACGAATGTAGGCCACAATAGACCAGCGATCCTGCGGCTCGATTCGATCGCCATACGGGTACATCACCCCATAGCCGTTGCTGATGACCTCGAAGAGATGCGAGTCGCTTGCAGTACGCAGCGCATCAGTGTGATAGCTCGGCGGGGCAGGAAAGCCACGCCGTACGACCATGCCTGCTCCATCACCACTCTCACCGTGGCAGGGAGCGCAGTAGATGTTGAAGCGCTGCCGCCCCCGCTGCAGTACTGCCAAAGTGACCGGAGGGGCCTCCGTGTTTGGCTGCGCTTCGCTCCAGGGAACCGTCCCCGTTGGCGGTGTCCGGCCACTGTAGCCATTGGCGAACAGACCGCTCGAACTGCCAGGGGCATAGCGCGGTTGGACATACATGTCATGCACGGCTCGTTCGCAGCCGGCCAGCAGCGGGAACAACGCCATCGCTACATGGCGCCAGCTCATGCAGGAACCCTCCCCACACGAAGCGGGTTGAGTGCACGAAGCTCAGTGACTATTGAGTCCTCGTCACAGCGCGGGTCGTCGGAAAGTACTACCAGGAAGTGTGCGTCTCGCGTCGCCCTGTCAAAGCCCTCGATGTCAAACACCGGATGATGCAGCCGAGGCAAGCCACTGCCACGAAGCATGGCAACCACACCGCACAATGACGCACCCAGCAAGGCCATTTCCAACGCCGCAGGAATAAACGCCGGCCAGCTTGCATCCGGCCGCCCCCCCACGTTGATCGGGTAGTTGAACACCGCAGAGTAGTACTGGATTGCCAATGTCCCTAACGCGGCGAGCAGGCCACCGGCGAACATCACGCGCGGAATTCGGGATGGAGGGATTCCCAGCACCTCGGCCAGCCCCTCGACGGGGTAAGGCGTGTGAGCCTCGAGACGCGTGTACCCCAGATTGCGCAGCGCCCTGGCGGCCTGGAGCAGTGACTCCGGACGATCGAATTGTGCCATGTAGCCGTAGATGCGGGTCACGGCCGCCGGTGCTCGCTATGACTGGATTTGCGCAGCTCGAACATCGACACCATGGGCAGATAGCGCAGGAACAGCAGGAACAAGGCGAAAAACAGCCCGATCGACCCGAACAGGAACACGAAATCCCAGCGTGTCGGATAAAACATGCCCCAGCTCGAGGGCAGGAAGTCCCGATACAGGCTGGTCACTATCAACATGAAGCGTTCCATCCACATGCCGAAGACGACCAGGATCGACACCGTCAGCAACACGACAACGTTCGCTCGCATGCGCGGGAACCACAGGAGCTGAATACTGCCCACATTGCAGAACGCCGTTACCCAATAGGTCCAGGCATAACTTCCCTGGAAACGGTTCAGGGTCAGGCGAATTTCATGTTGATCCGAGCTGTAGAAAGCAAAGAACACCTCACAGACGTAGCTGTAGGCCACGAACAATCCCGTCGCGAGCAGCACCTTCGCCAGATTGTCCAGGTGTCGCCCCGTGATGACGGAGCCGAGACCGAAATAGCTTCGCAGTGCAATGGCCAGCACCAGTGCCATGGCGAACCCCGAGAACAGCGCGCCCGCGACAAAAAATGGCGGAAAGATTGTTGAATGCCACCCCGGCAGCAATCCTTCCGAGAAATCCAGCGCCACCATGCTGTGCACCGAGAACACCAACGGCACCGCGAGACCGGCCAGCATGGCGCTCAATGTCTGGAACCGATCCCATTGTCGAGCCTCGGCTCGCCAACCCAACGCCAACAGTCCATAGAACAACTGGGTTCCACGGGTCGTGGCACGATCCCGCAGGGCCGCGAGATCCGGGAGCAGCCCCAGGTAGAAGTACAGGATGGAGACCAGCAGATAAGCGGAAATCGCGAAGAAATCCCACAGCAGCGAGCTGCGCCACTGCGGCCACAGGGCCATCCGGTTGGGATACGGGGCGAGCCAGTAGAAGAACCAGGGTCTTCCCAGGTGCAAGATGGGAAACAGGCCCGATACCGACACCGCGAACACCGTCATCGCTTCCGCGTAACGATTCAACGCAGTACGCCATCCTTGCCGGGTCAGGTAGAGAGCCGCCGAGATGAAAGTGCCGGCCATACCCATGGCAATCCACCAGACGTAATCCGCAATGGCGAAGGCCCAAGCTACGGGCACATCGATGCCCCAGATGCCCACTCCCCTGTCCAACAGGACGATGATTCCCACTCCCAACAGAACAGTCAACGCGACTGCGACGGCGAACGCGATCGCCCATCCGCGTCCCATCCGGCGTTCGAGCGCGAGCGAACCTACGATGTCCGCGGCGCTCATACGTCGTCCTTCATGAGAGGGTTTGGATTGGGTACTTCTTTCAGATACGTCGTCTGAGGCCGCGTGTTGAGATCCTCGAGCAGTGCATAGTTGCGCTCTGACTTTTTGGCGCGGCTGACCGTGGAGTCCGGATCACTCGTATCACCGAAAACAATTGCCCGGGTCGGACAGACCTCCTGACACGCAGTGACAACCTCCCCATCCTGAATTCGGCGGCCTTCGCGGTCGGCGGTAATGTGAGCCTTCTCGATCCTCTGTATGCAGTAGGTGCATTTCTCCATGACACCCCGATTGCGAACAGTCACCTCGGGATTGCGCTGCGCCTCGAGGCTTTCGGTTTTCAGATCCGAGTACTGCAGGAAGTTGAAACGCCTGACCTTGTATGGGCAGTTGTTCGAGCAGAAACGCGTGCCGATGCACCGGTTGTACACCTGCAGATTCAGGCCTTCGGAGTCATGAACAGTGGCGCCGACAGGACATACCAACTCACAGGGGGCATGGTCGCAATGTTGGCAGGCCACCGGCTGGTGGCGCACGCGGGTGCCTTCCCAGTACTGATCGACTCGGAGCCAATGCATTTCTCGCCCGTGCAGTACCTGGTCGGCGCCGACAACCGGGATATTGTTTTCTGCCTGGCAAGCGATTGTGCAGGCGTTACAACCAATGCAGCTGTTGAGATCGATTGCCATACCCCAGCGGTATTCGCCTTTCGGGTGCTCCGCGTAGAAACTGCGATGCAACTTTTGAGGTGTCCTCACATCCTCCATCACATGGTGTTGCTGGGTGCTGGCCAACTCAGAGTGATTGCCCGTTGGCGTGAGCCTTACGCTTCTCGTAACCCAGCGCTCAGTACTCATGCGCAAACGATTCGCATTGAACCCTTGGCCCATCGCCTGGGTACCTTCCACAGATCGTCCATAGCCGAGCGTGACTGTGACGCTGGACCGCGCCTGTCCGGGCACAATCCATATCGGGGCTTCGATCTGGTTCGAGCCACTCATGATGTGAACGTGATCGCCGTTGCGCAGTTTGTGCTGAGCAGCCAGGTCGGGGCTCACTATCACGGCGTTGCCCCAGGTCAGTTGAGTGATGGGCTTGGGAAGCTCCTGGAGCCAGGCGTTCGTGGCGTGGCGGCCGTCCCAGACGGTTGCATCGGGTCTGAACAGGAGCTCCAGGCCCTCTGCTTTTTCCGGGACGGCGATGCTGGAGAGATTGACTCGCACCTCCCGGGCAGCCGGCGCACTGCCCTCGATGAACCCTCTGCGCAGCGCCTGGTCCGACAGGTTGGGCCAGGTACGCTCGAGCAAATCCAAGCCGTTGGGCTCATCCGGCCCCAGGAGCGCGGCAATCACCTCATGAGCCGAATGGCCGCCATATAGAGGCGCGATGACGGGTTGAACGATGCTTGCCGAACCGTCATAGCCGCGAACGTCTGACCAGGTTTCGAGCGCATGAGCTGCTGGCAGGTGCCAGGTGCTGACTCGAGCGGTCTCATCCCGATACAGGCCCAGGTGAATGGTCACTGGAACTTTGCCGAGTCTTTCCCCGAAGCGCAGATCCGCAGGGGCGGTATAGACGGGATTACCATCGAGGATCAGAAGGGTTTTGACCTGCCCTGCCTCAATGTTGGTGACCAGGGTTTGTAGCGACTCGCTGCCCCCTTCCGGCCATTCGAAATACTCGACCGTCTGCCCCGCGTTGCCCAATCTTTCATTCAAGACGTGCGCGAGCGCATGCACGAAAGGAGGTTGGGTAGGTCCCACCAGAATCAGGGACCGTCCCCGCTTGGCCTGGAGCTCACGTATCAACGGCGTCTCGTTGTTGGCGAGTCGCTGCGCGAAGCGACCGATATCGCTGCTTGCCATCGCCCAGCGGTGATCGGCCTTGACGCCTGTCAGCGAGGGAGTTGCCTCGAGAACATACAAGCGTCGTTCCACCCGCCCCGCAGCCTCCGGCTGGCGACTGGCGGCGAAATCACGGGCATAGCGGACATGACCTGGCATGCTTCCCAGGAAATCAGCCTCCAGGGAAACGATGACATCGGCACGATCCATCCGATATCGCACTCCCAAGGGCGCGCCGAATGCGAGGCGCGCACCTTCCAGGCTGTTTGTGTTGTCAATGGATTCGTACTCATACCAATGACTTCCCGGATATCGCCCCAAAAGCCGCTGTCGTTGAGCCGCCAGGGTGGGAGAATCGACGCGACCGCTCAACACGTGCAACCCGCCTGCATCTGCCGGGATTCCATTGACCTCCGCCAGGAAGTCATCCCAACTCGCTGCCGCTCCTTTTCTCAGGATTCCCTGGGAACGACCCGGGTCCCACAGATCCAGCACGGCCGCCTGAGCCATGGGGTTGGTTGCCCCGAGGCTGGCTGGATGCAGTGGATTACCCTCGATTTTTGTTGGACGTCCTTCGTGCGTTTCAACACGAACTCCCAACACATCGCCTCCGCATCGCAGCGTCGATGCGTAGAACTGCGGGTCCGAACCTGCAACACCCGGAGGTCGGCGAATCCAGGGGACGATCTCCTGCGCCGGCGGTCCGCTGCATCCACTTGCACCGGCGAGAGCAAAGGAGGCGCCCAGCAGCTTGAGGAACTCACGGCGATCGGCCGACGTATCGCCCGCAAGCTCGCGCATGGCCCGGTGTCCAGGAGAGCTCAGCGATGACATACGGAGCAGTCCGAGAGGCGGCGTTTGTCGATGCCATACTGAATGAGTAACTCGTGTCCCAACGCGTCGTCATCGCCCTCTGGTTTCCAAGTCATCGAGTAGACCTGATCGCGCGGACGCAAGTTCTTCTCCGGTGAGCGATGACAGTCGAGGCACCAGGCCATTGACAGCGAAGCTTTACGATAGGTCAACGGCATCTGGTCCATTCGGCCGTGACAGGTCACGCACCCCACTCCTTTGGCAATATGGATGGAGTGATCGAAATAAACGAACTGGGGGAGCGCGTGGACCCGTTGCCAGTGCAATGCGGTACCGGTTTGCCAGCTACGCACGAGGGGTGCAAACATGGCCTGATCCGTAAAGAGCTGGGAATGACAGGTCATACAGGTGGAAACGGGCGGCAGCTCCGCAACCGCACGTGTCTCCACCCCCGAATGGCAATAGCGGCAGTCGAGGCCGATATCGCCAACGTGATGTTTGTGGCTGAAGGGAACGGGTTGTTCCACCGCTTCGTCCTGATCGTGCGGCTCATCAGTCAGCAGTCTGCCGATGGCAACCAGCCCGGCCCCGAATCCCAGCGCACCCAGCAAAGTCAGCTTGACCCAGGTGCCCGAACGGCGGGAGAAGATTTGCGACACGCAGACACTTCACTGTTTTGCCGCAATCCGGAGCAATACGTGTTCCCGGGGTCTGTAGCTGAGCTATGCCACCCGGCGCAGGTCACGGTGGCGGCCGGGCGCCGTGTCACACATCGGCAGGCTGTCTCGTCATGTATCGGAACCCCCATGAAGGAAACCGATCATGCACGGAAAACTCAATGTCTTCGCCGCGGCACCCGCCCTGATGCGGGACTTTCGTCAAGCCTCCATCGAGCTCGCCACCGCGGCCAACTTCGATCCGAAGCTGACTGAGCTGCTGAAGCTGCGCGCCTCCCAGATAAACGGTTGCGCCAATTGCATCAACCTGCACGCGACCGAGGCACGCGCGGCTGGAGAAACTGAGCAGCGCATCTACCTGCTGCCAGCCTGGCGGGAAGCGCCCTGCTACACCGATCGCGAGCGGGCGGCGCTCGAGTGGACTGAGGCCTTGACGCGACTCTCGGAAGGATTGGCGCCCGGTAGCGCCTATGAGACCCTGGCGGCGCACTTCACGGAGGAAGAGCGGGTCAAACTGACCATCACCATCAACATGATCAATGGCTGGAACCGTCTCGCTGTTGGTTTCGGGATGTTTGCGGACCCGAAGGAGATCCGGGCCGCCAGCAAAACGGCGGCGTGAGCCAGGCTCCCAGGCTACGCTCCCCCGTCGGCCTCAACCGGGCGCCGGCGGGGATGCCGTACGAGAAGACTGAGCAGGTTCAAGACCGCGAACACCGTGGTCACCAGTGCAACTTCTTTCCAACCCAGGTTGAGCGGGCCGCGCAACACCACCAACGGCAGGAGCGCCTCGGGCAATTGATCGAGCCCGGGATCGTCCTCGCCGGGCGCGCGGCCTCTGCGACGTTTCCAGGCACTCGAGATCGCGTCGCCCAACATCGAGAGCGCGGCGAATTCCATTCCCAACCACCAATGCAGTCCCGACAGCTCCGTGGTGATTGCGCAGGCTGAGACCGCGGCGACCAACCCGCGCCAGGTCTTGTGGGAGCCCAACAGGCGCCGGCCGTCGGGGAGCACCACGCCACAGTCCAAGGGGGCGGCCCATCGATCACGACAGGTGCGTCCCACTGCCCACGGCACGAAGTTGGCCAGGATCAGCAGTGACAGCGAGTTGGTGGCAGCGAGCCAGTTCATTGCGATCTCACCAAGCAATACCCAGGCGTGGGCTCAACCGGGTGAACCGGGCGCACCGGCGAAGGCTCCCATATGAAACCGCGCCTGCGCGGGCAAATGGGAATTTTCGGCGCCCACCGGGCACGCCCGGCGGGCCAGACAACCGATTGTCCGACAGCCGGTCGCGGTCGACCGTACCTGAGCACGACAAATGTCCACATCATAGGCCCCTGCCTGCACGGCTCCCACCGGACAAGTATGCAAACAGGGCTTGGTTTGGCAACTCTCGCAGGGATTGGGCCACGGCTTGGGGCTGGGTAAAGCCAACTCAGCGGTCAGCGCCAATGCACCCCGGTATGAATGCCAGAGTCCGAACTGCGGGTCAATCAGCACCCCGAGCGGTGAGGTGTACAAAGTCAGGGCGCGCCGTGCCCAGCGCTGAAACGGCCACCAGGGAGGCCCGCTGGCCGCCGCGTCAAATGGATAAAGGGCCCTGCCCGCATACTGTTGAGCCAGGATGTCAATCGTTCGCTTCGACCAGCGATCGAGCGGGTTCGCCAGACCATCGCTGAATTCAGGGCTGTTTGCAAACACAGACCAATGTTGAATACCCGTGAAGCCGATGAGAACCACCGTGCCGACGGGCCGGCCGTCGATGTCAGCCAGGGCGTCGCCCGGTTCGGGGTGAAAGCCACCGCGGGCGGCCAATCCTCCGGACTCGAGCTGTCGGCTCAGATCGTCGTAGGTCAGCGTCAAAGCTTCAACCCGCGGCGATTCTTGTACGGAAACCAGTCTGGCTGCGGACCTCCTATCAGCTCGACGTCCAACGTGTTGGTCGTGCCGCGCGCCCAACCCCGCTCGGCCAATGGCAGGTAAGCGCTGGCGCGCAGCGTGAACGATGCCGCTCGCAGCGACCTGTCGAGTTTGTCCGCCTGCCCGGTAAATGCGGACAGCCGCAGCGGCCCGTGGTTCGTGCCAACACTCTCGCGTAACGCAGTGCCGATATCGGCTGTCGGCGAGACGATGACCACGGGACCGGGAATGGACTCGTGCGGTACGCGCTCTGAGCCAACTCCTTCGACCAACAGGGTTGGCTGCAGGAAATAGCCCCGTAAACCCCACGGTTGGTATTCCCGTCCGCCCAATTTGACCATGGCGCCTCGTTTCAGGGCGCCGGCGAGTCGTTCTGTGGCCGTTTGCAGCGCACGTTCATCGAGCAGTGGACCGAGATCCGTGATGGGCTTGCGGGGATCGCCGGCTTCGAGGAACGCCAGATATTCATGCAGGCGATCTGCGAATTTGTAAGCCAGTGACGCCTCGACGTGGATCCGGGTACTGTGCCCCGTCCGCTGACCCGTGTTGTACAGGCGGAGTGTCGCGGCCCCCGCGACTGCAACATCCAGATAGCAATCCTGACCCACAAACACGAATTCCGTCGCTGTGTCGGTAGCGGGCCGCTCGTCTGAATCAACGGTAACCACGTTGAGCACCCCGGGCGGCAATTGATGCGCACATCGCGCGATAGCCAGTGATGTCAGCGCCTGGTTCGCCGGTAGCTCGCACACTATTGTTGATCCACCGGCGATAGCCGACAGTGTGGACTGCCAGAACGGCCATAGAGCCCGCGGGCGCAATTGGAGCACTTGGACCCCCACCCCGTCGGGAGTGATCCGCCTGGCATCCATTGGCCCGGCGCAGGCCGGCCCCGCATTTGCCGCTGTGGCATGCGCCGGCCCCGCATCTGCCAACTCCGCGTTTGCGGCCACATCCCGCAGCCGGCGAACTGCGGTAGCGGCGAGATCCTGACACTCGCGCAAGGGCTGCCCCGACTCCACGGCCTGTCTCTCGGCAAGCCCCCCGGCAGCCTGCCGGATCTCGTCGACGACGCCGAGAAAGCTTGCCAGCCGCTCGCCCGCGGGGCGCCGCGACCAGGCATGTCGCGACCCCTGCGCGGCTTCCAGAGCGCTCTGACGCTGTCGCTGGCTCGCTGAGCGAACGGCTTCCACGGCCTTGCGGGTCGCCGGATCAATGAGCTCGTGGACGCTCTCGCCGTCCGCTGCCAGCCAGTCACCGTGGATAAATAATTCAATCATTTACCGGGATGCTACGCGGTTGAGCCCCCGCCTGCGAAGCACCGACGGGTGGGTGATCAGGGAATTACGAATGCGCGGGGCGCGTGTCGCGCTGGAGCTTGCGATAGTCGCTGGGCAACAGGCCGAAGGCCCGCCGGAAACGGCGGCCGAAGTGGGTCATGTCTGTGAAACCCAACGAGTAGGCGATGTCGGAAATGCTCAGGTGGATTTTCAACGGGTCAGCCAGGGCGCGGCGACACTGCTCCAGGCGCCGCGCCTGCAGAAGCCGCCCTACCGACGTCCGGTCGTCACTCAGGATTGCGTTGGCATACCGAAGCCCGATCCCCACGGACCGGACGATCGATCCGGCGGTCGCGGTGTGATCCGTCAGGTTCCTCTCTATCGCCCCGCGCAACTCCATTCGCAGAAGGTCACGGGACGACGCCACGTGCGGCACACCGCCACCGGCTGTTTTCCACAGTGATGCGGCGAGTAGATCCAACAACTGATCCGACACCCGTGAAGCTGACACGCCGAGCGTTTCGGCATGCGCCGGAAGGGCGCGAAAGAAATCGGACAGCAAGCCCGACTCGCCTGGATCCGTGCTCAGCCTCTGTGCAATATGGGGCTCTATCTTTCCGACCCTGTCGATGAGCTTGCGCCGCGGGAACTTCGCCACCAGAAAACCCGACCCCTCCCCGAGTCGGCATCGATACAGCTGCCGCGGGTCCAGGAGCATCATCTCCGCAGGTGCGAGCGACACGGTCCGGCCACTCTGGTTCAGGACCATCTGGCCTTTCGCCTGTCGAACGAGAATCAGCTCCTCGGCATTCGAGTCGACGTGCTGCCTCCCATGCGCCACAGTCAGCTTCCCTACTTCGAACGATACCAGTGAAAGATCCGCCAGGACGGCCGCGTCGAGATTCGCTTCGAATGTAGTGCGGCAATCCGGTACCGAATCGTGCGGGACGACGTGTTTGCAGACGACCTCGTGCCAGCAGTCGTACCGCTCCCGGGGAGGCAGACCGTCTGTTGAGAAAATTCGCCGCATGATTCCTCCGCAGACGAATAGTTGTTCTGCTGAGGCCGAGAACGCGCGCCCGCTTATGACTAGTATGCGCGCCGCACGATGACAATCCAATCATAGAGCATGGAACCCAGGCCTCACTGACTTGCTCCCCGCTTCGCGATTATCGCGGCGCAACAATCAGAAACCACCTGGCCGACAAAAGCTAACGAGTCACGGACACCTCGTAGACGGAAGGTCACGAATAGTCCGGCGCGTCTGCCAGGAACATGGTTCTCGTCAGGATCGGAAGACTGGTGGGCGCGCCGGATTGACTACGTACAAGCACTGATAACCGCGACGATCGTCGCGCAGGATGATTCGCGCAGGTCCCACGGATCTGCAACGGAGCGAATCACATGAACCGCCCACTCGAGCAATTGACTGGCTGGCACTCGCGACTGTTGGTTTACACCGGCGGCGCTGTCGCCCTCGCACTCCTGTCTCCAACCACATTCGCAGCAGGCACGACCTGGTGGGTTACCAATCGAGGCCTGGATGGTGCCGCCTGTGGCACGCGGGACAAACCCTGCAGATCCATCAGCGCGGCTGTTGACAAGGCACGTCAGGGCGATGTGATCGGAGTCGGAGCCGGACTCTACGGCGATCTGAACGGCGATGGGGCCTTCACCGCGCCCGGAGAGGAGCATCTGCGTACCGATGGCAGCGGACACACTTGTATCGTCTGCATCGACAAACGCATAAAGCTACTCTCACTCCATGGCGCGGATGTCACGATAGTTGATGCCGGAAACGGACGGCGCGCCGACCCTGATTCCACCGATGCGATGGTGGACAACGTCGTGAGCATAACTGCCAGCGGCGCGACCGTCGGAGCCGACGGTGCCGGGTTCACTGTTGCGGGAAGTGCCGGTGACGGCGTCCATGTGGCGTCGAACGTTTCGGCCGGAACGATAGTCGGAAATATCGCGCGCGGTAATCGCGGCAGTGGCTTTGGCATAGAAGTCATCAATCAGAGCTACACCCCCGTTCCCATTCCGCTGACCATGACGCTCAGAGGCAACAATTCCTTTCAGAACCGTGTTGGCTTCTCTGCGTCCCATTACGAACTGCGCGGTATTGGCGAAACGGTTTACCTGACTGAAAACACGGCGTCCGGCAACGCTGCCGGGGGCTTCGAAATGAGCGGACCGAGCTTTTTTGTCCGCATGGTCGGCAACGTATCCAGCAATAACGGGATGGGAGCCCGCCTTTCGGGTGTTCGCGACGCGGAGGTTCGTGGAAACACGTTCAGCGGCAACATCGGTCCCGGCGTATTCATCGGCAATGTGAGCGTCGCCGTTCGGGTCTTCGACAACACAATCGCCGGCAATACGGGCGCGGGTGTACTGGTATTCGCATCGAACGACGATGTCGTGATCCATGGCAACAACCTATACGGCAACACCGGTGTCTTCTGGCCGGGAGGGCCGGTGATTGACACATCGAACTGCGGTGTTGTGAATGTCGACGTCCAGGCGCCCCTGGACGCCACCAACAACTATTGGGGCGCGGCATCGGGTCCCGGAGCGAATCCCGCCGACAACGGCGGGAAGGGATGCGATTTCTATGCCGGCAACACGGTCGTGAAACCGTTTTCCGCTACGCCCTTCCCCATCCGTCCCTGAATTCACGCGCCGGCCGCGCAGGCGGTCAACAGAGGATGTAAGTACAAACCGCGATGCGCAACTGGAAAGGAGCCTCTAAATTACCTATCAATAACAGGAGTGGACATGCGGTCTGCGGTTTTCGCGAGCGGTTTCCGCGCCAGCTTTCTGGCAGCAGCAGCCTCAGCAACGATTCTCGTACCACTCTGGGTGTTGATTTGGGGCTTTGGCTGGTCCCTGGAAACAAACTGGCCGCCGACGCTCTGGCATGCACACGAAATGCTGTTCGGCTTCATCGCCGCGGCAATTGCCGGCTTTCTGCTGACGGCGGTTCCGAGTTGGACGGGTCGCCGCGGATTTGCCGGATGGCCGGTAGAGGCACTGTCAGCCGCGTGGGTAGTGGCCCGCGTACTCATCGCCAACTCAACTCACTGGTCTGCCCTGCTCGTTGCAACAGTCGATGTCGGATTTCTGGGCGCTGTGGGAGCACTCATTGCGCCGCCACTGCTGCGGGCTGGCAATCGCAACACACCGCTGCTGCTGGTGCTCGGATCCCTGGCGGCCTGCAATGCTACATTCCACTGGGCTGTCGCGCACCATGACGCGGAAATGGCCCGTCATGCGATTCTCGTCGGCATCGATATCAGCCTGCTGCTCGTGACCGTGGTCGGCGGACGCATCGTGCCCGCATTCACGGCCAACGCACTGCGATCCGCGAATTCGCAAGCTGAGCTGATCACGTTGCCATTCATGACCCCGGCGGCAATCCTTTCAGTCGTCGCCGTGGTGATCACCGACCTGGTTTGGGCTGACAGCCGCGTCGCGGGGCTTGCAGCCGGGATCGCCGCTGTCATCAATGGAGCGCGCATGCTCCAGTGGCGCAGCCTGGCAACCTGGCGTCAACCCATCGTGTGGATATTGCACCTCGGCTACGTGTGGCTGCCTGTTGGTCTTGCACTGAAATGTCTCGCTGCCCTCTCAGGCCCGGCCGTTTCCGCCTTCTGGCTGCATTCGCTGACCATCGGGGTCCTGTCGACAATGATCATGGCGGTGATGACACGCGCATCGCTGGGACATACCGGCCGCGCGCTCGTGGTCGATCCGGCAATCGCATTCGCATATCTGCTACTGCTCGCGGCGGCCCTGACCCGTGTATTCGGCCTGAGCGTACTGGGGCTTCCCTATCCTTTCATTATCGTGATCAGCGCCTGCTGTTGGACGGCCGCGTTCGCGATTTTCCTCACCCTCTATGCGCCGATTCTCTGGTCGCCTCGGGTAGACGGCAAACCGGGCTGACAGTGGACTGCAGTTTCAACGGGAGAATTTCAGATGTCTTTCTGTTACTACCTTCGGCCATCCGCCGGAGCCTTGGTGGCGGCCGTGTTGTCATGCAACTCGCCTGCCGCAATGGCGGCATCGCCGATGACCGCGGACGATACGCAACCATCCGGACCTGCTGTTCACGCAGTTCTGAGCTCACCGCCGAACGTACCACCCCCCACCAATCGCAAGAAGCCGGCGAAGGTCATCGTCGAGCTCGAAGTCCGCGAAGTCGAGAAGGAAATTTCTGAAGGTGTTCGTTATACCTTCTGGACTTTCGGGGGCACGGTACCCGGCAGCTTCATCCGTGTCCGCCAGGGCGACACGGTCGAGTTTCATCTCAAGAACCATCCTGACAACAAGATGCCACACAACATAGATCTGCATGGCGTCGTGGGGCCCGGAGGTGGAGCGGCTTCCAGCTTTACGGCTCCGGGTCACGAGTCGCAGTTCTCCTTCAAGGCCATGAACCAGGGAATCTATGTTTATCACTGTGCAACCGCGCCGGTAGGCATGCACGTGGGTAACGGAATGTACGGACTGATGCTGGTCGAGCCGCCCGAAGGACTTTCGCCTGTTGATCACGAGTACTACGTGATGCAGGGGGACTTCTACAC
>Ga0068858_100001935_pt1 | contig 21109 bp, 21 predicted proteins | sample KBSSwiS12_FD_66589 | JGI IMG/M metagenome (GOLD analysis project Ga0068858, IMG submission 66589) | Switchgrass rhizosphere microbial communities from Kellogg Biological Station, Michigan, USA - KBS Switchgrass S1-2 | ecosystem: Host-associated > Plants > Roots > Rhizosphere > Soil ...
TGGCACGGCAGCGTCTCGGTCTGCTCGGTCGGCGCCGGATAGCTCGCGTAGGGCGGCGTTGGCCACAGGAAGACGTTGCGATTGCCCTTTTCCTTCGCCGCCGAGTCGGCGTCGGCCGGCTCCGCGCCGGGCGTGCGCGCCGGGGCTTTCCAGCTGAGGGGGGTAGACAGATCGGCCATGCGGTCCTCGTGCCGGCCGCTTCGGTGACGTCCGCCATGGACGTGCGCAGGCCTTGCGGGAGGCCGGGCCATGATGGCCAGAGGCAGCCGTGGCGGTGTCCCGAAATGCGCGACTTGTTGCCGCCAGTTCGCGACTTCGGCGCGGCCGACGCCGCCTCGCTAGCGCTGCGCGCCCATGACGACGTCGGGCAGCCAGGTGACGATCACCGGCGCCACGGTGATGAGGACGATGCAGATCACCAGGCAGGCGAAGAATGGGATCGCGGCCCGCGCGATCGTGTTGCTGTCCTTGCCGGTCATGTTCTGCAGCACGAACAGGTTGAAGCCTACCGGCGGCGTGACCTCGGCGATCTCGACCAGCAGAACGATGAAGATGCCGAACCAGATCAGGTCGAAGCCGGCCTTCTGGATCATGGGCAGGACGACCGCCGACGTCAGCACGATCATCGAGATACCGTCCAGCGCGGTACCGAGGATGAGGTAGACGACCGTCAGAACGGTGATCAGCGCGTAGGGCGACAGGTGCATGCTCTCGACCCACTCCGCCAGCTCGCGCGGAATGCCGGTGAAGGCCATCGTCTTGGTCAGGAACGAGGCGCCGGCGAGAATGAACATGATCATGCAGGACGTCCGCGTCGTCCCCATCAGACCCTCCCAGAAGTTCTTCCAGGTCAGCATCCGGCTCCAGGCGGCGAGGCCGAGCGAGCCGAGCACGCCATAGGCCGCGCATTCGGTCGCGGTGGCGTAGCCGGCGACGAGAACCCAGACGATGAAGATGATCAACGCAGCACACGGGATGAGGTTGCCCGAGGCCTTGACCTTGGCGACGAAGCTCATCGGCGCGTCGGGCGGCGGCGTCTTCGTCGGGTGGCGCAACGCCCACCAGACGATGTAGCCGGAGAACAAGCCCATCAGCAGGAAGCCGGGCAGGAAGCCGGCCAGGAAGATGCGGATGATCGACGCGTCGGCGGCGACGGCGTAGACGACCATGGTGATCGACGGCGGGATCAGGATCCCCAGCGTTCCGGCGGTGGCGAGCGAGCCGAGCGCGATCTTCTCGTCGTAGCCGCGGCGCAGCAGCTCGGGCAGGGCGACTTTGCTGATCGTCGCGCACGTCGCCGCCGACGACCCCGAGACCGAGCCGAAGATGCCGCAGCCAAGGATCGTCGTGTGCATCAACCGGCCGGGGATCCGGTTCAACCAAGGCGCCAGCCCTTCGAACATCTCCTCCGACAGCCGGGTGCGAAAGAGGATCTCGCCCATCCAGATGAAGAGCGGCAGCGCCGCCAGCTCCCACGACGCGTTCGACTCCCAGAACGCCGAGAACAGGTTCTTGCCCGGCTCGGTCGTCGTGAAGAAGGCCTGGCCGACCCAGCCGCAGATCGCCAGCGTCATCGCGATCCAGACGCCGCCGGCGAGCAGAACGAGCATCAGGCCGAGCAGGATCGCGCCGACGACGAGGATGTCCATGCGTCGTCAGCGACTCTCGATCAGACTTCGGACGAGAAGTCGCCGTGCGCGTGCCGCTCCTCGACCGCGACGACGTAGCTCGGCCGGCCGCCGCGCAGGACGATGACGAGTTCGTCGACGACGGCGACGAACAGCAGGATGGCGCCGATCGCGAAGGTCGACTGCGGGATCCACATCTTGATCGGCAGGAGTCCCTGCGCGGTTTCGTCGAAGACGAAGCTGTCCCAGGTGAACCGGTTCGCCCACCAGGCTAGATATCCGACCGCGACCGCGGCGATCGCCAGCGCGCCGATCTCGAAGCGGCGCTGCGCCGCAGGCGAGATCTTCTCGAGGAGCAGGGTGACGCGAACGAAGTCGCCGTGCTTGAAGGCGTGCGCCATCGCGAAGAACGCCGCCGCCGCGCAGAGCCAGGCGACGACGTCGTTGACCGCGCCGGTGCGCACATGCATCTCGCGCAGGATGCTCTGCGCGATCATCAACAGCATGATGAGCAGGATGCAGCACGCCGCGACATAGCCGGCGACGAGATAGAGCGCGTCGAGGAAACGGCGCAACGGCGACCGCGCGTCGGGAGGGGACACCGGCGCGGCGGTCACGAGAGCTGCCGCGGGCCTACTTGCGGTACGCGCCGACCAGTGCCTGCCCGTCCGCGCCGGCCTTCTTCTCCCAGTCGGCCAGCATGATCGTTCCCACCTGCCGCATGTCCGTCATCAGCTTGGCCGGCGGCTTCATGATCTTCATGCCCTTCTCGGCGAGCGCCTTCTTGTACCAGTCGTTCTTTTCCTCGCTCAGCTTGGCGCCGCGCGCCTCGGCGTCGGCGGCTGCCTTGAGCACCGCATCCTGGGTCGGCTTGTCGAGGGCGTCGAAGGCCTTCTTGTTGACGATCACGGCGTTCTTCGGCAACCAGGCCTGGGTGTCGTACCAGTACTTGATCGACTCGTACGTCTTCGAGTCGTAGCCGGTCGAGCCCGACGACATGTAGCTCTCGACGACGCCGGTGGCGAGCGCCTGCGACAGCTCGGCCGCCTGGACGGTCACCGGCTGCGCGCCGATGAGCTCGGCGATCTTGCCCGTGGCCGGGCTGTAGGCGCGCCACTTCAGGCCGCGCATGTCGGCGACCGAGGCGATCTCCTTCTTGACGTAGATGCCCTGCGGCGGCCACGGCACGGTGTAGAGCAGCATCATCCCCTGCGCGCCGAGCAGCTTGTCGAGGAACGGCTTCTGCGCCGTGGCGAGCTTCTTCGACTCGGGGTAGCTGGCGGCGAGGAAGGGAATGCCGTCGGCGCCGTAGATCGGGTTCTCGTTCTCGAAGTTGACGAGCAGGACCTCGCCGATCGGCGCCTGCCCGCCCTGCACCGCGCGCTTGATCTCGTTCGCCTTGAACAGCGAGGCATTGGCATGCACGGTGATCTTGAGCTTGCCGCCGGTCGCCTTGTCGACGTCGTTGGCGAACTGCTGCAGGTTCTCGGTGTGGAAGTTGGTCGCGGGATAGGCGGCGGGCAGGTCCCACTTCGTCTGCGCGGCGGCGACGGTCGCGACCATCGTCAGCGCGGCGGCGGCTGCGAGGCGGGCGAGGGGCGGGTGGCAGCGGGCAACGAGATTCATTGGCACTCCGGCGGACAGTTGAATGAGGAGGCGAAAAGCATAGAGCGTGCCTTCCACGTCGACCATCGGTTCTTGCCCGATCGCTTGCAGTCTAGGAAGGATGAAGATAAATTGTCAATAAGTTTTCAACGTTTCGAGGGAACGCCCGCATGTCGTCGAAAGTCGCGCCGCTGCCGACCCGGTCCGCGCCGCGCAAGTCCAAGGCCGCCGGCATCGTCTCGTCGTCGCACCTGGTCTCGGCCAAGAGCGTCGAGCTCTCCGAGCTCGAGTTCGGCCTCATCGTCGCGTGGAATGCGTTCTCGCGCTGGGCGGTGCGCTGCATGGCGGCCGCCGGTTGTCCCGAGCTGACGATCACCGACGTGCTCGTGCTCCACCACATCTGCCACCGGGCCCGCAACAAGAAGGTCGGCGACATCTGCTTCGTCCTCAACGTCGAGGACACGCACGTCGTCGGCTATTCGCTCAAGAAGTTGCTCGCCGCCGGCCTGGCGCAGGGCGATCGCGTCGGCAAGGAAGTCTTCTACAGCCCCACGCCGGCGGGCGAGACCGCGGTCGCCAAGTACCGCGAGGTGCGCGAGGCGTGCCTGATCGCCAACCTCGACGCCGATCGCAACGCCGACATCGGCGAGAGCGCGCGCCTGCTGCGAACGATGTCGGGTCTCTACGACCAGGCCGCGCGCGCGGCGACCTCGCTGTGAGCGCCACGCTCGGCGTCGTCATGCTCGACACGCGCTTTCCTCGGCCGCGCGGCGACATCGGCAATGCGCAGACATTCGCATTCCCGGTCCACTACCGTACCGTGGCAAGCGCTTCGCCGCGCAGGGTGGTGATCGAACGCGATCCGGCGCTGCTCGCGCCGTTCATCGACGCGGCACGCGCGCTCGAGCGCGAAGGCGTCGCCGCGGTGACGACGAGCTGCGGCTTCCTCGCGCTCTTCCAGCGCGAGATGGCGGCGGCCGTCGCGGTGCCGGTGTGGACGTCGAGCCTTTTGCTCGTCGCCGAGATCGAGGCGGCATTGCGAGACGGGCGCCGCGTCGGCATCGTCACCGCCGACGCCCCCTCCCTTACGGCCGGCCACCTGCGCGCGGTCGGCGCTCGCGCCGACACGCCTTGCGAAGGGCTGGCGCTCGACTCGCGCTTTCGCGCCACGGTCCTCGAGGACCGCCACGAGCTCGACGTCGGCGAGGCCGAGCGCGCGACCGTCGCCGCCGCCGAGCGATTGGTCGCGCGCCATCCCGAAGTCGCCGCGATCGTTCTCGAGTGCACCAACATGCCGCCGTATGCCGATGCCGTGAGGGCAGCGACGGGCTTGCCGGTGCACGACCTCACGACACTCGTTCGCGCGCGCCTCGGCGCCGCGACGAGCGCAGAGGCGCGTCATGAGTGAAGCCGCGCCGCGCCGCTGGCAGTTCTGGATCGATCGCGGCGGCACCTTCACCGACATCGTCGGCAAGCGCCCCGACGGGACGCTGGCGACGCTGAAGCTGCTCTCCGACAACCCAGAGCAGTATCGCGATGCCGCGGTCGCGGGGATCCGTCGCCTGCTCGACGCCGCTGCCGACACGCCGATCACGCCGGCCGAGGTCGAGTCGGTCAAGATGGGAACGACGGTCGCGACCAACGCGCTGCTCGAGAGGAAGGGCGAACCGACGCTGCTCGTGACGACGCACGGCTTCCGCGACGCGCTGCGGATCGCCTACCAGGACCGGCCGCGCCTGTTCGAGCGTCGCATCGTCCTGCCCGAGCTGCTCTATGCGCAGGTCGTCGAGGCCGACGAGCGCATGTCGGCAGGCGGCGATGTCGTCCGCCCGCTCGACGAAGCGCGCCTCGAGGCCGACCTGCGCGCGGCATTCGCGACCGGCCTGGCGAGCGTCGCCATCGTCTTCATGCACGGCTGGCGGCACACGGCGCACGAGCTGGCCGCCGAGCGCATCGCGCGCCGGGTCGGCTTCGCGCAGGTGAGCGTGTCGCACCGCGTCAGCCCGATGATGAAGCTCGTCGGCCGCGGCGACACGACCGTCGTCGACGCCTATCTCTCGCCGATCCTGCGCCGCTACGTCGACGAAGTCGCCGCCGAGATGCCGGGCGTCGAGCTCTACTTCATGCAGTCGTCGGGCGGCCTGGCGCAAGCGAACGCGTTCCAGGGCAAGGACGCGATCCTGTCGGGCCCCGCCGGCGGCATCGTCGGCATGGTGCGCACGGCCGAGCTCGGCATCGCCCGCGACGACGGCAAGCCGATCCAGGTGATCGGGTTCGACATGGGCGGCACCTCGACCGACGTCAGCCACTACGCCGGCGAGTTCGAGCGCGCGTTCGAGACCAAGGTCGCCGGCGTTCGGGTGCGCGCGCCGATGATGGCGATCCACACCGTGGCCGCCGGCGGTGGCTCGATCCTCGCGTTCGACGGCGCTCGCTTTCGCGTCGGCCCCGAGAGCGCGGGCGCGAACCCGGGGCCGGCGTGCTATCGCCGCGGCGGGCCGTTGACGGTGACCGACGCCAACCTCGCGCTCGGCAAGATCCAGCCGGCGTTCTTTCCGCGCGTGTTCGGGCCGCGCGGCGACGAGGCGCTCGACGGCGACGTCGTCGCCGCGCGTTTCGCCGCGCTGGCGGGCGAGATCGCCGCGGCGACCGGAAAGAAGATCGCTGCCGAGGCGGTCGCCGCCGGCTTCGTCGACATCGCCGTCGGCAGCATGGCCAACGCGATCAAGAAGATCTCGGTCGCGCGCGGCTACGACGTCACCCGCTACACCCTGCAATGCTTCGGCGGCGCCGGCGGCCAGCACGCCTGCCTCGTCGCCGACGCGCTGGCGATGGAGCGCGTCTACATCCATCCGCTCGCCGGCGTGCTCTCGGCCTACGGCATGGGCCTCGCCGACCAGACCGTGATGCGCCAGGCCGCGCTCGAGCAGCCGCTCGCCGGCGCGCACGCCGACGTCGCCGCGCGCCTGGCGGCGCTCGCCGACGACGCGGTGGCGGAGCTCGTCGCGCAAGGCGTCGGGCACGAGCGGATCGTCGTCCACCGACGCGTCCACCTCCGCTACGAAGGCACCGACTCGGCCCTCGTCGTCGCGTTCGCCGACGAGGCCGGACTGCAGGCGGCGTTCGAAGCGGCGTACCGGCAGCGCTTCGCCTTCCTGATGAGCGAGCGTCGCCTGATCGTCGAGGCGGTCTCGGTCGAGGCCGTGGGCGCGGGCGAGGCGGCCGACGAAACGTTGCACGACATCGTCGAGCCGCAGCCGGCGCCCGTCGCGGCGACGGTGCGGATGTTCGCCGACGGCCGCTGGCACGATGCGGCGCTCGTCGAGCGCGGCCAGGCGCGCCCCGGGCAGACGATCGCCGGCCCCGCGATCGTCGTCGAGAGCAACGCGACGACGATCGTCGAGCCCGGCTGGACCGGCCGAGTCACCGCGCTCGACCATCTCGTCCTCGAGCGGACGACGCCGCGCGCCGTTCGCCGCGCCGCCGGCACGAGCGTCGACCCGATCCTGCTCGAGGTCTTCAACAACCTGTTCATGAACATCGCCGAGCAGATGGGGCTGCAGCTGCAGAACACCGCCTACTCGGTCAACATCAAGGAGCGCCTCGACTTCTCGTGCGCGCTCTTCGACGCCGACGGCAACCTGATCGCCAACGCGCCGCACATGCCGGTCCACCTCGGCTCGATGAGCGAATCGATCAAGACCGTGATCGCCAGGAACGCCGGCACGATGAAGCGCGGCGACGTGTATGCGCTCAACGACCCGTACCACGGCGGCACGCACCTGCCGGACGTCACCGTCGTCACGCCCGTCTACCTCGAAGATGCGGGCGACGCGCCGACCTTCTATGTCGGCTCTCGCGGCCACCATGCCGACATCGGCGGCACGACCCCGGGATCGATGCCGCCGTTCTCGACCCGCATCGAGGAGGAGGGCGTCCAGTTCGACAACGTCAAGCTGCTCGAAGGCGGTCGCTTCCTCGAGGCCGAGACGAAGGCGCTGCTCGAGAGCGGCGCCTGGCCGTCGCGCAACCCGGCGCAGAACATCGCCGACCTGAAGGCGCAGGTCGCGGCCAACGAGAAGGGCGCGCGCGAGCTCGCGGCGATGGTCGACCAGTACGGCCTCGGCGTCGTGAGGAGCTACATGCAGCATGTCCAGGACAACGCCGAGGAGTCGGTGCGCCGCGTCATCACGCGGCTGAAGGACGGCACCTTCACCCTGCCGCTCGACAACGGCGCGCGGATCAGCGTCGCCATCCGAGTCGATGCGGGAGCGCGCAGCGCCGAGATCGACTTCACGGGCACCTCGGCGCAGCTCGAGAACAACTTCAACGCGCCGACCGCGGTCTGCATGGCTGCTGTCCTCTACGTCTTTCGCACCCTGGTCGACGACGAGATCCCGCTCAACGCGGGCTGCCTGAAGCCGATCAGGGTGATCATTCCCGAAGGCTCGATGCTCAACCCCCGGCCGCCGGCGTCGGTCGTCGCGGGCAACGTCGAGACCTCGACGTGCATCACGAACACGCTCTACGGCGCGCTCGGGGTGATGGCGTCGGCGCAGTGCACGATGAACAACTTCACCTTCGGCAACGCGCGCCACCAGTACTACGAGACGATCGCCGGCGGCTCGGGCGCCGGTCTCGTCTTCGACGGCGAAGGAAGAGCCGTCGGCGGCTTCGACGGCACTTCGGTCGTTCAGACGCACATGACCAACTCTCGCCTCACCGATCCCGAGGTGCTCGAGTTCCGCTTCCCGGTCCGCCTCGACAGCTTCGAATTGCGCGCCGGCTCGGGCGGCCCGGGGCGTTGGCGCGGCGGCGACGGCGGCGTGCGCCGGGTCCGTTTCCTCGAGCCAATGACCGCGTCGATCCTGTCCAACGGGCGCCATGCCGGGGCGTTCGGCGCGGCCGGTGGGGGCGCCGGCAGGCCCGGGATCAACCGCGTCGAGCGCGCCGATGGCAGCGTCGAGGCGCTCGACCACATCGCGAGTGTCGAGATGGCGGCAGGCGACGTCTTCGTCATCGAGACGCCCGGTGGGGGTGGCTGCGCCGCGACGTGATGGCCCGGCCGGCCCGACCCGCGCGACTCAGGGGTCTCGCGGAGTGACAAGCGGCGTGAGGCCCGGCGACACTCCGGCATGACCTACGACCGCCCCCGTCTTGCCGCCACGCCCTGCCTGCCCCTCGTGCAGGCGTGCGCGTTCTTTCTCTTCGCTGCCGGGAGCGCGTTTGCCGCGGATCCCGCGCTGACGCCGTTCGGCGCGGCCGGCGCCGCGCCGAACCCGCCGTGGAAGGTCGTCGGCCTGCCGCAGCAGAGCAAGCCGTTCACCCGCTTTTCCGTCGTCGACATCGACGGCAAGCGCGCCGTGAAGATCGAGGCCGACCTGTCGTACGGCAACATCGTCCATCCGCTCAAGGAGTACGCGGCGCCGGCGCAGCTCAGCTGGCAATGGCGGATCGAAAAGCCGATCGAGGCCGCCGACCTGCGCGAAAAGCGTGGCGACGACACGGCGGTCAAGGTCTGCGTCTTCTTCGACCTGCCGATGGACAACGTGCCATTCACCGACCGCCAGCTGCTGCGCCTCGCCCGCGGCAAGACGAGCGATCCGGTGCCGACCGCGACGGTCTGCTACGTCTGGGACCCGAAGCTGCCGGCCGGAACGACGCTCGACAACGCGTTCACGCGGCGCATGCGCTACATCGTCCTCGAAAGCGGCACCGACCGGCTCAACAAGTGGGTCGCGGAAAAGCGCGACGTCGGCGCCGATTTCCTCAAGCTCTTCCGCGACGAGAGCACGACCGTGCCGCCGATCGTCGGCGTCGCGGTGGGCGCCGATTCCGACAACACGCAAAGCCACAGCGTGGCCTACGTGAGCGGCATCGCCCTCGAGCCCTAGCGCCTTGGCCCAGCCCGCGCGGCGCTAGTCGCGCGGTCGGAAAGTGATCTCGAACGTCGGCGGGATCGTGCCGTCGACGTCTTTCGGCAGCACCTCGGTCCTGTCGATCGCCCGCAGCACGGTCTCGTCCCACGCCGTCGAGCCGCTGCTCTTGACGATCTTCCTGCCGACGATCGTGCCGTCGGGGGCGACGCGAACCTCCACCGTCGCCTGCGGGTTGCCGTCGATCGACGCGGTGAGGACGATGTTCGGCCGGACCCGCGCGCGGATCCGGCCGGCGTAGCCTGCCGACGGACCGGACGTGCGGGCCGCGGTGCCGGTGGCAGCGGGGCTGTCGCTGCTCCCCGCCTCCTTCATCATCCGGCGCAGATTCGCTTCGCGGATCGCCGCTTGGCGCGCCTCGTCCTTCTTCGCCTGCTCGGCGAGCTTCTTCTGCTCGGCCTGCTCGGCGGCGCGCTGGCGCTCGGCCTCGACCCGCTTGGCCTCGGCGCGCTTGGCCTCTTCGCGCTTGCGCAGCTCGGCCTGGCGCGCCGCTTCGGCGCGCTCGGCTTCCTCCTTGCGAGCGCGCTCGCGCGCGGCCCGCTCGATCGCGATCTGCGCATCGGCGCGGGGCGGTGGCGCCGGCTCGGGCTTGGCCACGGGCGGCGTCGGCTTCGGCTCGACCACCGGCGGTGTCGGCTTCGGCTCCATCGGCGTCGGCCGCGGCGCGGCCGTTTGCGGCAGCGCCGACCAGAGCTCGGCAACGACGCCCTCGGGCTCGCTCGCCTTCCAGTTGACGCTCCAGGCGAGCGCGATGATGAGGAGGATGTGGGCGAGGATCGCGAGCGCGAGCCCCGAGCGCATGCCGGGCGGCTGGTGCGGCGCGAACATGTCGCGCTCGAGGGCGGCTGCGTTCATCGATCGGCCCGCCACAGGCCCCTCATCCGCCGCGCTGGCTCTTGACCGAGAGGCCGACGCGCTGGATGCCGGCGCGTTGCAGCGCGTCCATCACCTTGACCACCGACTCGTAGCGCACGCTGCGATCGGCGGAGATCACGACCGGCGTCGTCTCGACACCGCCTTGCGCGTCGCGCACTCGAGCGGTGACGTCGGCGAGGGCGAGCGGGGCGACGTCCTTGCCGTCGAGACGCAGGCGCAGCTGCTCGTCGGCGCCGACGACGAGCTCGATCACGTGCGGCTCGCTTCGCTGGCGCGCCTTGCCGACCGTCGGCAGGTCGACGACGCCGGCGGTGATCAACGGCGCGGTCACCATGAAGATGATCAGCAGCACCAGCATGACGTCGATGAACGGGACCATATTGATCTCGCTGATCGTGCGGCGCCGCGTGCCGCGGTGGGCGACGGCGGGCATCAGCGCGTCGCCGTCACCGCAGGCGGTGCGGGCACCGGCGCCGGCATGGCGCCGGCGTTGCGCTGCAGGATGTTCGAGAACTCCTCGATGAAGCTCTCGAGCTGGCCGGCGATGCGGTCGATGTCGCGCGCGAAGCGGTTGTAGGCGATCACCGCCGGGATCGCCGCGAACAGGCCGATCGCGGTGGCGACGAGCGCCTCGGCGATTCCCGGCGCGACGGTGGCGAGCGTCACCTGCGTCATGTTCGCGAGGCCGATGAACGCGTGCATGATTCCCCACACCGTTCCGAACAGGCCGACGTAAGGCGACACCGAGCCGACCGAGGCGAGGAACGACAGGTTCGACTCGATCGCGTCGAGCTCGCGCTGGAAGCTCGCCCGCATTGCCCGGCGCGCGCCGTCGAGGAGGGCGCCGGTGTCCATGACGCGCTTCTCGCGCAACTTGAAGAACTCGCGCATGCCGGAGGCGAAGATTCGCTCCATGGGCGCGTCACCGGTGCGCTTGGTGGCGTCGGTGTAGAGGTCGTTGAGGTTGCGGCCGGCCCAGAACTCGCGCTCGAAATCGTCGTTCGCCGCCTTGGTGCGGCGCAGCCCGAAGAGCTTGCCGAAGATGACGGTCCAGCTCGCGAGCGAGGCGATCATGAGGCCCGCCATCACGATCTGCACGACGGTGCTCGCGTGCAGCACGAGCTGGACGATGGAGAAATCCTGGTTCATCGATGGAGGGCGAGGCGGATGTCGTTGGGGATTCGGCAGGGGCGGAAAGTTCCGAGCTCGACGCAGCCGATGCGGATAGTGCCATCGGCCAGCAATTCACCGGCTCGACGCGCCTCCTGCGCGATCTCGAGGCTGGCCTGGCCGAAGTGGACGACGTCGACGCTGACGTCGATGACGTCGTCGAGGCGCGCAGGGCGACGATACCTGAGCCGCGTCTCGCTGACGACGAAGGCGATTTTCGCGTCCGTGCGCAGGGCCTCCTGGCCGAAGCCGACGCTGCGCAGCCACTCGGTGCGCGCGCGCTCGAAGAACTTGAGGTAGTTGGCGTAGAAGACGATGCCGGCGGCGTCGGTGTCTTCCCAGTAGATGCGCATCGTCGCGCTGAAGTGGACGGCCTTCTCCTGCTTCATCGCAACGACTCGCCGCGCGCGGCCGTGCTGCCCCGCGCCTCAGGGCTGCAGTTTCTTGTAGAGGGGGCCCCAGACCGGATGGCCGGCCTCGGACTTGTCGAGGGCGAAGGTGCGATCGGCCTGGCGCGCGAGCTTGAACTCCGTTTCGCACTCGCCGAGGCGGCCGGCCGCGCACTGGATGAAGGCGAGCCGCTTGTGCGCCTCCGCGCGGTCTCGCGGCGAGACCAGGCCGACAGCGAGCGCTTCGCGGAAGAGACGGTCGGCAGAGTCGTATTGAGCGTCGTCATAGGCCTTCATTCCGGCCAGCAGGGCTCGCTCCGCCGGCCGGGCGCTGACATCGAGCAGGCCGAGCGGCGGCGCCACCTGCATGCAACCGGCGATCAGCGCGGCGGCCAATGCTAGCGCGAGCCGCAGAGGCGACCTCACGAACCGAACCTGTGACGCACGGAGATCGTCTGCCCGGCGGTCACGTTGACCGACACCGAGTGCGGCGCGTAGTCCCCGTTGCGGATCACGATCTGGTGGCGACCCTCGGCGAGGGTGAGCTCGGTGATCGGCGGCGCCGCCCCCGACGATGCGCCGTCGACTTCGACGAGTCCCCACGGGCTGATCGCGATCCTGACCGTGCCGGTCGCGGGCGCGACGAGCCGAGCGGCGGCTGCGACGCGCGCCTCGTTCTCTCTCGCGTCGCGTTCGCGCGCTTCGCGCGCTTTCTTGTCCTTTGCAGACTCGCGCGGCGGCGTCCCCGGCGCGGGCGGCGCGGGCGCTGCGGTCGGTTTGACGATCGCGGCCGGCAGCGTCACTGCGCCCGTCATCGGGGACGCTGGCGTCGGCGCCTTTAGCGTGTTCGGCGAAGTCGTCGCCGCAGTCGGCTCCTGCTGTGGACCGTTCGTCGGCGTGGGGACGCCGAGAGACGCCACGATGGTCGCCTCGGTGGCGGCTGTCATCGGCGTCGGCTCGGCGGGCGTGCCGCCGGCGTTCACGACGGCCGCGGCCGGCACCCGCGGCGTCGACATCCGCACAGCGACGTCGGTGGCGGCGGTGGCGTCGGGGCTGGTAGGGGCGGTCGGGCGAGTCGAGCGCGCTTCGCTCGCAGTCGCCCCAGCGTCGACGAGCGCCGGCGCCGCCGGCATGAGCACGAACCACGTCGCGACCGCAGCGGTCACGGCGGCGACGCCGGCGGCGACGGCGGTGCCGAGCACGACGCGGCTGCGCGGGGCCGGCGGTGCCGTGAACGGCGCGGTCTTTTCGCCGTCGGCGCTGACGGGGTTCTCGTCGAGCCACTGGCGCAGCTCGCGCGCGAACGACCGCGCCGAGCGGAAGCGGTGCTCGGGATCCTTGGCCATCGCGCGCGCGGCGATCGCCGCGAGCGCCTTCGGCACCGCCGGGTCGACCTTGTTCGCCAGCGGCGGCTCGTGATTCAGCACGGCGTCGCGGATCTGCGCCAGCGACTCACCGCGGAACGGCTTGACGTCGGTGAGGAGCTCGTAGAGGACGACACCGAGCGAGAACACGTCGGCGCGCCGGTCCGAGACTTCGCGCCGCACCTGCTCGGGCGCCATGTAGTACGGCGAGCCCGCGCCGGAGTGCGGGTCGTTGCTGTCCTGTTGATGGGCGACGCGGGCGATCCCGAAGTCGAGCACGCGCGGCTGGGTCCGGCCGACCATGAAGATGTTGGCCGGCTTGATGTCGCGATGGATGACGCCTTTCGAATGCGCGAACGCGAGCGCGTCGGCGACGCGGCGGATGATCAGCGCGGCCTGGGCCGGCGTTGCGCGCCAGCCTTCCTGGCGCAACTGGCGCAGGTCGCGGCCCTTGAGCAGCTCCATCGCGATGTAGGCGCGCTCGTCGCTGATGCCGGCGTCGAAGACCGTGACGATGTGCGGATGGCTGAGGCCTCCGGCCGCGCGCGCTTCGTTCAGGAACAGCGCGTTGAACGACTCGCGCTCTTCCTCGGCGACCTTGACGTTGAGCGTCTTGACGGCGATCAGGCGCGAGAGGAGCGGATCGTGCGCCGCGAACACCGTGCCGAGGCCACCTTCGCCGAGCTGGTACTTGAGCGCGTATCGGCCGATGTGGCCGATCGTCGGAATCGCGCGATCGGCCGGCGTCGCGACCAGGCCGCTGAACGGAACCGGCGTCGTCACCGCCACCGTGGGAGGGTCTGAATCGCTCCACAGGCCGACGCCGGGAAGGGTGGGCGCGGGGGCGGGCTCGGAGTCGGCGGGAGGCACGGGCGGCGGGGGCGAACTGCTCACGTTGCCAGCTTAAGTGAGCCCACGGTCTGAGCCCCGTGAAAAACGCTCGTCGGCCTACGTTCGTAACACAAGCTCACCAATGAACGCGACCGTGTCACGCCCCTGCCGCGCCGGCGCCACAGCGGCGCCGACGAGCGGCTCCGACGCCTCAGCCGCGCCCTGCGCGGGCGGCCTCGACCTCGGTGCGGCGCAGCTCGGCCGCGGCCTTGTCGAGGACGCCGTTGACGTACTTGTGGCCGTCGGTGCCGCCGAAGCTTTTCGCGAGCTCGACCGCTTCGTTGATCGCGACCTTGTACGGCACCTCGATCGAGCGCATCAGCTCGAACGTGCCGATCATCAGCGCGGCGTGCTCCACCGGCGAGAGCAGCTCGGCCTTGCGGTCGATGTGGGCGGCGATCCGAGCGTCGATCGCCGCCGCTTCGCGGATGACGCCGTGCAGGAGCAGGTCGAAGTAGGCGAGGTCGCACTTGTCGAAGCCGTCCTGCTCGCGCACGTGCGCATCGACGACGCCGGCATCGGCGCCGCCGAGGAGCCACTCGTAGAGCCCTTGCAATGCGAACTCGCGCGACTTGCGGCGCGCCGATTTCGGCGCCGCGCGGCGCATGTCCGCGCGAGGGCGCGCGCCGCCCGTCGCTCCTTCGCCGGTGCTCACGAGAGCTCGTCGAGCAGGTTGGCCATCTCGACCGCGACGCGGGCGGCGTCGCGGCCTTTCTCGTCGGCGCGAGCTTGCGCCTGCGCCGGCGTGTCGCAGGTGAGGATCGCGTTGGCGATCGCCAGGCCATGGTCGATGCCGACGCGCGTGACCGCCGCCGCGCTCTCGTTGGCGACCAGCTCGAAGTGATACGTCTCGCCGCGGATGACGCAGCCGATCGCGACCAGCGCGTCGTGGTCGTCGGCGTCGGCGAGGGCGTTCAGGGCGGCACCGATCTCGAGCGCGCCGGGGACGGTGATGTGGGTGATGTCGCCCGGCGCGACGCCGAGCGCGATCAGCTCGGCGCTGCAGGCGCGCGCGATGACGTCGGTGAGCTCGGCGTTGAAGCGCGCCTGGACGATGCCGATGCGCAGGTCGCGGCCGTTAAGCCGCGCCGGCTCGCCGCGCTCAGCGTTGCGCATGCACGACCGGCGTCGGCGCGACGACCGGCTCGTCGGCGAGGTAGCCGGTCACCTCGAGGCCATAGCCGAGCAGGCTAGGCATGCGGCGCGGGCTGCCCAGCAGCTTCATGCGGCCGACGCCGAGATCGCGCAGGATCTGCGCGCCGATGCCGTAGGTGCGCAGGTCCATCGGCAGCGACGGCTGGCGCGCGCCGCGGCTGCGCGCCAGCGCCCGCGGCATGAGCGCTGCGGCGTCTTCGCCGCAATTGAGCAGCACCGCAGCGCCTCGCTCGCCGCGCTGCAGCGCCGCGAGCGCGCGCGGCAGCGGCCACGAGTGATCGCCGGGGCCGGCGTCGAGCAGGTCGAGCACCGAGAGCGGCTCGTGCACGCGCACCAGCACCTCGTCGCTCGCCGACCAGCGGCCGTGCGTCAGGGCGAGGTGCATGCCGCCGGTGCGATCGCGGTAGGCGGTGCAGGTGAACTCGCCCTGCTGCGTCAGCATCTTGCGACTGCCGCTGCGCTCGATCAGCGATTCGTTGCGGCTGCGGTGCTCGATCAGGCTGGCGATGGTGCCGATCTTGAGGCCGTGCTGGGCGGCGAAGCCGATCAGGTCGGGCAGGCGCGCCATCGTGCCGTCGTCGTTCATCACTTCGCAGATCACCGCCGCCGGCGTCAGGCCGGCCATGGCGGCGAGATCGCAGCCGGCTTCGGTGTGGCCGGCGCGCATGAGGACGCCGCCGTCCTGCGCCTGCAGCGGGAAGATGTGGCCGGGCTGGACCAGGTCGCTCGCCTTCGCGTCCTTGCGCACCGCCGCCTGCACGGTGCGGGCGCGGTCGGCCGCCGAGATGCCGGTCGTGACGCCGGTCGCGGCCTCGATCGAGACCGTGAACGCGGTGCCGTGCTGGGCGCCGTTCTTGGCGGTCATCGGCGGCAGCTGCAGGCGCTCGCAGCGCTCGCGCGTCAGCGTCAGGCAGATCAGGCCGCGCGCGTGCCGGGCCATGAAATTGATCGCTTCGGGCGTGACGCGATCGGCGGCGAGGATCAGGTCGCCTTCGTTCTCGCGGTCTTCCTCGTCGACCAGGATGACCATCCGGCCGGCGGCTAGCTCGGCGACGAGCTCGGGAATCGGTGCGATCGACATGGTTGAAATTGTAGGTGGCGGGGCAGGCGCGTGCGCCGGGAAGGTCAGGCCGATCGCGCCGCGAGCATCCGCTCGACGTAGCGCGCGATCGTGTCGACCTCGAGATTGACGCGGCGGCCGACGGCGAGGCCGCGCAAGGTGGTGTGCTCGACGGTGTGCGGGATCAGGTTGACGCTGAAGGTGCACGCGGCGACGCCGTCGGCGATCCGGTTGACGGTCAGGCTGACGCCGTCGACCGCGATCGATCCCTTCAGCGCGAGGTAGCGCGCCAGGACGTTCGGCGCGGCGACCTCGAGCAGCCACGACTCGCCGGCGCGCTCGAAGCGCGTGACGGTGCCGACGCCGTCGACGTGGCCGCTGACCAGGTGGCCGTCGAGCCGGTCGCCGGCGCGCAAGGCCTTCTCCAGATTGACTTCGCCGGCGGCGCCGAGGCCGCTCGTCGCCGCCAGGCTTTCGGCCGAGACCTCGACCTGGAAGCGACGGTGCGCAGCGTCGATCGAGACGATGGTCATGCAGGCGCCGGCGAGCGCGATGCTGTCGCCGATGGCGGAGTTGCCGAGCCAGCCGGCGGGTGCCTCGATCGTCAGCGCGTTGCCGAACGACGCGTCGGCGCCGAGGGCCTGCACGGCGACGATCTGGCCGATGCCGCTGACGATGCCGGTGAACATGCGCCGATTGTCCCCGCCCTGGCGAGGCGGCGTCGTCGCCCATGCGTCAGCGGCGCGGGTCGTCAGGCCGGGCTCAGGCCGGCAGCCGCGGCCGCAGCAGCAGCCGCAGGTCGGCGCCGACGCGCTCGACGCTCGTGAACGCGAAGCCGAGGGCCTCCTCGAGGCGCGCGATCGGCGCGAGCGACGCCAGGCCGCGGCCGCTGCCGAGCAGGCGCGGCGCGACGTAGACCAGCAGCTCGTCGACGAGGCCGGCGGCGAGCAGCGACGCATTGAGCTTCTCGCCGGCTTCGGCATGGAGCTCGTTGACGCCGCGCCGAGCCAGGTCGCCGAGCATCGCAGCAAGGTCGACCTTACCGGTCGGGTTGGGCAGCAGCACGATCTCGGCGCCCTGGTCCTCGAGCGCCTGCCGGCGCCCGGCGTCGTCGACCGCGGCGTAGACGAGCACGGATCCGGGCGGCGCGAGGATGCGCGCGCCCGGCGGCGTCTCGAGGCGCGAATCGACGACCACGCGCACCGGCTGGCGCGCGCTGGCGACCAGGCGAACGTCGAGCCGCGGGTCGTCCTCGCGAACCGTGCCGACGCCGGTCAGGACCGCGCTCGCGCGCTTGCGCCAGGCGTGGCCGTCGGTGCGCGCCGCTTCGCTGGTGATCCACTGGCTGGTGCCGTCGGCGAGCGCCGTGCGCCCGTCGAGCGAGACCGCCGCCTTGAGGCGAAGCCACGGGCGGCCGCGTTCCATGCGCGAGACGAAGCCGATGTTCAGCTCGCGCGACTCCGTGCCGCCTCCGTCCCACTCGACGGCGATGCCGGCGGCTTCGAGCCGCGCCGCGCCGCGGCCGGAGACGAGCGGGTTGGGGTCGCGCAGGGCGATCACGACGCGCGCCACGCCGGCGGCGACGAGCGCGTCGGCGCACGGCGGCGTGCGGCCGTGGTGCGAGCACGGCTCGAGGGTGACGTAGACGGTCGCGCCGCGAACGTCGACCCCGCGCGCCGCGGCGTCGCGCAGCGCCATCGCCTCGGCGTGCGCTCCGCCCGCTTCCTGCGTGTGGCCGCGGCCGGCGAGCCGGCCGTTGGCGCCGACGATGACGCAGCCGACGCGCGGATTCGGGTCCGACAGCCCCACCGCGTGCGCGGCGAGCGCGAGCGCTTCGCGCATGGTCCCGGACGTGTCGCTGGGAAGAGTCGCGGACATCGGTGGCGTGGTCGTGATGGTCTCGCTCAAGGCTGATACGGCTCGGTGCGCGGCTCGCCCGGACAACGCTCGCCGCCGCCGACGACCAGGAAGTTGCGCCCGAGCAGCGCGGCGCCGACGTCGACGTCTTCGCCGGCAGCCGCGATGTTCGCATCGATCGCGACGGTCGGGGCCGCCACGTAGCGGCAGACTCGACTCTCGTTGCCGGCGGCGCCGATCGTCCAGCCGTCGCCGCGCAGCACGACGCGGCCCGACCAGCGGCCGTCGGCGCGCGGCGTGACGATGCAATGCCAGGCCAGGAAGCGATCCCCCGTCTCGGCCCAGGCGGCGAGCCCGGCGTCGGCAGCGGTCGCGTCGGCAGCGACGTCGTCGAGGCGAACGCTGGCGTCGACGAGATAGCGCACCGTCTGCCTCGCTTCGCTGAAGCATGCCGCCGGCGCGGCGTAGTCGCCGTCGCGAAGCGTGATGGTGACCGCGGTCGGCAGCGGCACCTCGTTCGCGGCGGCGGGATCGGGCGGTGTCGACGACGAGAAGCGAATCGTTTCCGGCGACGAGGAGCCAGCGTCCGGTGCTGCAGCCCGAGAGCGCCGCGGCCGAGAGATCGCGCGTGGCAAGCGCGGCGGCGATGCCGTCGCACCGGCCGACGATGGCGCCGCTGCGGTCTTCGAACACCAGCGCGCTCGCTCCGCGCTCGCTCGGCTTCCAGGCGCTGCGACCGTCGTCGAGTCTTCGCGCGGTGAGCGGTACGCCGGGTGCGCGTTCGAAGGCGCCGCGGGTTGCGCTCGCGACTGCGCCGGTCGCGAGCGCGAGCGAGCCGGCTTAGGTCGGCGCGACGCCCGCGATGAACGAGTGCAGCAGCACCTCCCGCTCGTTGCCGCCGCGGTCGCGCCAGCGCACGGCAACGCGCGTCGACTTCGTCGCGCCGAAAGCGAGATCGTCGATGAGGCGCTCGATCCGGTAGTCGGCGTGCGCGCCCGGCGACGATGCCGCAGTCACCGAGGCGTCGGCAGTGACGACGTCGCTGAAGCTGCGTTGTCCGGGCGCGCCGGCGAGCGCGGCGAAAGACCGCATGTCTTCGCTCGCTGCCTGGCCGAAGCGAATCGCCTCCGATCGCTCGCGCGCAACGTCGCCGGCAAGGCGGAGCTGGCTCTGCAGGTGGGCGGCCGCGGTCGTGCCGAGGGCGAAGACGAAGAACGCGACGAGCGATTCGACCAGGCTGACGCCGCGCTGGCGTCGGCGTCGCGAGATCGCGCTCAGATGCGGGGAGCTCGTCATTGAAAATCCTTCCAGCTGCCGTTGACGCGAACGAAGCTGCCGTTGCCGGCAGCGAGCCGCGCCAGCACGGCCGCGTCGCGATGCAGGTCGACGGCGCCGTTGCCGCGGTAGGCGCCGGCGACGACCGCGCCGCGGACGAACGCTCCACCCGGCGTCGTGTCGTTCCATTCGAGCGAGGCGGCGTGGACGACGCCGTGCAGCTCGACGTCGCCGGCCAGGTGCAGTGCGCCGGTGGCGACGAGGACGACCGGGTCGTCGGCACTGCCGAAGATGGCCGGTCCCGAGATCGTCGCATCGCCTTCGATGACGAGAAGTGGCGCGCCGGCGGCGATCGCCGCGCCGAGCCTGCCGGCGCAGTCCAGGGCGCAACCCACCCGGCGCGCCGCCGGCTGCGCCGCCCAGGCCGCCGACCCCATGCCGAAGGTGCGTGCGAAGAAGCGGTCGGCGGAGAGCGCGCGCAGGGTGGCGTCGTTGCTTGCGAGCGATGCGCCGAGCGAAGCGCCCGCTGGCGCGCCGATGCGAAGTGCAGAACCGCCGATGCGGCCGCCCGCGCGAATCGCGAGGGCACCGACCGCGGCGTCGACGTTGTGGACGCCGAGCGAGGCGGCACCGACATCGACGTCGCCGTGGACCGTCAGTGCCGCGGCAGGCGCGGCGCGCAGCGCCGGCAGCATCGCCCACGCGGCTTCGAGCCTCGCCGTCGCTTCGTTGGCCGCATCGACGCTCGCCGCGCAGATCGCGCCGGCACCGTTGCGCGTGCAGCCGGTCGCCCGCACGCGAACGACGTCGCGCCGGGTCGACGCGGCGAGCTCGACGACGAACGCCGGCGCCATGGCGCTGCCGACGGACGCGGGCAGCGCCGGCCGGCCACCGGCCGGGCAGCGGCAGGCCCAGCCGTCGGCACCGCGCACGCAGGCCGCTTGCAACGGCATCGGCGTGGCGCCGTTCATCCAGGTGCGCGGTGCGATGTCGCCCGAGGGAACGGCGATCCGGACCATGCGCTCGCGAAACGAGAGTGCCGCAGCGTCGGCGCTCGGCCGGCAATCGGCGCCGATGCGCGCCGGGTCGTTGATGCGGGCGAGCGCCCAGTCGAGGCCGGCCTCGGCGTCTTCGAAGGCGCTCGCCGCGCGCAGCTCGTTGGCCGATCGCTGTTCTTCGACGACGACGTTGCGATGCGCGACGGCGACCGCCAGGACCATCGCGAAGCAGAGCATGACGGTGACGAAGAGCGCGGCGACGCCGCGCTGGCCGACGCGCGAGCAAGGCGAGCGAGCGATCGTGCGGATGGGCGCGCCGTGCGACATGGCGGTCATGCCTCGCAGCTGCCGACGACGACGTCGTTGCGGACGCGAACGACGCTGCGCAGCTCGCGCGTCACCAGCGCGTCGGCCGCCGAGCGGCCGGCGACGCCGATCGCGTAGCTGCGTATCTGCTGGCGCGGCGGGCAGGTCGTGCTGCCGGCGCTGCACGGCTTCGTGCAGAACGTCGCGAGGTCGGCCTCGTCGACGCGCGGGACGACGCTGAACGAGGTGACGACGACCGTTCCCGGATCGCTGAGCGCTTGCCAGTTGCGCGCGCCGAGCTGCACCTCGATCGCACCGTTGTGAAGGCGAAATCCGAACCGCTCGTTGTCGTCGACGCCGACGGCATCGCCCGCGTCGGTCGAGAAGCTGAGCGCGACGACGGTCGCCGCACCGCCTGCCGCCGTGATCTCGGCATGGGGATTGACCGTGATCGTTTCGTCGCCGCGACGCACTCCCGACGCGGCCGCCGCCCAGTGGCCGGCGCGGCGCAGGTCGCGCGAGACGAGCTCGGCGGCGCCGCGCAGGTCCTGCATCAGGCGGGCCTCGAGCTGCACGCGTCGGGCTGCTCCTTGATGTGC
>Ga0068858_100001936_pt1 | contig 21104 bp, 23 predicted proteins | sample KBSSwiS12_FD_66589 | JGI IMG/M metagenome (GOLD analysis project Ga0068858, IMG submission 66589) | Switchgrass rhizosphere microbial communities from Kellogg Biological Station, Michigan, USA - KBS Switchgrass S1-2 | ecosystem: Host-associated > Plants > Roots > Rhizosphere > Soil ...
CCGCTTGAAATCCACCGAGACGACGTTCGATCCGTCCTCGACCGGCGTGACCGTCGGGCCGTCATTCTCGGCCGATTCGTGCGGCTCGGGGCCGTCCGGGCCGTCCTGGGCCTGGAAACGCAGCTCGAAATGCACCGCCGGGTCCTGGAAACCGGTGATCGCCGAATAGGGAATGACCAGCTTCGACGGCACCTGGTTGAAGCTCAGCCCGACCGAGAATTTTTCGTCGTCGACCGTCAGGTCCCAGAAACGGTTCTGCAGGACGATCGTCATTTCGTCCGGGAAGCGCTCGATCAGCCGCTTGGGGATGTCGACGCCGGGCGCCTCGGTCTTGAAGGTGATGTAGAAATGATGCTCGCCGGGCAGCCCGCCATTCTCGGCGACCGAGCCGAGCACGCGGCCGACCACCGCACGCAACGCCTCCTGGACGATCTCGTCATAGGGAATCAGGCTGTCCGGCGCATTGTCGCTCATATCGCCTCGGTAGCGCGGTCTCGCGCCCGGTCAAGATTGCGCGCGTCGCCGCAGACGCTATGGAGGCGCCACGATGCGCACAGCAACCATCAGCCGCAAGACGAGCGAAACCTCGATCGACGTCACCGTCAACCTCGACGGCACGGGTGCCTATGAGGTCTCGACCGGGATCGGTTTCTTCGATCACATGCTCGAGCAGCTCTCGCGCCACGGGCTGATCGACCTGAACGTGAAGACGATCGGCGACCTGCATATCGACCAGCACCACACGGTCGAGGACACCGGCATCGCGATCGGCGAGGCGGTCAAGCAGGCGTTGGGCGAGAAGCGCGGCATCCGTCGTTATGCCGAGGCGCTGTCGCCGATGGACGAGACGCTGACCCGCGTCGCGCTCGACATTTCCGGTCGCCCCTTCCTCGTCTGGAAGACCGAATTCTCGCAGAAGCGCCTCGGCGAGATGGACACCGAGATGTTCGAGCATTTCTTCCACAGCTTCGCGCAAGCCGCGGGGATCACGCTGCACGTCGAGACGCTGTACGGCCAGAACAACCATCACATCGCCGAAAGCGCGTTCAAGGGCCTCGCCCGCGCGCTGCGCACCGCGGTCGAGATCGACCCGCGCAAGGCGGATGCGATTCCCTCGACCAAGGGGACGCTCGGTGGCTGAGGCCATCGCGCTGATCGACTATGGCGCGGGCAACCTCCACTCGGTCCACAACGCGCTGAAGGCGGCAGGCGCCGAGGGCGTCGTCGTTACCGCCGATCCGGCCGTGGTGCTGAGCGCCGACCGTGTCGTGCTGCCGGGCGTCGGCGCATTCGGCGCCTGCGCCTCGGCATTGCGCGCGGTCGAGGGCATGGTCGATGCGCTCGACCGGCGTGTGCGCGGCGACGGCGTCCCGTTCCTCGGCATCTGCGTCGGCATGCAGCTGATGGCCGACCAGGGCGAGGAACTCGGCACCCATGAAGGCCTGGGCTGGGTGCCGGGCACGGTTCGCCTGCTCGTCCCGGACAGGCCCGAGACCAAGATCCCGCATATGGGCTGGAACGACGTCGTGCCGGTCATGTCGCACCCGCTGATCGCGCCCGGCGAGGCCTATTTCCTCCACAGCTTCGCGTTCGACGGCGAGGCGGTGATCGCGACCACCGACCATGGCGGCCCGGTGACCGCGGCGATCGGCCGGGACAATCTCATCGGTGTGCAGTTCCACCCCGAAAAGAGCCAGCGTTACGGGCTCGATCTGCTGGCACGTTTCCTGGAGTGGCGACCGTGACCCTCATCGTCTTCCCCGCGATCGACCTCAAGGGCGGCCAGGTCGTGCGCCTCGCCGAGGGCGATATGGCGCGCGCCACCGTCTATGGCGACCACCCGGCGCACCAGGCGACCCTGTTCGCCGAGCAGGGTGCGGAGTTCCTCCATGTCGTCGATCTCGACGGCGCCTTTGCCGGCGGCTCGGTCAATGGCGACGCGGTGCGCGCGATCCTCGAAGCCTTTCCCGGTCACGTCCAGCTCGGCGGCGGCATCCGCACGCGCGAATCGGTCGAGCGCTGGTTCGATCTCGGCGTCTCGCGCGTGGTCATCGGCAGCGCGGCGCTCGACGACCCCGATTTCGTGCGCGGCGTCGCGAAGGATTTTCCCGGCGGCATCGTCGTCGCGGTCGATGCCAAGGACGGCATGGTCGCGACGCATGGCTGGGCCGATATTTCCGACGTCACGGTAATCGACCTTGCCCGCCGCTTCGAGGATGCCGGCGTCGCCTCCTTGCTGTTCACCGATGTCGGCCGCGACGGCATGCTCAAGGGCTGCAATATCGAGGCGACGGTCGACCTTGCCCGCGCGGTCGATATCCCGGTCATCGCCTCGGGCGGCGTCGCCAATATCGGCGAGATTCATGTCCTTGCGCTGCACGCCCGTGACGGCGTCGAAGGCGTCATCACCGGCCGCGCACTCTATGACGGCCGGCTCGACCTCGCCGCCGCGCTGGCGGTCGCCGCCGCGGCATGACCGTCCGCGCCCGCGTCATCCCCTGCCTCGACGTCGCCAATGGCCGCGTCGTCAAGGGCGTGAACTTCGTCGACCTGAAGGATGCCGGCGACCCGGTCGAGCAGGCGCGCGCCTATGACGCGGCCGGCGCCGACGAACTGTGTTTCCTCGACATCACCGCCAGCCATGAGGCGCGCGGCACGATCCTCGACGTGGTTCGCCGCACCGCCGAGGTGTGTTTCATGCCGCTGACCGTTGGCGGCGGGGTACGCTCGGTCGAGGACGCCCGCGCGCTGCTGCTCGCCGGCGCCGACAAGGTCGCGGTCAATTCCGCCGCCGTCGCCCGACCCGAACTGGTCGCCGAACTGGCCGACCGTTTCGGCAGCCAGTGCGTCGTCGCCTCGGTCGATGCGCGACGTTCCGGGGATGGGTGGGAAGTGTTCACCCATGGCGGCCGGCGCGGCACCGGCATCGACGCCGTCGCCCACGCCCTGCGCCTCGCCGAACTCGGCGCGGGCGAATTGCTGATCACCTCGATGGACCGCGACGGCACGCGCGACGGCTATGACCTGACCCTGACCCGCACCATCGCCGACCAGGTCAGCGTGCCGGTGGTCGCCTCGGGCGGCGTGGGCGGGCTGGGCGATCTCGTCGCCGGCATCACCCAGGGCCATGCCAGCGCGGTGCTTGCCGCCTCGATCTTCCATTTCGGCGAAGCCAGCATCGCCGACGCTCATGCCGCGCTGGCGGCCGCCGGCGTGCCCGTGCGCAGGCCCATCGCTTAGCCTTTCCCTTCCCCGGCCTGCGCCGGGGAAGGTGTTTGTGAAACGGCAAACCAAAATTTAGGGAGCGCGTGCTACTGGAAGCCATGCGTTTCCTCCCCCTCGCCTTGCTGATCGCCGCACCCGCGTTCGCCGTCACACCCGCGCATACCGGCGTGCCGAAGATCCGCACCGGCCCGGAACTGTCCGACATCGCGCTGTTCGTGATGGCCGCGCTGGGCGTGTGGCTGGTCCGCCGCGCGATGCGCGCGCGCTTCGCCAAGCGCCCCGACGCCAGCAACACGAAGGATTGACCTTCGCGCCGGTCTGGGCCAGCCGCAACGCATGGCCGAAGACACACTCGACCGCCTCGAGGCGACGATCCGCGCGCGCCGCGCCGCCGACCCGTCCTCCTCCTATGTCGCCAAGCTGACCGCCAGGGGCCGCGCCAAGATCGCGCAGAAGCTCGGCGAGGAAGCGGTCGAGACGGTGATCGCCGCGACCGGCGGCGACGACGCCGCGATCGTGCCCGAAGCCGCCGACCTGATCTTCCACCTGCTGGTGCTGCTCGCCGATGCCGGCCTCAGCCTTGACGACGTGCGCGCCGAGCTGGTGCGGCGCGAGGGCCTGTCGGGTATCGAGGAGAAGGCCGCACGAGGAGCCGAATGATGCCGATCGACGCTACTTTGCCCTATGACGACCAGAATATCTTCGCGAAGATCCTGCGCGACGAAATCCCCTCGAAGCGCGTCTATGAAGATGAATGGGCGATCGCCTTTCACGACATCAACCCACAGGCGCCGACCCACATCCTGGTCATCCCGCGCGGTCATTATGTCAGCTGGGACGATTTCAGCGCGCGGGCGCCCGATGCCGAGATCGCCGGCTTCGTCCGCGCCGTCGGCAAGGTGGCGCGCGACGCCGGGCTGGTCGCGCCGGGCTATCGCCTGCTCGCCAATGCCGGCCAGCATTCCGGACAGGAGGTCCCGCATCTCCATGTCCATATCTTCGCCGGCAAACCGCTCGGGCCGATGCTCGCGCGATAAGGGATTGCGCGCGCGGGTTTAGCGGTTAGGCTCCGCCCCAATCGAAACCTGCGGCGCTCAAGCGTACGCCTGTCATCCCCGGGGGGACGGATCTTCATGATATTTGGTCGTGTAAAATCACTCGACGCCATTCTCGCGACCGCCGAGAAGAAAGCCCTGCACCGTTCGCTCGGTGCCTTCCAGCTCACCATGCTCGGCGTCGGCGCCGTGATCGGCACGGGTATTTTCGTTCTCACGTCGGAAGCCGCGCAAAAGGCCGGCCCCGGCATGCTGATCAGCTTCATCATCGCCGGCTTCGTCTGCGGCGTCGCCGCCCTGTGCTATTCGGAGCTGGCTTCGATGGTGCCGGTTTCGGGCTCGGCCTACACCTATACCTATGCCGTGACCGGCGAGTTGCTCGCCTGGATGGTCGGCTGGGCGCTGATCCTCGAATATGCGGTGGGCGCGAGCGCCGTCGCGGTCGGCTGGTCCAACCACGCGGTCGGACTGCTCAAGGGACTCGGCTTTCACATACCCGCCGTGCTCAGTAACGGTGACGCGCTGATCGCCAAGGTGCAGATCGCGCTGGGCGCGACCGCGACTCCCGATCTGATCACCGCAACCCAGGTGGGCGGCTATTTCAACCTGCCCGCCGTGATCATTTCCGTTCTGGTCACGCTGCTGCTGATCCTCGGCACGACCGAGAGCGCGCGCGTCAACGCGGTGCTCGTCGCGATCAAGATCACCGCGCTGACCGCCTTCATCTGCCTGACCCTTCCGGTCCTCAAGGCCACCAACTTCACGCCTTTCGCGCCGACCGGCGCGGGCGGCATGCTCGGCGCGGCAGCGTCGATCTTCTTCGCCTATGTCGGCTTCGACGCCGTCTCGACCGCCGCTGAGGAAACCAAGAATCCGCAGCGCAACGTGCCGATCGGCCTGATCGCCAGCCTCGGCATCTGCACCATCTTCTACCTGCTGGTCGCCAGCGGCGCGATCGGCGCGATCGGCGCACAGCCGGTAACCGCGCTCGGCGGTGGTGTGCTGTCGCCGGGTTCGGCCGAAATGGCCGGTCGTTGCGCCTCGATCCTCGGCAGCGGCGCGCTCGAGCCGCTGGTCTGCTCCAAGGAAGCGCTGGTCCACGTGCTCGATTCGATCGGCTGGCCGGCGATCGGTCGCCTGGTCGGCCTCGCTGCCGTGCTTGCCTTGCCGTCGGTCGTGCTGATGATGATGTTCGGCCAGACCCGCGTGTTCTTCGTGATGGCGCGTGACGGCCTGCTCCCGGCGAAACTCGCCAGCGTCCATCCGCGCTTCAAGACGCCGCATGTCGTGACCGCCGTCACCGGCGTGGTGGTCACTATCGCGGCGGCGATTCTGCCGGTCGGCAAGCTCGCCGACTATTCCAACTCGGGCACGCTGTTCGCGTTCATGATGGTCGCGATCTCGGTGCTGGTGCTGCGTCTGAAGGACCCGTCGCGCAAGCGTCCGTTCCGCACCCCGGGGGTGTGGATCATCGCCCCGCTGGCGATCGTCGGCTGCCTGGGCCTGTTCTTCTCGCTGCCGTTGATCGCGATCCTCGTGCTGCCGATCTGGGGCGCGATCGGCCTGCTGGTCTATTTCCTCTACAGCCGTTCACGCAGCCATGTCGGGCTCGGCCTCGACGAGGTTCACGAGATGGATGGCGACGTACCGCCGCTGCCGGTGCCGCCGCTTCCCGGCGCGCCGACGCCGGGTGGCAAGCAGGCCTGATCGCCGCTGACGCATAACAAAAAAAGGGGCGCTGTCCAGACCGGACAGCGCCCCTTTTCTTTGTCGTGTTGCTTCCGCTCACCCCAGCTTCTCGGCCGCCAGCGCCTGCATGTCGCACATCGGCCGCGCGCCGACATGCGAGATGATCTCCGCCGCGCAGACCGCGCCCAGCTTGAGCGAGCGCTCCAGGTCCCAGCCCCGCGCCTGGCCGTGCAGGAAGCCGGCGGCGAACAGGTCGCCCGCGCCGGTGGTGTCGACGACCTTGTCGATCGGCTCTGCCGAGACGGCGGCGGTGCGCCCGCCCGACACGGCGATCGCGCCCTTCTCGCTGCGCGTGCAGACCAGCAACGGCACCTGCGCCGCGGCGCGCGCCACCGCCTCGTCGAAATCCTCGGTTTCCGTCAGCGCCTTTATCTCATTCTCATTGGCGAACATGATGTCGATCAGGCCGTCGGCCATCAGCGCGCGGAAATCGCCGCCATGGCGCGAGATGCAGAACACGTCGCTCAGCGTGAAGGCGACCTTGCGGCCGGCATCGCGCGCAACGGAAATCGCCTCGCGCATCGCCGCGCGCGGTTCCTCCGGATCCCACAGATAGCCCTCGAGATAGAGGATCGCGCCGGCGGCGATCATCTCGCGGTCGAGCGCACTGGCCGGCAGGAACTGCGACGCGCCGAGAAAGGTGTTCATCGTGCGCTGCCCGTCGGGCGTGACGAAGATCAGGCAGCGCGCGGTGGTCGGCTCGCCGCCGCTCGCGGCGGTGGTGAAATTGACGCCGGCGGCGCGGATATCGTGCGCGAACACCTCGCCCAGCTGGTCGTCGGCAACCTGGCCGATGAACCCGCAACGCCCGCCCAGCGCGGCGATGCCGGCCACCGTATTGGCCGCCGAGCCGCCGCTCGCCTCGATCCCCGGGCCCATCTTGGCGTAGAGCGCGTCGGCGTCCTCGGGCGAGAACATCAGCTGCATCGATCCCTTGGTCATGCCCTCGGAGACGATGAAGGCGTCGTCGGTATGCGACAGCACATCGACGATCGCATTGCCGATCGCGACGACGTCATAGGTGGCTTCACTCAAGCTTGATCTCCGAAAAAAGACCGTTCGGCCGAACGGCTTCGCGCGATCATCGCCTAATGGCCGAGTCGGCGCCGCGCAACCGGGCGTTGACGGCGCTGCCGCTTGCCCGCACGCTGCGACAATGATGCGCGCCTTCTTCCTGTCGCTCGGCCAGCTCGGCGATTCCAGGATCGCGGCGGTGTTCCTCAAGTCGCTGGCGCTGACCGCCGCGCTGCTCGTCGCGCTCGGCGTCGGCCTGTGGTTCGGCGCGGAAAACCTCGCCGCGCATTATGTCAGTGGCGACATGAAGACGCTCGCCGGAGCTGCGGCGGTGCTCGTCGCGCTGGCGCTGGGCTGGCTGCTGTTCCGCACCGTGGCGATCGCGGTGATGGATATCTTCGCCGACGACGTCGTCGTCGCGGTCGAGCGCAAGCACTATCCCGCGGTTCTCGACACCGCGCGTAACATTCCGCTGACGCGATCGATCGGCATGGGCCTCGGCGCCGCCGGGCGCGCGATCCTCGTCAACGTGTTGATGTCGCCGATCTACCTTACCCTGCTGATCACTGGCGTGGGCACGCCGATCGCCTTCATCCTGGTCAATGGCTGGCTGCTCGGCCGCGATCTCGGCGACATGGTCGCGGCGCGCCATCTGCCGCGCGAGGCGATGCGTGGCTGGCGCGCGACGACGCGGGGCCCGCGCTTCGTGCTGGGCCTTGCCGTGGCCGGGCTGTTCGTGGTTCCGATCGTCAACCTGCTCGCGCCGGTGCTCGGCGCGGCGATGGCGACGCATCTGTTTCACGGAAGGAAGCGGTCATGATCCGCGCGACCCTCATCCTGCTGCCCGCGCTGGCGCTGGCTGGCTGCGCCGGCGAGGGGCCGGCGCCGCGCACGCGCATGCCCGCGCCCTATGTGCCGGTGCCGACCGCCGCGCCCGCCGGGCTCGACCGGGTGATCGGCCGGCCGGCCGGCGCGCTGATCGGGCTGTTCGGCCAGCCCGCCGCCGATGTCCGCGAGGGCAGCGCGCGCAAGCTGCAGTTCGGCAACGCCACCTGCGTGCTCGATGCCTATCTCTACCCCAAAGGCGCGGGCGAGCCGCTCGTCACCTATGTCGATGCGCGCCGCACCGATGGCAGCCCGGTCGACCGGGCGAGTTGCGTGCTCGCCTTGCAGGTCGGGCGTGGCGGCGCGCGCTGATTCTCCGCCTCCCGCCGGGATCGCCGCGACGCCGGGACGGTCTCACACATCGTCCGCCTGAGCCGGTTTGGCGCTTATCCCGTCGAGACAAGGAGGTGTGTTCCTGCGCACGCAGGAACCCAGGGCCATTAGCGCCTGCGCCTGGAACTCTGGGCTCCTGCGTGCGCAGGAGTACGGTGTTTGTCGGAAAACGAACAAGCACCAACCGGCATCAGCATGACGATCAATTCTTGCGACGACGCTTTTCCAAAATGGGGATCCCTCCCCCACCCCGCGCGCTTTCATCCCTAACGGCACCGCCACTGACTTGTCTTGCGGCACCGCCTCCCGCTAAACGCGGCCAGCGCGCTCGCCTGAGGAATTGCCGTTGCACGATAATCTGGCGATCAGCGCCACCGGGCTGGTCAAGAAATTCAGCGGGCGACGCGTGGTCGATGGCGTCGACATCGCCGTGCCGACCGGCATGATCTATGGCGTGCTCGGCCCCAATGGCGCCGGCAAGACGACGACGCTGCGCATGCTGCTCGGTATCATCGAGCCCGACGAGGGCCACCGCACCCTGCTCGGCACCGAGCGGCCGCGCTCGGTCAGCGACCGGGTCGGCTATCTTCCCGAGGAACGCGGGCTCTATCCGGCGATGAAGGCCAGGGAAGCGGTCGCCTTCATGGGCGCGCTGCGCGGCCTGCCGCTGCGCACCGGCCGCAAGCGCGCCGTCGACTTGCTCGAAGCCGCCGGGCTCGGCCACGCCGCCGACGACAAGATCCGCAAATTGTCGAAGGGCATGGCGCAGCTGGTCCAGCTGCTCGGCTCGATCGTCCACCAGCCCGAACTGCTCGTCCTCGACGAACCCTTTTCGGGGCTCGATCCGGTCAACCAGGAACGGCTCGAGGCGTTGATCCTCGCCGAGCGCGATCGCGGCGCCACCGTCGTGCTGTCGACCCATGTCATGGCCCATGCCGAGCGGCTGTGCGATCGGCTGGCGATCATCGCCAAGGGCCGCCGCCGCTTCGAGGGCACCGTTGCCGAGGCGCGCGGCCTGCTGCCGATGCAGGCGACCTACACGCCGCGCAACGACGATGCGCATATCGCCGACTATCTGCCCGCGGACGCGCAGCATCGCGGCGACGGCTGGCGCTTCACCGTGCCGCAAGAAGGCAGCGAACAGGTGCTGAGCCGGCTGATCGGTGCCGGTTATGGCATTTCCGGCCTGTCGATCGAGCGGCCCAGCCTGCACGACGCCTTCGTCAAGATCGTCGGCCGCGCCGCGCTGGAGGATCAGGCATGAGCCGGCTCGGCACGCTCGTTCGCCAGACGATGACCATCGCGCGGCGCGATTTCGTCGCGACGGTGTTCACCCCCACCTTCCTGATCTTCCTGTTCGCGCCGGTGGTGATGGGCTCGTTCGGCGCGATCGGCGGGCTTGGTGCCAATGCCGCAACCTCCGGCGGCGGCGAGAAATCGCGCATCGTCGCGCTGGTCTCGGGTGACCAGGCGCGGTTGATGATGCAGGTCGATGCCCGGCTGCGCCGCGTCTATCGCGATGCCGACGAGGCGCCGCCGATCCTCACCACGAAGGAGCCCGCCACCGATGCCGCGGCGCAGGCGCGCGCGCAGATCGACGACCGCGGCGTCGATGTCGCGGCGGTCGCCTATGGCCCGCTCGACCACCCGCAGATCCTCTACACGCCGCGCGCGACGCGTGCCGGCGACTATGCCGGCGACTATCTCGCCGAACTGGCCGAACAGACGCTGCGCGCCGAACGCGCCGGCGTAGCGCCGCTCAGCAGCGCGACGAAGATCAAGGTCGATCGCACAACGCCGCGCCTTGGCCGCGGCAAGGAATCGGGCTTCTTCGCGGTGTTCGCGATCTTCTTCCTCACCCTGCTGCTCGCCGGCCAGGTGGTCAGCGGCGTCGCCGAGGAAAAGGGCAACAAGGTGATCGAGATCCTCGCCGCCGCCGTGCCGCTCGAATCGGTGTTCTTCGGCAAGCTGCTCGGCACGTTCGGCGTCGCGCTGCTGTTCCTGGTGTTCTGGGGCACGCTGATCAGCCAGATCGGCACGCTGATGCCGGCCGGCATGGCGGCCGGCCTCGCCGCGCTGACCCCGGCGATGGGCATGCCGATGTTCACCCTGCTGTTCTTCGGCTATTTCACCATGGCCTATATGCTGCTCGGCGCGGTGTTCCTCGGCGTCGGCGCGCAGGCATCGAGCGTGCGCGAGATCCAGTTGCTGTCGCTGCCGATCACCTTGATCCAGGTGTCGATGTTCGGCCTTGGCGCGATCGCCATTTCCCATCCCAGCGGCTGGCTCGCCACCTTCGCCCGGGTCTTCCCGCTCAGTTCGCCCTATTTCATGGCCGGCCGCGCGGCGCAGTCGCCCGATCTGTGGCCGCATGTCGTCGCGCTCGCCTGGCAGGCGGTCTGGGTGGCGATCTTCGTCGCGGTCGGCGTCCATGCCTTCCGCCGCGGCGTGCTCCAGTCGGGCAGCGGCAAGTTTCGCTGGAAGGGCCTGTTCGGGCGCGCCTGAGTCACCATTCGTCGACCGTCTGCCCGCGGGTCGCGCAACACTATTGACATAGCTGTCAGTTATCGCTTTCCTCACACGCTAGGAGATGGAAAATGGCAACTCTGGCGGAACCCGCAATGCATGGCGTGGCGATCGACCCGTTCGATGTCAGCCGGCCCGAACTCTATGCCGAGGATCGCTGGCAGGCGCCGTTCCGCCAGTTGCGCGAGACGTCGCCGGTCCATCATGTCGCCGAATCCGGCTTCGGGCCCTATTGGTCGGTGTCGAGCTACAAGCCGATCGTCGAGGTCGAATCACTCCCGGACATCTATTCCTCCCAAGCCGGCGGCATCACCATCGCCGACTTCATCGAGAATTCGCCCTCCGACGCGCGCATGCCGATGTTCATCGCGATGGACCGGCCCAAGCATAGCGGCCAGCGGCGCACCGTCGCCCCCGCCTTCACGCCGAGCGAGATGGTAAGGCTGAGCGATAATATCCGCACGCGCACCGCCGAGGTGCTCGACGCGCTGCCCTGGAATAAGGAATTCGACTGGGTCGATACGGTGTCGATCGAGCTGACCACGCAGATGCTCGCCATCCTGTTCGACTTTCCGTGGGAGGATCGCCGCAAGCTGACCTTCTGGTCCGACTGGGCGGGCGACATCGAACTGATCAAGACCGAGGAGCTGCGGCTCGAACGGCTCAAGCACATGTATGAGTGCGGCGCCTATTTCCAGGGCCTGTGGAACCAGAAGCTGGGCAAGCCGCCGACGCCCGACCTGATCTCGATGATGATGCACTCGGACGCGATGGCCGAGATGGATCAGATGGAATTCCTCGGCAATCTCATCCTGCTGATCGTCGGCGGCAACGACACGACGCGCAATTCGATGAGCGCGGCGGCCTACGGGCTCGACAAGTTCCCCGCGCAGCGCGCCAGGCTGGAGGCGGATCCGGCGCTGATCCACAATGCCGTGCAGGAAATCATCCGCTGGCAGACCCCGCTCGCCCATATGCGCCGCACCGCGACGCAGGACACGGTGCTGGAGGGACAGGAGATCAAGGCCGGCGAGAAGCTCGCTCTGTGGTATATCTCGGCCAATCGCGACGCGAGCGTGTTCGGCGACGATGCCGATGAGATCGTCGTCGACCGGCCCAATGCGCGGCGCCATCTCGCCTTCGGCCACGGCATCCACCGCTGCGTCGGCGCCCGCCTCGCCGAGTTGCAGATCGCGACCCTGCTCGAGGAAATGGCGAAACGCCGCATGCGCGTGAACGTACTCGGCGAACCCGAACGCGTCGCCGCCTGCTTCGTCCACGGCTATCGCAAGCTACCGGTGGAGATCAGCCGATACTGAGCCCGTCACCGACGCGGCTGTTTGAGCGGGACTCTATCTGCCGTTCGCGCTGAGCGTGTCGAAGGGCCGTTCTTCCCTGCGAGGCCAGAGTGAAGCGCAGTGCTTCGACAAGCTCGGCACGAACGGCAAAAGGCGTTCACTCCAACGGAAAATCGTCAATTCGGCTTGTCCACCGTCTCGGCTTTCAGCGGCTCGTCCGCCCCGGAGCAATCGCCATTCTCGCGCGCGATGACCGCGCCGGGCTTCTTGCGCCCCATCGTCCAGTTGGCCTGTAGCCGGACGCGCGGGTTGGGCGCGCACCAGATTTCGCCGGTGTCGTTGATCGCGGTGACCCAGATCAGGTTATGCTCCTGGCCATAATCGATCACCGCGAACGCGAAGCCTGCACCCTTGTCGAGCACATGGACGGGGATTGGCGGTTCAAGTTGCTGAAACATGTCGCGTTAAATCCGCGAAGCGTGTCGCCGGTTCCCGTGTGCGCCGCGCAGGCGTCGCGCAACCTGACGTCGGGCGCGATCGTTGCTATATGACGGGCACCCCCGAAAAGGATTCAATCGATGATCCCCGACCGCCGCAGCTTCCTGACCATCGCCGCCACCGGCGGCGTCGCCTTCGCCTTGTTCGGCTGCCGCAGCGCCGCCGGCGCGCCCGAGAAATTCGCCTTCACGCTGACCGACGCGCAGTGGAAGCAGAAGCTCTCGCCCGCCGCCTATGAGGTGCTGCGCCACGAGGACACCGAGCGGCCCGGCAGCAGCCCGTTGCTGAACGAACACCGCGCCGGCACCTTTGCCTGCGCCGGCTGCGCGCTGCCCAATTTCTCCTCCCGGACGAAGTTCGAAAGCGGCACCGGCTGGCCGAGCTTCTGGAAGCCGCTGCCGGGCGCGGTGCGCACCCGCAGCGACGGATCGCTGGGCGTGCGCCGGACGGAGGTGCATTGCAGCCGCTGTGGCGGCCATCTCGGCCACGTCTTCGACGATGGCCCGCTGCCGACCGGCCTACGCTACTGCATGAACGGCGTGGCGCTGACCTTCACGCCCGGCGCGGCCTGATCACCGCAAGCCGGTGCTCCAGCGAGTGCGGAAACCCAGCGCCAAATCTATGCTGAGGAATCCTCGTGCCTGCGCGCGCAGGAACGCGGAGCATCAGAAAGCGGCGACGTCGCCCTTCGACGTATCGGCGCTGGCCATCGTCATGGGGGCGAGCGGCGCCTGCTGCTCATCCTCGTTGCGATCGGCGTAGATAAAGCCCTTGGCGGCATAGGCGCTGGTGCCGAGCCCACCGAGGGGGCCATACCATACCTTGACGCGGCTCCAGTCGCCGGCTTCCGAGATGTCGATCGCGCGGACATTGGTTTCGACGCGACCGCGATGCGACCAGTTGGCATGGGTCAGCAGCACTTCGCGCTCGCTCACCACTTCGCTGACCATCGCGACGTGACCGAGCGGCATGCGGCTGCTGGCGGCGAAGGCCAGCACGGCACCGACGCGCGGGGTATGGCCACGACCATAACGGCCGGCGGCCTGGCCCCACCAGGTATTGGCGTTGCCGTGAATCTCGATGCCGGAAATCTGGCGGGCATAGGGCGCGCACTGCCAGAACTGCGCGAAAGCGGGCGTGGCCGTCATCAGGCCGAGCGATAACACCAGCGCGAATCGCGCTGTGAGCGACTTGAAATTCATGTGACCCCCGAGGTCCCTGAACGTTTGTTGAGTTTGCGCTAAAGGGGGGATTGGGGGTTGGGAACCCCATCAACCGTTCATCGGGAACCTTTTAGGACGAACCGTGTTACCGCGCCGACCAACCGACCCGGGGCATGGGTCGCACTATGCTGCGCCGCAACAAAAACTACGGAATCGCCCCTTCCATCGCCGAATCGATCCGCACCGCAGCCTGCCGCAAGCGCGCTTCATGCTCGGCCCGGCCGAACGGGAACAAGGCGTAGAACACCGCCCCGCCGCCATAGAACAGCGCCATGGCGCCAATCAAGCACAAGGTCATGCGGTCGATCGTCGCGCCCGACACCGCCCCCGGCGCCGCCTGCTGCGGGAATGATGCCAGCTGCAGGATCAGTCCGGCAAAGAAGATACCGAGCCCGCCGCACAGCTTCTGGACGAAGAAACCGCCGGCATAGAACACCCCTTCGGCGCGCCTGCCGGTGCGCACCTCCGACTCCTCGACGACATCGGCAAGCATCGCCGCGCCGAGGATGAATGTGGCCACGCAGCACGCCGTGTTGATGACCCAGTCACCGAGCAGCAATGGCAGCATCAGCGGCGTCCCGGGCGCCGGGAACATCCCCATCAGCCGCAGCGCATAGGGAGCGATGAAGAACACGACGTTGACCACCGACAACCACGCCGCCGCGCCGGCCTTGTTGCCGCCGCGCGTCAGTAGCGGGGCGATGAAGAAGGCAATCGTCGCCCCGACCATCAACGCGATCGGCAGCAGCACATAATCATTCCCGGCCAGCCGCCACACGAACTGGTAATTGTAATTGGACAGCGCGAACGACACGCCCTGCGCGGTATAGGCGCACAGCCCCGCCGCCATCAGGATCAGGAAACCCTTGTTGGCGATCGTCCGGCCGAACATCGTGAAATGATCGCGCAACGTGCCGGCCGTGCGCGTCGCTGGCGGCAGCCGGCCGATCTCATGATGCAACCCGATCGACGAGGCGATGATCGACACCGCCATCAGCACGGCGGCAAGCGTCGCCATCAGGCGATAGCCGTCACCATTGGTCAGCCCGTTGGCATGGGTCGAATCCGGCCGCAGGAACACGCTATAGGCAAGGAACAGCATTGCCAGCCCGCCACCCCAGCCGAACAGGTAGCGATAGGAAAAGAGCCGCGTCCGTTCGTCATAATCCGAGCTCAGTTCCGGCCCCAGCGCCGACGAGGGAATTTCGAACATCGACAATGCCACGCGCACCGTCAGCGCGGAGGCGAAGACATAGATCAGCAGCGGTCCGTGCGCCCAATGCGGCGGGTTCCACAGCAGCCACCAGCCGAGCGCCACCGGAATGGCTGACGCGTACATCCATGGATGCCGCCGCCCCCATCGACTGTGCGTATGGTCCGACAGGTAACCGACCAGCGGATCGACGAACGCCTCGACGATCAGCGCCGCGCCCACCGCCAGCCCGACCGCGCCGGAGGGCAGGCCCACCACCTGGTTGTAGAACAGCAGCAGGAAGGTCGCGAAGCCGCTGTCCTTGATCCCATAGGCGACCGAGCCGAGCCCGAACGACCAGCGACTGCGCGCGCCGAGCTTGCGTGCCGGCGGCACGGCGACAACGGGCGCGTGGGCGCCGCTCATCCGATGATCGCGTCGAGCGCGGCGAACGGGATCTCGGCACCTTCCCCGGCCGGCCGCAGCGCCGTCGCGCGGCCGATACCCGACGCGCCGCCCGTCTCCACGGCACGCTTGCCCGCCAAACGCATCACGCACTCCAATCCGATTTTGCCGATCATAGTATGGGGCCAGTTATGGTCAATCGCACGATTTTCGAAAATGCGGTTTGCGAGACCTTGCTCCGCTCGCCGGCTTTGCCTAACCGTCGCGCACGCAAACGCCAAACCTGAGGATGTCATGGCACTCGACCCGGAAACCTTCGACGCGCTGATCGACACGGTGCGTCGTTTCGTCGCCGAACGGCTCCGTCCGCTCGAGGCGCAGGTCGAGGCCGACGATGCCGTCCCTGCGGGAATCATCGCCGAGATGCGCGACATGGGCCTGTTCGGCCTGTCGATCGCCGAGGAACATGGCGGCCTCGGCCTGACCATGTACGAGGAAGCGCGGGTCGGCATCGAAATGGGCCGCACCACCCCGGCCTTCCGCTCGACCTTCGGTACCAATGTCGGCATCGGCAGCCAGGGGCTGGTGATGGCCGGCACGCCCGAACAAAAGGCCCAATGGCTGCCGCGCATCGCCAGCGGCGAGATCATCACCAGCTTCGCGCTGACCGAACCCGATGTCGGCAGCGACTCCGGCGCGGTGAAGACCCGCGCGGTGCGTGACGGCGACGTCTACCGCCTCACCGGTACCAAGCGTTTCATCACCAACGCCGACAAGGCCGATCTGTTCACCGTCATGGCCCGCACCGGTGAGGGCGGCGCGCGCGGCGTGTCGGCGTTCCTCGTCCCCCGCGACCTGCCCGGCATCTCGATCGGCGAACCCGAAAAGAAGATGGGTCAGAAAGGCGCCAAGGTCGCCGATGTGATCTTCGACGACGTCCCCGTCCCCGCCGCCAACCGGCTCGGCGCGGAAGGGGAAGGCTTCCGGATAGCGATGCGCGTGCTCGATCGCGGTCGCCTGCACATCGCCTCGGTGTGCGTCGGCGTCGCCGAACGCCTGATCGCCGATTGCGTCGCCTATGCCACCGAGCGCAAGCAGTTCGGCAAGCCGATCGCCGAGCACCAGCTGATTCAGGGCATGATCGCCGACTCCAAGACCGAGGCGCTCGCCGCCCGCGCGCTGGTTCTCGAAACCGCCAGTGCCAAGGATGCCGGCAAGGACGTGATGATGGAATCCGCCGCGGCCAAATATTATGCCAGCGAGATGGTCGGCCGCGTCGCCGACCGCGCGGTGCAGATTTTCGGCGGTGCCGGCTACATCGCGGATTACGGCATCGAGCGGCTCTATCGCGACGTCCGCCTGTTCCGCATCTATGAGGGCACCAGCCAGATCCAGCAGATCATCATTGCGCGAGAGACGTTGAAAAGGGGCGGATAGCAATAGCCCTCTCCCCTTCAGGGGAGAGGGTTGGGAGAAGGGCAGTCCGATCAACCAACCAATGGGCCGGAAGCGAGAGACTGCCCCTCTCCCCGGCCTCTCCCCCGAAGGGGAGAGGGAGATTTTTGATGGACACCACCAACCTGTTCCGCCTCGACGGCCGCGTTGCCCTGGTCACCGGCGGCAGCCGCGGCATCGGCAAGATGATCGCCGCCGGCTTCATCGCGCAAGGCGCGAAGGTCTATATCTCGTCGCGCAAGGCCGCCGCCTGCGAGGAGACCGCCGCCGAGCTCGGGCCCAACTGCATCCCGCTCCCGCAGGACATTTCCACGGTCGCCGGCTGCACCGCGCTGGCCGAGCAGCTCGCCCGGCATGAGTCGAAGCTGGACATCCTGGTCAATAATGCTGGCGCCGCCTGGTCCGCCTCGTTCGAGGATTTCCCGGAGAGCGGCTGGGACAAGATTATGGACCTCAACGTCAAGTCGCCCTTCTTCCTGACACAGAAGCTCCATGGCGCGTTGAAGGCGGCCGCCAGCCCCGAGCGACCGGCCAAGGTGATCAACATCACCTCGGTCGATGGCATGCGTCTCAACCCGTGGGACACGTTCAGCTATCACGCCTCGAAATCGGCACTGATCTACCTCACCAAGCGCGTCGCCGCGCGGCTGGTCAGCGACTCGATCTACGTCACGTCGATCGCGCCGGGCGCCTTTGCCAGCGAGATGAACCGCTCCGCGCGCGATCATGCCGACGGTGTCGCGCGAAAGATCCCGGCGCGCCGCATCGGTCAGCCCGAGGACATGGCCGGCACCGCGATCTTTCTCGCCAGCCGCGCCGGCGACTACATCGTCGGCTCGACGATCGTCTGTGATGGCGGGCTGGTCAACGCCGCGCTGGGCAGCTCGATCGACGCGTAAACTCCTTCTCCCCTTGTGGGAGAAGGTGGCCCGAAGGGCCGGATGAGGGGGAGTCGCACACGCTGTTCTCGCGTGTCCCACTCCCCCTCACCCTCCCTCTCCCACAGGGGGAGAGGGAGTTAAGTACGATCGTCCGAAACACCCTGAGGATGGTGCGGCACCAGCACCATGGTCCGCCCCTCGACCCGCCACGACTTCAGCCGCGACAGGAAGTTCATCCCGATCACGTCCATGTCGCCAAACGCTGGTGACACCACCACCGGCAGGTCGCGTGCCACGACATTGCCGATGCGCACCTCGGGCAGCGTCGCGGTCTGCGCGTCGACCGCGCCATTGGCGGTACGCACCACCATCGGGAACGGCGCGTCGTCGGGGATCAACCCGGCACGCTCGGCGGTATCGTTGGAGATCGCGGTGACCGTCGCGCCGCTGTCGACCAGCATGCGCCGCTCGATCTTGCCGATCTTCACCCGCACCCAGAAATGCCCGTCGCCGGCCATCGGCACGCGCAGTTCCTTGCCCACCGCCTGCTGCTCGCCCTCGCCGATGTGAAGCGTCTCGGCGATGCGCCGGAACACCGGGTCGAACGCCGCGCGCTGCCCGATCAGCACGACAATGAACGCGATCGACGCCGCCATCACCGCCAGCGACACCAGCCGCCCGACGATCGGCACGCGCTGCAACAGGGCGAAAACCATGACGCCGATCGCCACCAGCAGGATCAACGTCGCATGTGCGCTGAGATACGAAGCCATGCGGGGAATATTGGCACGGCGATGCTGTATGCAAGCTGACTACCTCCCCGGCACGGGGAGGGGGACCGCGACGCGAAGCGGCGTGGTGGAGGGGGGCCGCCACAAGCGAACCATCCGGGGCACGCCCCCACCACCATGCTTCGCATGGTCCCCCTCCCCGTGCCGGGGAGGTATTCAGCGACTACCGCGCGATCCCGCCCGCCGCGAGGACCGCCAGCGTCACCAGCTCGCTCGCGGTGGAGGTCATCGGCGCGACCTGCACCGGCTTCTCCATCCCCACCAGCATCGGCCCGATCACCGCGTCGCCGCCCAGCTCGCGCAGCAGCTTGGCCGAGATATTGGCGCTCTGCAGCCCCGGCATGATCAACACGTTCGCCGGGCCGGACAGTCGGGCGAACGGATAATTGGCCAGCTGCTTGGGGTTGAGCGCCACGTCGGGCGCCATCTCGCCCTCATATTCGAAGCTCACCTTGCGCGCGTCGAGCACGTGCACCGCCTCGCGCAGATTCTCCAGCCACTTGCCTTCCGGGTTGCCGAAGGTCGAATAGCTCAGAAACGCCACGCGCGGCTCATGCCCCATGCGCCGCGCCACCGCCGCGGTGCCCTCGGCGATGTCGGCCAGCTCCTCGGCGCTGGGCCGCTCGTTGATCGTGGTGTCGGCGAGGAACACGGTATGCGTTTTCCCCACCATCAGATGGATGCCGAACGGCGTGCGCCCCGCCGCCGGGTCGATCACGCGGCGCACCTCGCGCATGGTATGGGCATAGGTCCGTGTGATGCCGGTGATCATCGCATCGGCCTCACCGAGCTGCAGCAGCACCGCGCCGAAGATGTTGCGGTCCTGGTTGATCATCCGCTCGCAATCGCGCCGCAGGTAACCGCGCCGCTGCAACCGCTCGTACAGGAAATCGACCATCCGCGGCACCAGGGTCGAGGTGCGGCTGTTGTGCAGCTCATAGCTCTCGGGATCGCTCACCCCGAGCGCACGCAGGCGCTCCGGCACGTCGTCGCGCCCGACCAGCACCGGCGTGCCGTACCCGCCGTCGCGGAAGGCGATCGCCGCGCGCAGCACCACTTCCTCCTCGCCTTCCGCGAACAGCACGCGCTTGGGGTGGGCCCGCGCGCCCTCATAAGCGAGCGTCAGCACCGAGGTCGTCGGGTTCAACCGCGCGCGCAGTTCGTGGCGATAGGCCGCCAGGTCGAGGATCGGCTTGGTCGCCACGCCCGAATCCATCGCCGCCTTGGCCACCGCGACCGGCACCACCTCCATCAGCCGCGGGTCGAACGGTGCCGGGATGATATAGTCCGGCCCGAAGGTGTAGCGCACGCCATAGGCCAGCGCGACCTCCTCGGGCACCTGCTCGCGCGCCAGCTCGGCAATGGCATTGGCCGCGGCGATCTTCATCGCATCGTTGATCCCGGTCGCGCGCACGTCGAGCGCGCCGCGGAAGATGAACGGGAAGCCGAGCACATTATTGACCTGGTTGGGATAGTCCGACCGCCCCGTGGCGATGATCGCGTCGGGCCGCGCCGCCTTGGCCAGCTCGGGCAAAATCTCCGGCATCGGGTTGGCCATGGCGAAGATGATCGGCGCCTTGGCCATGTGCTCGACCATCTCCGGCGTCACCGCGCCCGCCGCCGACAGGCCGAGGAACACGTCCGCGCCCTGGATCGCCTCGGTCAGCGTGCGCTTGTCGGTCTTCACCGCATGCGCCGACTTCCACTGGTCCATGCCCTTTTCGCGGCCCTGATAGATCACGCCTGAGCGGTCGCACATGATGACATTGTCGGGCCGCACGCCCATCGCCTTGATCAGCTCGGTACAGGCGATCGCCGCCGCGCCGGCACCGTTCACCGCGACCTTGATCTCGCTGAGCTTGCGCCCGGTCAGCAGGCAGGCGTTGATCAGCCCGGCCGCGGTGATGATCGCGGTGCCATGCTGGTCGTCATGGAAGACGGGGATGTTCATCCGCTCGCGCAGCGTCTGCTCGATGATGAAGCATTCCGGCGCCTTGATGTCCTCCAGGTTGATGCCGCCGAAGCTCGGCTCCATCAGCTCGATCGCATCGATCAGCCGGTCGACATCCTCGGTCTTCAGCTCGATGTCGATCGCATCGACATCGGCGAAGCGCTTGAACAGCACCGCCTTGCCTTCCATCACCGGCTTGGAGGCGAGCGCGCCGAGATTGCCCATGCCGAGGATCGCGGTGCCGTTGGAGATCACCGCGACCAGATTGCCCTTGGCGGTATAATCATAGGCGGTGGCGGGGTCGTCGGCGATCGCCTGTACCGGCGCCGCGACCCCGGGCGAATAGGCCAGCGCCAGGTCGCGCTGCGTCGCCATCGGCTTCGACGCGATGATCTCGATCTTGCCCGGCCGACCCTCGGAGTGGAACAGCAGGGCTTCGCGATCGAGCTGGACGTTGGATTCTTCGGACATTCGACAACCTCTCGTTTCGAGTGCCCTTAGGGAAACCGCGCGCGCGCGTCACCCCTCCTAGCGAAAGCCCCGCGCAACACGCCGCCCAAACACCTCCCCGGTACGGGGAGGGGGACCGCGACGCGAAGCGGCGTGGTGGAGGGGGCGTGCCG
>Ga0068858_100001943_pt1 | contig 21075 bp, 19 predicted proteins | sample KBSSwiS12_FD_66589 | JGI IMG/M metagenome (GOLD analysis project Ga0068858, IMG submission 66589) | Switchgrass rhizosphere microbial communities from Kellogg Biological Station, Michigan, USA - KBS Switchgrass S1-2 | ecosystem: Host-associated > Plants > Roots > Rhizosphere > Soil ...
GCAGGGGGCAACACGACAGGTGTGACCACCGGGCTCTGCGTTTTCAGCCTCGACCCGCAGGCGGCCGCCGTCAGCGTACTGCCGATCAGGAAGGCAAAGATGAACCGCGATTGAATTTCACGTCGAACCATTCGGGCGCTCCGCGATGCTCGTCGGACAAGAACGCCAGACGCATCGTAAGTCGCCCCCACGGCGGGGGCTCACGGTCCGGAGACGGCCTGCGAATTCCAGGTGTTGTCCGCCGGTCGTGTGGTCACGCGGGAGGTAATACCCCCGCCTGTTCGCCCGGGACACGCGGTGTCCGGGCGCTATGGCTGAGTCAGGCTAGCACTCGGGGGGCGGTTGGTCAACAACAAACGCATCCGGCCACCCATAAATCCAACTGACTCAGCAATTACGGTTAGCCTCGCCAAGGGGCCACGGTGAAGACGCGGTGCGCCTCGGCGAGATCTCGTGCCGCGGGAGTCACGATCGCGCGTTCCGAAATGACCAGCGTTTTCCCCGCGCGAATCGCCTTCCGTACGTCCTCTTCACAGACGAAGTCGAGCGCCGTTTGGTTGGTGATGGATCGTTCGGACCGGTGCCCGGCACGGTTCGGAGCGGAATCGCCGAGAAACCCCCGCGACCCGAGGAAATCGTCGATGCGCCGAGTCAACGCGTCAGCGCTGATTCCTACGGGCGGCGCCGGCTGGTGTGGAGAGGCTGGCAGCCGCCCGTCCGAAGGCCCCGTCATCGAAGGGCTCGTGCCGGAGGACTCGAAGCGGTTCGAGACCGAAATGAGCTCGTAGGCCAGCCGCTTGACGTTCAGCAGGTGACGCGGCGAAATGTTGTCCGACGTGATGTTGCCACCGTAGCCGCCGCATCCCAGCGTCATCGCGGGATCGAGTCCTGTCGTCAACCCGATCGATCCGTGCGTTGTCGGCGTGTTGACGACAATCCGATACGCCGGCTTTTTCAACCCGAACTCGAGGATCACCTGCTCGTTCTGGGAGTGAATGGACATCGTGTGGCCCATCCCCCCGTACCGCAGGATCTGCTTGCAGCGTTCGCAGCCCTCCCGCCAGTCCCGGACTACGTAGAAGGAAAGGACGGGACACAGCTTTTCGATCGAAAGCGGGTAGTCGCGGCCGACGCCCTCCAGTTGGGCGATCAGGACGCGCGTGCCGGCCGGAACCGTCAGGCCGCATTTCTCGGCGATGACCGTCGCGGCCTTGCCGACCAGCGCCGGGTTGGGCAGCCGCTGCGGGGTGACGAGGACTCTGGCGACGGCGTCGATCTCCGCGTTCGAGAGGAAGTAGCCGCCCTGGGCGACGAACTCCTTTTTCGCCTCCTCCGCAATCGCTTCGTCGACGACGACCGAATTCTCGGAAGAGCAAAGGACGCCGTTGTCGAAGGTCTTCCCGGTGACGACGTCCCGGACGGCCTTTCTGACGTTCGCCGTCCGCTCGATGAAGGCGGGGGCATTTCCCGGGCCGACGCCGTACGCCGGCTTTCCCGCGCTGTAGGCCGCGCGGACCAGGCCCATGCCGCCGGTAGCCAGGATCACCGCGATATCACGGTGCTTCATCAGCTCCTGGGTCCCTTCGAGCGTGACCTCGGTCATCCAGTTGATCGTGCCGGGAGGAGCGCCCGCCCGACGGGCCGCCTCGTCCATCACTTCGGCGACCCGCGTGATGCACTTCACAGCGGACGGATGGGGACTGAGCACGATTGAGCATCGCGCTTTGATCGATATCAGAATCTTGTAGATGGCGGTCGATGTCGGATTGGTCGAGGGCACGACGGCCGCGACAACGCCAAAGGGCTCGGCGATCTCGACAACCCGTTTGTCGTCGTGACGGGCGATGACTCCGACGGTCTTCATCGGCCGGATGAAGTCGTGGACCCTCTGGGAGGCGAAAAGATTCTTTTGAACCTTGTCGGCGACCACGCCGAAACCGGTTTCTTCGACGGCGAGCCTGGCAAACGCCTCCGCTTGCGCCGTTGCAGCGACCGCCATCGCGTCGACGATGGCGTCAACACGTGCCTGATCGAACTCCGCCAGCTGGAGCCACGCTGCTTTTGCGCGCCGCGCCAGAGCGCGCGCCTGGGCAATGGAGGCCAGATCGCGGTCCGTGGGAGCGGGAGGAGAATCGGACATTTCTCAGGGCTTCGGGAGTATTTTCTCGACCTCCGCGTGCGGACGGGGAATCACATGCACTGACACGAGTTCGCCCACACGCCGCGCGGCGGCGGCGCCGGCGTCAGTGGCGGCCTTGACCGCGCCCACGTCGCCACGCACCATCACGGTGACGTACCCCTGGCCGATGTATTCCTTCCCGATCAGGACAACATTGGCCGCCTTGACCATCGCGTCGGCGGCCTCGACTGCACCGATCAGCCCCTTGGTCTCGATCATTCCCAGAGCGTCAAGTGACATGTGCCGGGCACTGTAACAGATAGCCCGAGACGCGAGCAATGCGATTAGGATGACAGCAGAAGATCTCCACACCGATGAAGCCGTTCCGGCTGTTGACGATGGCGGTGTTCGCGGCGGCCACCGTGCCACGCCTTGCGCACCGTGGCATGTTCGTCGACGGCGTCACCTACGCCTCGATTGCACGCAACCTCGCCCTCGGGCTGGGCAGCTTCTGGGCACCGTTTTACACCGCGACGATCTACCCGCAGGTTCACGAACATCCACCCTTCGGCTTCTGGCTCCAATCCCTATGGTTTCGAACGTTCGGCGATTACCTTTTCGTCGAGCGGGCATACTCGGCCGTGGTCGCCATCGCCACGGCGGCAGTGGTCATCGCGATCTGGCAGCGGCTTCACACCGATGGTCCCTCCGGTGACGGACGCGACGCCGGGCCTGTGACGACTGGCGGGCGACAGCTTGAATGGCTGCCGGTCCTGCTCTGGATTGCGGTGCCGGTCGTCTCTTGGGCCATCGTGGGAAACCTGCTCGACACGACGGTCGCCCTTTTCACGACCGCCGCGACGCTTGCCGCGCTGCAGGGCGTCGGCGCCGCCGCGCCCGGCCGCGCGATCGCCGGCGGCGCGCTCTCGGGGCTTTCGATTGTCGCGGCGACCTTGACGAAGGGCCCAGTTGGTCTCTTTCCTCTCGTGGCACCCTTGACGTTCTTCCTGCTGCCGCGGGCGCGCAGGATCGTCGCCACGCTCGCTGCCCAATGGGCGACGGTCGCGACGTGTGCCGTTGTGCTGCTCGCGTTCGGCGCCTCGCGAGCGAGCTTGACCGAGTACGTCCATCAGCAGGTGCTGGCGGCGATGACCGGTCAGCGGGAGGTGAGCGCCGGCTCGTTCACGATCCTGGGAGAGCTCCTGCAAGGCGTTCTGCTGCCCATCGTCGGCATGGGAGCCCTGGCGATGGCCGCCGCGCGCCGATTCGTCGCCCCGTCGCCATTCGCACGCAAGAATGCCGCGTGCTTCATGCTGCTGGGCCTGGCCGGAACGCTCCCGATCCTCGCAAGCGCCAAACAGGCGGGCCATTACCTTGTGCCGGCCGTCTCGTTTTATGCCCTGGCAGGCGCCCTGGTGATCGCGCCGACCGTGACGATCTTCACGGAGCGCTATGCACGCTCGGGATCGCGTTGGGCGGAGCTGGTCAGCGTGCTCGTCATCATTGCGACAGTGGGCGCGGCGTACGCGCCGGCCCTCGGGCGCGACCGCGGGCGTCTGGCCAATCTGGATGTCCTGGCCCCGTCAATCCCGCGAAGCGTGACGGTGGGCATCTGTCCCGGCGCCAACAGCGACTGGGGTCTTCACGCGTGGTTCCAGCGTCGTTTTCGCGTCAGCCTTGATGCCGCCGATCCAGGAAGGCACGACTGGTTTGTCGCCACGACCCGCGCCGGCCAGACCTGCCGCCCCGGTCCGTGCACCCCGGTCACCGATCCCACCCTGGAAATCGTCCTCCTGAAATGCGTCCGCAGCGACTGACCGTATAATGGCGTCTCCGACAATAGATATATCCGTCATGATGAGACTTTCCTTCAGAATGGTCGGGCTCGCGCTCGCGGCGGCGGCGCTGGCGAGCTGCAGCCGCAAACAAGCCCCTGAGCCTCCGGTCGCCACGCCCACGGTGACCCTGAACCACGACAGGGCGCCGCTCGGCAGCCCGATCGAAATCACCTATCGTTTCGAGGTCGCGGCCAACGCGCCGCCGTTCGCCGAAAACTACACGGTGTTTGTCGGCGTCGTGGACGCCGACGAAGTCCTCATGTGGACCGACGATCACGTTCCGGCCGTGCCGACGACGGAGTGGAAGCCCGGGCAGAAAATCGAGTACACCCGCACGGTGTTCGTGCCGATATACCCGTATATCGGGGACGCCTCTATCCATATGGGCCTGTACTCGCCGGCGACGAAAAAGCGCCTGTCCCTCTCTGGAACGGATGCCGGACAGCGGGCCTACAAGGTGGCCACGCTCCAGCTCCTCCCGCAGACCGAGAACGTGTTCACGGTCAACAAGGAGGGGTGGAACGGGCCTGAGACGGCGCAGAACAACTCGTCGGTCGAGTGGCAGTGGACCAAGAAGGAAGCAACGCTCGGGTTCCGGAATCCCAAGAAGGACACGTTGTTTTATCTCGAGGTCGACAATCCGAGCCGTACCTTTCCTGAAGGGCAACGCATCCAGGTGAAACTGAACGACCAGGTCGTGAATGAGTTTACAGTGACCCCGGAGGCAGCCCCGGTCCTGAGGAAGATCCCGTTGGCTCCCGCGCAGCTCGGCGACGGGGAAATGGTCGAGATTCACCTCGTGGTCGACAAAACCTTCGTACCGGCGCTGCTGCCCGGATCGGCCAGCAAGGATCCGCGCGAACTCGGCGTTCGGGTGTTCCACACGTTCATCGAGCCTCGCAAATGAGAGTGGCAGTGCTTCTTCTTGGGCTTGTGGCGTGTGCCACTCCGGCCCGCGCGGAGCTCGTGTTCTTCTCCTCCGGCCGCTCGCTGTCGGTCAAGGCATCGAGGGTCGAGGGGGATTCCTTGATTCTGACGTTGCGCGGAGGCGGAGAAATCGTCTGCGATCGGTCGGTCATTGCCCGCATCGAGCCAGACGAGGTGCCCTACCCGGAGCCCGAAACCTTCGCGCCGCCCGCACCCACCCCGCTCGTCGTGGTGCTGCCCGCCGTGCCGTACGGCGAAATCATCGACCGGACGGCGTTCGAGCAGCGGGTGCCGGCCAAGCTTGTGCGCGCCGTGATTCAGGCCGAGTCCAACTACCAGGAGCGTGCCCGCTCGCCCAAGGGCGCGATGGGGCTCATGCAGTTGATGCCCGAAACCGCGCGGCACTACGCGGTCGCCGATCCGTACGAGCCGCGATCGAACATCGAGGGGGGAGTCAAGTACTTGCGGGCCCTGCTCGACCGCTTCGAACTTCCGCTTGCCCTGGCCGCCTACAACGCCGGAGAGGCGGCGGTGCGGCGCTTTGGCGGCATCCCCCCGTATCCGGAAACCCGCGAGTACGTGGACCGCGTCCTCAAGAACTTTCACCGCTAAGGCCAGAGCTATTCCGGCGTTCAGTCGTCTAAACCGTACGCATGGCCCGTCCGAACGGCAGGGCGCTCGAGAAGCGCGCTATAATTTTGGGACCCTAATCTAATGTCCTCTCTGACAAATCGTTGCGGCTGGTTCATCCTGCCCATCGGGTCGGGGGAAGGCGTCTGAGCCGTGGAATTCCGCTGCCGGCTCGCGTCGGCCAACGGCGAGATCGTCGAAGGGGTGTACGCCGGCGAAAGCGAAATACGGCTGCGGCAGGAGCTCGAAGAGAAGGGCCTGTTCGTCCTGTCGCTCCAGCCCAAAGGGGCGATTGCGGGGGTCTCTCTCCCGCTTCCTCGTCGCCATGCAGTGAGCACCCGCGAGTTCCTCGTGTTCAACCAGGAACTGGCAACACTGCTCCGCGCCGGGATGCCGCTCGTGCAGTCGCTCGATCTGTTGCGACGCCGGGTCGAGTCGCCGACGTTCCGCGGGGTGCTCGAGGATGTCTACGAGAAGGTGCGATCGGGAACGGCGTTATCCGATGCGTTCGCCGCGCAGTCCGGGCTGTTCCCCCGCGTCTACACCGCTTCGCTGCTGGCTGGCGAGCGCAGCGGAAACCTCGACGCCGTGCTGAGACGCTACGTGGAATACTCGAAGATTATCTCGACCATGAAGCGCAAGACGGTCTCGGCGCTCGTCTACCCGGCCATTCTGACCAGCCTCGCGCTCGTCCTGGTGTCGATCATCGTGCTCAAGGTGGTGCCGGCGTTCTCGGACTTCTACGTCTCGTTCGGCGCCGATCTGCCGCTGGCCACCCGCGTCATCGTCGGCATCTCGGATATCGTCCGGGGGCAGTTCTGGCTGATCGTGATTGTGCTCGGCGGCGCTGTCGTGGCCGCTACCAGCTGGGTGCGCCGGGCGGGGAACCACGCGACACTGCATCGGCTCATGCTGACGATTCCGATGCTCGGCGACGTGGCGCGGAAGTTCTCGACCTCGCAGATGGCCCGCACGCTGGCGACGCTGCTCGGCGGCGGCCTCCCGCTGGTCAACGCCCTCGATATCGCGGCCCACTCGGTCGGCAATCAGTACATGGCCGGGCAACTGGAGATCGTCAGCTCGCGCGTGCGGGAAGGCGAGTCGTTCGCCGCGGCACTCGGCGCCCGGCACGCGTTTCCTGACGTCGCGGTCAAGATGGCGGAAGTCGGGGAATCGACCGGCGCGCTGCAGGACATGCTCAATACGGTCGCGGATTTCTACGACGAAGAAATTTCCACGAACATGGAGCGGTTCATCACGCTCGTGGAACCGGTCCTGCTGGTGATCATGGGGATTGTGATTGCGGCGCTTCTGCTCGCGCTCTACATGCCCCTCTTCCAGTTGAGCTCGGTACTGGGGCAGAGGTAAATGGCGACAGACACCACCGACGCGACGGCACAGCTTCACGCGGACACCGGGGAGCTCGGCCCGGACGAGGGAGGGCAGCGGCACATCGAGCTGGAACAGGCGCGACGGCTGGCGGAACGCTACCGCCTCGAATTCGTGGACATGGACACGTTCCGAATCGATCAGGATCTGTTCCGGTCGATTCCGGCGGATCTCATGTTGCGCTACGGCTTCGTGCCGCACCGCCGCGAAGGCAAGACGCTCGTGATTGTCGTGTCGGACCCGACCGATCTGCCGATGATCGACGAGCTCGGGGTGCTGCTCGCGACGCCGATCAAGGTGACGGTCGGCGCCCGCTCCGCGATCGAGTCAATCCTGAAGAAGAGCGAAAGCTCGACGCGGGTGCTCGAGGAAGCGACCGAAAGCTTTCAGCTCCAGCTGCTCAAGGAGGAGGAGAACGGCGACGAGAGCCTCACGGTCGAACGGCTGACGAGCGACATCAGCCCGGTCATCCGCCTGGTCGATTCGACGATTTATACGGCGATCCAGCGGCGGGCGAGCGACATCCATATCGAAACACAGGACGACGCGGTTTACGTCAAGTACAGGATCGACGGCGTTCTGCAGCCGGCGATGCGGCCAATCGCGAAGCAGTTCCACAGCTCGATCATCTCGCGCATCAAGGTGATGGCGGAGCTCGACATCGCCGAGAAGCGCGTCCCGCAGGACGGCCGCTTCAAGCTGAAGATGCCAGGCAAGACGATCGACTTCCGCGTCTCGATCATGCCAAGCGTGCACGGCGAGGACGCCGTCATTCGCATCCTCGACAAGGAGTCGATCAGCGAGCAGTTCACCGAGCTGCGGCTCGACATCCTCGGATTCCCCGACGCGGAGCTGAAGCGCTTCCGGAAATACATCGCCGAGCCTTACGGCATGGTGCTGGTCACGGGACCGACCGGCAGCGGCAAGACCACCACCCTCTACGCGGCGCTCTCGGAGATCAAGTCGGTCGAAGACAAGATCATCACCATCGAGGACCCGGTCGAATACCAGCTGCGAGGCATCACGCAGATTCCGATCAACGAGAAGAAGGGATTGACGTTCGCCCGCGGCCTGCGGTCGATTCTGCGGCACGACCCCGACAAGATCATGGTGGGCGAGATCCGTGACGCGGAAACAGCGCAGATCGCGATCAACTCGGCGCTGACCGGCCACCTGGTCTTCACCACCGTGCACGCCAACAACGTCCTCGACGTGCTCGGACGTTTTCTGAACATGGGCGTCGAGGCCTACCAGTTCGTGTCGGCGCTCAACTGCGTGCTCGCGCAGCGCCTCGTGCGCACCATCTGCGTCCACTGCAAGCGTCCCGCGAAGGTGTCGCGTCTGTTGCTCGAAGAGTCAGGCATGGACCCGGCCCTCGAACAGAGCCGCGTCTTCTACGAAGGCGTCGGCTGTATCGAATGCGGCGGGACCGGATACAAAGGCCGCACGGCCATCTGCGAGCTCCTCGACCTCACCGATCGCATCCGCGAGATGATTCTCGAAAAAAGGCCGTCTTCGGAGATCAAGAAGGCGGCGCGCGACGAAGGGATGCGGTTCCTCCGGGAATCGGCGGTCGAACGCGTGTTCCAGGGCACGACGACGCTCCGCGAGATCAACAAGGTGACCTTCGTCGAATGAGCCTCATGTCGTCATTGCGTCGGGCCACCCCCCCATCGGTCGCTGTTGCGCTGGCCGCAGACCACGTCTCGGCCGCCTCGATCGACGTGCGGGGCGGCACAGCGACCGTGGCGGCGTACGCGGCCGAGCCGCTCGCCCCGGGGGCGATCGTCCCGTCCCTCACCGCCTTGAACATCCACGATCGGGCGGCGGTCATCGGCGCGCTCGGCCGGCTGTTCGATCGTCTCGGCGGGCGGCCGCGGCGGATCGGTCTCGTGATCCCTGATCCCGCCGCGAAGGTGTCGCTGGTTCGCTTCGAGCGGGTGCCCGCGAGGCGTCAGGACCTCGATCAGCTGGTGCGCTGGCAGGTGCGCAAGACCGCTCCGTTTCCGATCGAAGAGGCGCAGGTCAGCTACCGGGCCGGTCTCAGAACGGCCGACGGGCAGGAGTTTGTCGTGTCCATCGCCCGTCGCGACATCATCGAAGAGTACGAGCAGGTCTGCGCCGAGGTCGGGGCGCACGCCGGACTCGTGGACCTGGCCACCTTCAACATCATCAACGCCGTGCTCGCGGGATCCGCGCCGCCGCCGAACGACTGGCTGCTGGTCAACGTCGCGGCCGATTACGCGTCGATTGCAATCCTTCGTGGCGAGCACCTGATTTTCTTCCGCAATCGCACGTCGGATACCGAGGGCAGCTTGACCGATCTGGTCCATCAGACGGCGATGTACTACGAAGACCGGCTGAGCGGAGGCGGGTTCGGCCGCGTGCTCCTGGTGGGAGGCGCCGACACGCGTCAGGCGGCGGAGGTCGCCATGATGCGACGCAGCCTCCAGGAGCGGCTCACGAGTCCCGTGGAGCTCGTCGATCCGCGGGAGGCCGCCGCGCTGACCGATCGCATTTCCGCCGCGCCGGCGTTGCTCGAGACGCTGGCGCCGCTGGTCGGCCTTCTTCTTCGCGGGCGGGACGCGGCATGATTCACACCAACCTCGCCACGCGGCCCTTTTACAACGAGCGAGCGGTTCATCTCGTGCTGCTCGTCATCGGGCTTCTCGCGGCGGGCGCGACCGTCTTCAACGTCGCCAGCGTCATCGAGTTATCGCGGCGCGATACACGCCTGACGACGCAGACCGCGCGCGACGTGGCCGCCGCGGCCGATCTGCGGAACCGGGCGGCCCGGTTGCGCGCCACCGTGGATCCGCGAGCCCTCGAGACGGCATCCGCGGACGCCATGCAGGCCAACGAACTGATCGACCGCCGCACGTTTTCCTGGACGGACCTGTTCAACCGGTTCGAGACGGCGCTGCCAGACGATGTGCACTTTTCGACGGTGCGACCGAAGCTCGATCCCAAGCGCGGCATTGTCATCACCATCGTCGTCGATGCGAAGAGCGTGAACGACGTCAACCTCTTCATCGAACACCTCGAAGCGACCGGCGCGTTCGCCGAGCTCCAGAAGCTGGACGAGGGCATCGACGAGCAGAATCAGTTGCAGGCCACGATCGAGGGTGTGTACACGCCACAGACCGCGCATCGAGACGGAGGCGATCGATGACGCTGCTGAAGCGCGTGCTCACCGAAAAGCGCGTCATCGCCCTCCCGCTGCTGCTCGTGCTGATTCTCAACGTCCTCGGGTATGCGCTGGTCGTCTACCCGCTCCAACGGCGGTCGGCAGGTGCCGCGGAGCGCGCCGCGGCAGCTGACGCCGCCTTGAAGGCGGCGGACCGGGACCAGGCGGCGGCTCGTGCCCTGGTGAGCGGCAAGGCGCGCGCCCAGGAGGAACTGGCGACCTTCTACGACAAAGTGCTGCCCGCCGATTTCATCACCGCGCGCACGCTGACCTATTCGCGGCCACCGGCGCTCGCGAAGCAAGCCAACATCCGGTACGAAGCAGGCACCTTTACGATCGATCCGAACATCAAGGAAGGAAAGGTCGGCCGCCTCCACACGAAGATCATCCTGCAGGGCGACTACGAGAACCTGCGGCGGTTCATTTTCGACCTCGAAACCTCGCCGGAGTTCCTCATCATCGACGGTGTTTCACTCGCGCAAAGCGAGGTCGGCAAGCCGCTGACGTTCAACCTCGAGCTGTCGACCTACTACCGCACCAAGCCCCATGGCACCTGATCGCCGCAAGCAGATCCTGCTCGGCGTCCTGGTGGTCGTGCTCCTGCTGGCTGGTGCTCGCGCCTGGCGGTCGACGTCCGAGGTGCCCGCGCCGTTGCCTCAAGGAAGGGCCGGGACAGCAGGAGCCGCACGACGCGCGGCGCCGGTCGGGGCGGAGGCGCCCGACGTGCATCTGGACGCGCTCGCACCGGGCCGCCGGGCGCTGGTGGAATCGCAGCGGAACCTTTTCCGGTTCAAATCGAAGCCGCTGCCACCACCGCCACCGCCGACCGCGGTTGCAAGCGTCGCACCGTCGCCTCCTCCGGCGCCGAGCGGACCGCCTCCACCACCGCCGATACCGGTGATCCCGCTGAAGTTCATCGGGATCGTCGAGACGGCCGGCAAATCGCAGCGGCTTGCCGTGCTGAGCGACGGGCGCGGCGGCGTGCCGTTCTCCGGGAAGGAAGGCGATATCATCGAGGGCCGGTACCGCATCCTGCGGATCGGCAGCGAATCGATCGAGATGGCGTATCTCGACGGCCGTGGCCGACAGACCATCCGGTTATCGGGCAGTTAGCACGACGACATGGCCGATCGCCCTTTTGACGATTGCGATACAAGGAGTGCTGTGACGAATCGGCTCAGGACCCTCGGGCTCCTGCTGGTCATCGCCCTGGTCGCCGGTGGCTGTGCCGCCGGACGGGCATTCCGGCAGGGCGAAGTGGCGATGCGCGCCGGCGATCTCGATCAAGCGGTGGCGGCGTATCGGCGCGCCGTGCAGGCCGATCCGGACAACCCGAATTACAAGATCACGCTCGAACGCGCGATGCAGGCCGCATCACGGGCGCATCTGGACCGGGCGCAGAAGTTCGAGCAGCAGGATCAGCTGGAAGCGGCGCTCGGCGAGTACAAGCTCGCTAGTGAATACGACCCGAGCAACCGCGGCGTCGCGTTCAAAGTGTCCACGATCGAGAAGACGCTCCGTGACCGGATCGAGGCGGCGCGCCCGAGGCCGGCCGGCCAGCAGCTGCGCGATCGCGCCAGGGCCGCCTCAGCCGAGCCGATCCTGAATCCGTCAGTCGATCGGCTGAACCTGATTTTCACCAACGTCGGCTTCAAGGACGTGCTGAACTTCATCACCAATGCCAGCGGCATCAACGTGACGTACGACCGCGAAGTGGTCGATCGGCCGATGACCGTGCAGATCAACGACGTCTCGGTTGAGCAGGGCCTCAGCCAGATCATGACGATGAACCAGTTGTCGTACAAGGTCGTCAACCCGAAGTCGATCTTCGTGTTTCAGGACACGCCGCAGAAACACGGGCAGTACGACGAGCAGGTCATCAAGACCTTCTATGTCCAGCACGCGGACGTGACCGAACTGGGCCAGACCTTGAGCGCCATCGTCCGGTTTCCGAATATCGCCATCCAGCCGGCGATCGCCTTCAACAAGACCAACAACACGATGACCGTCCGCGCCAGCACGACGATCATGCAAATCCTGGAGAAGGTGATCGAACAGAACGACAAGCCACGCGCGGAGATTGTCTTCGACATCGAGATTCTCGAAGTGGACCGCGAGCGCGCCAAAACCTACGGCCTGAACCTTTCGGAGTTCGCCGTCGGCAGCATCTTCTCGCCTGAGGTTTCGCCGAACGGCACTACGCCGACCAGCACCCCTGCAACGCCGACGGCGCCGGCGACGCCGACGACGACCGCTACCGGCCGCTCGACGCCGCCGAGCGGCGTCACGTCGCCGCCCCCGTTCAATCTGAACACGATTTCACAGGGCATCACCACGGCGGACTTCTATCTCGCCGTTCCGACGGCGATCGTGAGGTTCCTCGAGAGCGACACGCACACACGGCTTCTGGCCAAGCCTCAGTTGCGGGGCGCCGAAGGCACGAAGTTGACGCTCAATCTGGGCACGCAGGTGCCGATCGTCACGACCAGCTATACGCCGATCGCGACCGGGGGAGCCGGCGTGAACCCGCTCAATTCTTTCACGCTCAAAGACGTCGGGATCAATATCGACATCACACCGCGAGTCACGCTGGACGGCGACATCCTGCTGGACCTCAACGTCGAGAGCAACGCGCAAGGCCCGGACAAGAACGTCGCCGGCACGAACTACCCGTCGTTCACCCGGCGCGCGGTCGGCACGCGCCTGCGGCTTCGCGACGGCGAATCGAACCTGCTGGCAGGACTGCTGCGCGAGGATGAAACGAACTCGGTCCAGGGAGTGCCGGGTGCGGTGCACGTCCCGTTCCTGAAGCAGGCGTTTTCCGGCAACAACAGCCAGAAGTCGCAGATTGACCTGATCATGCTGTTGACGCCGCACGTGGTGAGAACGAACGAAGTGACCGAGTCGGATCTGCGGCCGATTTACATCGGTTCCCAGCAGAATCTTGGTCTCGGTGGTCCGCCACCGCTCATCGCGCCAATCGAGGCCGAGCCGGCGGCCGCGCCTCCAGCAGCGCCCGCTCCGCCTGCGGCGGCTCCTCGTGCGCCTGGTGCGACCCCGGGTGCGCCCGCGTCTCCGCAAACGCCGCCAGGGACGGTCCTGACGCCGCCGCCGGGAACGACGCCCGTCCCGGGATTTGTCGTCGTCCCTCAGACGCCACCGCCAACGCCGCCGACTCCGCCGGCTGAGGCAACGCCACCCGCGACACCGCCGCCCGCCCCCACAACGGTGCCGCCGCCTACAGCCGCTGCGCAGCCGCCCGCCGCCGGTGCCGCGCCGGAGCCGACGGCGACGCCTGGAGTCGGCGTCGCGCAGGTGCTGATCTCCCCGCCTGGCACGACGTTCCGGGTGGGGCAGGGTCCGTACACGGTGCCGCTGACCATCGTGAACGCCTCGCGCTTGACGACGATCACGCTGACGCTGACCTACGACCCCGCGTTGCTGCGAGTGCGGACGGTGCAGGAGGGCAGCTTCATGCGATCGGGAGGCGGCGACGCCACGTTCACGCAGCAGGTATCACCGGGCCGCGTCGACGTGACGATCACCCGGTCGGCCGACACGACCGGCGCGACGGGCACCGGATTGCTCGCGGCCATCGTCGTCGACGCGATCGCCCCCGGCAACGCCACGCTCACGCTCAGAGGTACCGGCACCGGGCCAGGGGGAACCGGCATGGGACTGCAGTTCCGGCCGGTCACGATCGCGATTCAGCAGTAGAGATTGGATAACAAGGGACCGTGAACAGTGAAGTGTGACCCGACAAGGCTGCAGGCGGGCAAGGACTCGGACCCGACAGAGCGCGCCCGCCGCGCGGCGGCGCGGACAGAGCGATCGTCGGGTGGCTACACTTTCATCGAGTTGCTGGTGGTATCCACGATCGTGCTGATTCTGGCGTCAGCCGTCATGCCGCTCGCGAGGGTGACCGCGACGAGGCAGCGGGAAGCCGAATTGCGCCGCACCCTGCGCGAGGTACGCACCGCGATCGACAAATACAAGGACGCGGCGGACCAGATGGTCATCAGTCCGCTCGACATCAAAGTCGGCAGCGAAGGCTATCCACCCGATCTCGAAACGCTCGTCGAGGGCGTCACACCCGCGAACGACGCGAGCGGACGGAAGTTGAAGTTCCTCCGCAGGGTTCCGATTGATCCGATGACCCGTGGCATCGAATGGGGTCTGCGCTCGTATCAGGACAAGCCCGACTCGACACGATGGGGCGGTCAGAACGTCTTCGACGTCCACACGACGTTCGACGGCGTCGCACTGGATGGGACGAAATACAAAGATTGGTAACCGATGACCCGATTGCCCAATGACACGATTCAGCGCGAGTCAGGCTTCACCCTGATCGAGCTGCTGGTCGTTCTTTCGATCGTCGTGATCCTGGCGTCGATGGGGCTCGCGCAGTACCGCAACAGCATCGTGCATGCGAAGGAGGCGACGCTGAAGGAAAACCTGTTCCGGATGCGCGATGCGATCGATCAGTATTACGCCGACAAGGGACAGTATCCAGGCACCCTCGATGCGCTGGCCAGCGACGGCTATCTGCGCAGCATTCCCAGGGATCCGTTCACGGAATCGGCGAGCACGTGGCAATCGATCCCCGCCGAACCGAGCGCCAGCAACCCCACCGCAGAGTCGGGCGTGTTCGACGTCAAGAGTGGATCGGATGGAACCGCGCTTGATGGCACCAAGTACGCGGACTGGTAGCCCCGAACCGCCCACGCTCGCTCAACGCCTTCACGCTTCACGCGTCGAACAACCCGAACGTTTAGGGCCGGCAGATCACTCGTCCCGGAGGACGCTTCCGAGAGCCCAGTGCAAACAGACGCCGCCGCAGCGCCTTCGCTCTCGCGAGCTACGCTGACATCGCTGTCTCTTGCATGCATGACATAGTGTCCCGCTTCAGCCGGACCCTGGCAAGTCCAGCTGACGGCGGACACTACAGACTTGCTTCGAAGGTCGTTCCCAAGGCAGACGGGGCCTACGGCGTGATCACCGTGCTGCCTGTCGCTTGTGCTCCGGTCGACGTTGTGACGGTGACGGTCACGGTGCGCGGACCGCTCCCGGTCGGGTACGACTTTGTCGTCGTGTTGCTCGTGGTGTCCGCCGTGCCGTCGCCGGGGTTCCCAAACACCCAGTGGTAGTTGACGACAACGGAGTTGCCCAGTCCGATGACCGTCGCCGTAAACGACACCAACGTATTAGGTGTGCCCGGAGTTGTCGTCGCCGAGAGCAACACCGTCAAAGGCGTCGCAGTCTGTACGAAGACGGTTGTCACCGCGGTGCCGACGCCGCCATTGCTGTCGGTAGCCGTCAACACGGCGGTGTAAGTGCCGCTGTTCTGGTAGACGTGATGCAGCGTGATCGTGCCCGTGGCAGCACCAAGATCCGTCCTGGGAGCGCCGGGCTCGCCGAAATCGATCTGCACGTCGCGGATCACCGTGCCGGTGCCCGTCGCGGCCGTCACGGTGGCCGTGAACGCGACGTCCGTGCCGGCAGTTGGATTGGGTGTAGTGACAACCAAGGTAACCACCGGCTGCGGCAGGCTGCCGACCGTGACGCTTGCCGAACCGGTGGCCGTGTCGCCGAATGTGTCGATCGCGGTCGCGCGAACGGCGAACGTCCCGGCCTGATTGTACGTGTGCGTTACAGCCGAGGGCGGCCCTTGAAACGTCTCTGCGGGCCTGCCGTCGCCGAAGTCCACGATGACCCGCGCGACCGGGCTGCCGTTCGCGTTCTGCGTATACGTGATCGGAAACGTCACCGCCTGTCCGACGTAGGGCGAGGCAGGAGATGCCGCGCCGACCGCAACGGTTGACGCGGCGTTGACGTTGACTGTGACCGTTGCCGTTTGTTGCGACGTCGTCGAGGCCGGAGGCGTCGTGCCCGGAGCCGTCGTGACCGGAGGAGTGGTCGTGCCGAGAACGCCCGCAGTCGCGGTGACCGTGGCCGTCCTCGTTGTCGTCAACGTCGTCCGCGCATTGCCATTCGCATCCGTGTTCACGACGTCGACGCTGAGCGAGCCGGCGTTGGTTGTAAACGTGACAGGGACCAAGGGCAACAGGTTGCCGTTGATGTCGGTGACCGTGGCGGTGATGGCTGAACTGCCACCGTTCGCCGACACCGTGCCAGGGTTCGCGCCGATCGAGATGCGGCCGACCGCCGCCGCGCCGATGCCGATCTTGATCACACCGCCCGAGCCCGTACTGGCGCCACCCGACGAGGCGCTGATCGTGGCTGTTCCTGAGGAACCACCGGCATTGAAGGTGACGATCGCCCGGCCATTGGCGTCGGTTTCGATTTCAGACGGCTCCACGGTGCCCAGTGTCGTCGTAAAGACTATGTGGGTGCCGGAATGAGGCGGCGTGCCGGCCGGTTCCAGCACCTGCGCGACGATGGTGGCGGTTCCATTCGCGGGAAGGACCGATACTGGCGTCGTCAATGTAATCGTGGACCCCGACGGCGCGAGCAAGGGGACGCGCTGACAGGCGCCGGCGACGCCCACGCAGGCAGCGAGGAGCGTCAGAATGACAACCTGTGCGCGTGATATCATTTGGAGGTTAACCATCTTACTTCCATGAAGTTACAGCGTCAACCGACTCCGCTCCGTCCCGATCGGACGCGAGGCGCCGCCTTCGCTGAAGCGACTACGGAGCGACGAGACCTCGTCCGCTTTCGTACGAAGCGCCACGGCCGGAGCTCGACGAACCTCAGAGAGCGGGGCCGAGACACGTGCTGGTCGGCGGCCCGCGCCGTGCCATCGGGTGTTCTTTCGGGCCCGGAAGGACACGCTGGGTACGCGATGGCGGCGCTGCTCATCGCCATGAGCGTCATGGCGATCATGATGACCGTGGCGATGCCGACCTGGCGACAGATGGTTCAGCGGGAAAAGGAGGCCGAGCTCGTGTTCAGGGGCGAGCAATACGCCCGGGCGCTGGCGCTGTTTCAAAACAAGAACGGCCCCGGGACGACCCCGCCCAGCATCGATGTGCTGGTGGAGCAACGCTACCTCCGCAAGAAGTACAAGGACCCGATTACCAACGACGACTTCGTCCTGATGCTGCAGGCGGCCGGACAAGCGCCCGGCTCGACTCCGGGTAACCCGCAGAGCGGACGTGGTGGCGCGCCGCCAACAGGACCGCAGGCGAACCAGAACCAGCGAGGTGGCACCGGCACAACGAGCGGGACGACTGCCAGCGCGACACCCGGGTTCGGGGCGAGCGGCGGCATCATTGGCGTGACCAGCAAGAGCAAGGATCAGTCGATTCGCCTCTACAAAGGCCGGAGTCATTACAACGAATGGCAGTTCATGCCCGTGGCCCGTGCCATTGCAGCGGGCGCCGGCGGCCAGGGCGCGCGCGGCGCCGGAGGGCAGCGCGGGAATCAGGGCAATCCGCAAGGCCCTCAGAATCCATTCGGCGTCGGAGGCCGGCAGGGAACTCCGCCGCCCGGCGGCCGCGGATTCGGCCCGAATCAGCCGCCAGGCGGCCCTAACAACCCGAATGGTCCGAATCGCGGGCAACCAGTCAACCCGTTCCAACCGCCTCCCACGCGGTCTGGACGTTAAGACGTTCTGGACGCGGGTTTAGTCAGCGACGCCTATCGGCTCTTGCTCGGCGGTCGGACGCGGAAGGTTCGGTCAGTCACAGTTCGCCGAGGGCGTCATGGAATGCGCGGCGAATAGCCCGGATCTCCTTGAGGGTGCCTCCGCGAAACGCGCGGTTGGTGAGCAAGACGAAGTAACGGTCGCGGACGGGATCGATCCAGAGCGATGTCCCGGTAAAGCCGACATGACCGACCGCGGCGGGGGACATCCGCGTACCGCATGACGAAGTGGGCAGCATGGTGTCCCAGCCTAGCGCTCGAGAACTGCCGGGGACCGTGGTCTTCTTCAGGAAGGTCGCGACACGAGCCGGCGACATCGGCTCCGATACCGCATCGTCGCCCCGGGCCGCGCGCAGCAGGAGGCGAGCGAACGACCCGACGCCCGCTGCCGTTCCAAACATCCCGGCGTGTCCAGCGATGCTGCCGAGTACGGCCGTGTAGTTGTCGTGGACCTCGCCCACCAGGGTTCTTCCCCGACGGATGTCCTCGTCCAGCGGTACGGTGGGCGCCGCGCGGCGTCTGTCCGCATCGTCCAAATCGAACCCCAACGGCTCGCGGGCCAGGGCCGGCTCCTGTCTGCTCAGGCGATCCTTGATAGCCTCGAACTGCGCGGCCAGGGGCCGCCCTCCGCGCTCGCTTGCCAATATTCCCAGCAGGATGAATCCGAGATCGGAATAAATCGATCGCGTTCGAGGCGTGTACTCGAGCGGCATGGCGCAGATGTCGTGCGCGAGCTCGCGCACACTCGAGGCTGGCGGTTCGAGGAGGCGTCCTGGCAACCCCGAAGTATGTTCGAGAAGATCCTGGACCGTCACCGATTCGCGATCAGCGCCGCGCCATTCGGGCAACGAAGTGGCGATGGGGTCGTCGAGTCGGATCCGTCCGGTGGCCACGAGGTCCATGATGACTGTCGTGGTCGCGATGACCTTGGTCAGCGAGGCCAGATCGAACGGCGTCGTCTCGTCGGCGGGGAAGGCGCGGGGCTCGAACGTCAGAGTGCCGAGAGCCTGGTGCCACAACGCACCCCCGCTCGAACCGACTTCGGCGACGGCGGCCGGAAACACGCCGGCGTCGATGCCATCGAGCAGCACGCGCCGCGCGTTGTCAACGGCACTCACGAGCACTTCGCCATTCTTCACGGAACCCGATGCGCGTCATGGCCACCACGCGATTCGGACGCCGAAGCCGGTTGATGGTGGTACGTGCGACGTCCAGGGTCAGCCCGACCCGCCGACGCGCAGTAATTCCTTCAGCCGATCCTCGACGTCTTCGCCGATCGCGTCGCGGACGAAATCGTGCGCGTGGCGAAGGCGCGCGAGCGAGCCGGGATAGGTGAGACCCGATTTCTGCATCACGATCGCGGCTTTCACATTCCAGTGCGCGCGCCGCAACAACTTGTCCGACTGGTCGTACTCGAGGCCCGTGACGATGCCGATGATGCGACGCGCGCGGTCCTTGAGCTTTTCCGATCCGGTCTGCACGTCCACCATCAGGTTGCCGTAGGTCTTGCCGATGCGAATCATCGAGGCGGTCGTCAGCATGTTCAGGACAATCTTGGTCGCGGTGCCCGCCTTGAGCCGCGTCGAGCCGGCGATGACTTCGGGTCCGACGGCGGGTGCGATCGTCACGTCCACGAACGTCTGCAGTTCGGTGGCCGGATCGCAGGTGACGAAGATGATCTTCGAGCCGGCACGCCGGGCACGGGTCAGTCCACCGCGGACAAACTGCGTCATGCCGCTGGCGGACACGCCGATCACGACGTCCTTTTTCGACGGCTTCAAACGCGTGATCGACCGCGCGCCTTCTTCGTAGTTGTCCTCGATTCCCTCGCGCGTCCGCACGAGCGCGTTCTTGCCACCCGCCATGATCGCCTGCACGAGGCTCGGGCTCGTGCCGAAGGTCGGCGGCATCTCCGCGGATTCGAGCACGCCAAGCCGGCCGCTCGTCCCGGCGCCCACGAAAATGATTCGGCCGCCACGGCGAAGCGCCTGAGTGATGATGTCGACGCCGACGGCGATGCGCGCCTTCTCGCGCTGGACCGCCACGAGCATCTTGCGGTCCTCGTTCAGCATGCCTTCGACGATGTCGGCGGCCGAGAGCTTGTCGATCGCGAGGGTCGCGGGGTTGATCGCCTCGGTGGGAAGGGCCTGCCATTTCGAACGAAGAGCCATGGTGCTGCGACCTCAGGAACCGGCCGCGGATGGTATCACAGTCGTCAGTCAACAGCCGGCAGTCGACACTCGGCTGTAGACTGTCGACTGTCGACCATGATCGACCTGTATCTCGATCACCTGCGCGTCGAGCGCCGGCTCGCCGACCACACGCTCGAGAGCTATGCCCGGGATCTCGCCGGGCTCACGGCCTTTGCTGCGGGTGTGCACCGTGCCCCCGAGCGCCTCGATCGTTCCGCGCTCGAAACATTCGTCCGTCAGCAGATGGCGAGCGGGCTGTCTCCGCGCTCGGTGGCTCGAGCCGTCGCCGCGATCCGCGGCTACTATCGCTTCCTCGTCCTCGAGCGACACCTTGAAGAGAGCCCGGCCAACGATCTTCGCCCTCCACGCGCGTGGCCGGCGCTCCCCAGGTTCCTGGCCATCGAGGAGGTGGACGCGCTCATCGCGCAACCGGACGTCACGACGCCTCGCGGCCTCAGGGACCGCGCGCTCATCGAGTTGCTGTACGCCACCGGCATGCGCGTCTCAGAGCTCATCAGCGTGCGCGCGGCGGACCTGCATCTCGCCGAGCGCTATCTGACCTGCATCGGGAAGGGCAACAAGGAGCGATTGATTCCGATGGGCGAGCAGGCGGCGGCGTGGATTCAGACGTATCAGCGAGAGGGACGCCCGGCGCTGCTGAAAGGCCGATCCTCCGCGCGGCTGTTCGTCAATGCGCGAGGGGGACCGCTCAGCCGCGTCGGCTTCTGGAAAATCCTGAAGGCGTATGGCCGCCGTGCCAATCTGCCGCGTTCGTTGAGCCCCCACGTCCTGCGCCACTCCTTCGCGACCCATCTGCTGGAGCGCGGCGCGGACCTGCGCGCGATTCAGATGATGCTCGGCCACAGCGATTTGTCGACGACGCAGATTTACACACACGTGCTCGAAGCCCGGCTCCGCTCGATCTACGATCGCTTCCACCCCCGTCCGTGATCTGCTATTGTTAAGCGTTTCAGAGACTTTCTATTTCAGTTCAAGGAGCAGTGCATGAGCGGTAACGCGCGCCATCTTTTCACGTCTGAATCGGTCACCGAAGGGCATCCCGACAAGATCGCCGATCAGATTTCCGACGCCATTCTGGACGCCCTGCTCGCCAAGGATCCGATGAGCCGCGTCGCCTGCGAGACGCTGGTCACCACCGGGCTCGCCATCGTGGCGGGCGAGATC
>Ga0068858_100001948_pt1 | contig 21050 bp, 15 predicted proteins | sample KBSSwiS12_FD_66589 | JGI IMG/M metagenome (GOLD analysis project Ga0068858, IMG submission 66589) | Switchgrass rhizosphere microbial communities from Kellogg Biological Station, Michigan, USA - KBS Switchgrass S1-2 | ecosystem: Host-associated > Plants > Roots > Rhizosphere > Soil ...
ACACCATGCCGAAGGGATGTTCTACAGCGAGTAATTCTACTTGCGCTCACCGCCGCTATGACCCTGTTTGTGCCCGCGACGGTAGCGGCGGCCGATAAGGAAATCTCCACGGATGATCTGCAGCGCTCTCTGCGGCTGGACACCTATCGGGTCGTGGCCGATAGCGGCGCGGGCCGCGGCGAAAACATCTATTTCTTTAAATGCTGGATGTGTCACAACCAATACGCCAAGAGCGCGCCCCTGTTGAAGGATCTCTATCAGCGCAAGACTCTGGTCGGTGGCGCTCCCGTGAGCGACGAAGCCGTCATCATCAAGATCAAAGAAGGTGGTCCGGGCATGCCGGCGTTCAAAAATAGCCTCTCCGATACCGACATAGGCGATTTGCAGGCCTACTTTCACTCCGGCAAATGCTGCGCGGATGGTGAAAACGCCCCCGCGAACCCTTGGTATCGGGCCGAGACGCAAAAGTGGCCGGTTCAAAGCGGCCTTACCGATGGTGCGACCGGCATTGTGCGCATCAAAAGCGGGGATTCACCCGAGGGTGTGGGCGTCCAGATCGTTGCCCCGAACGGCATCCGAACAACTGTATATACCGATGCGGCGGGCAGATTCGAATTCCCTAAGATGCAAGCAGGTTCCTACACCCTGCGTATTGCCACGCCCGTCCCTTTCAAGCCTTACCGGCGAGATTCAGTTTTAATTGACGGCGGCACGAAGTTGGAGGATATTGTGCTCGAACGGGTTGCCAACTCGGATAATCTGCCTGCCTCGCCGGAGCTGGAGGCTCAGCTTAGCGGCGCCGAGCTCCTATGGAACCTTCCGGGCACGGCAGAAGAAAAAGCTACCTTGCAGAAAAATTGCTCGGGGTGCCACTCCTGGCAACAGATTTTTAGGAGCCGCTACGATCAACACGGCTGGAGCTTGATCGTCGACCGCATGATGCACTTCACCGGCACCGCGATTGCCGTCCGCAACCGTGCCATGTCGGATCCGGATCCGGAAGCGGCGTTGCTGATCAAATGGCTTTCCCGGATTCGTGGCCCGAATGCGCAGGATGCTCCGCTCCGCGTTTTTCCGCGCCCCCGCGGCCAAGCCACCAGGGTTGTCGTCACTGAATACGAATTGCCGCGACAGTTGCTCATGCTTCACGATGCTGCCCTGGATGCGCAGGGCAACGTTTGGTACACCAGCCATAAGACCCGTTATGTCGGCAAGATGGACCCCAAAACGGGAATCTTCACCGATTACACATTACCGTTGACACCCGGGGTGATGCCGGGAAGTCATCACCTCAAAATGGACAAGAACGGGATCGCCTGGATATCGGAAAATTGGGCGCACCAGCTCAATCGGCTCGATCCCAAGACGGGCGACGTGAAGCAAGTCCGCATTGAAAGCAAGACCCCCCTCAACGCTCCCAGTTTCGGAAATTTTACGTTGGATGCGGACGGCTTCGTGTGGGATGCCCGCGCCAACCGCATTGTAAAAATGGATCCCCAAACCGGCAAGGTTTTGAAAGAGTGGCCGCTGCAAGCCAATAGCAGCTACGACAACACCATTTCTTACGACGGCAAATATTGGAGCGGTAGTGGCCCTGCGAATTGGGGCAATACCGTAGAGATGCTTGAGATTGAGACCGGCAAAATACTGAATTTGAACAGCGGCGATCACATGATGACCGCCAAACGCGGCGGCTTCGATCCCTTCGGAAATTCTTGGTGGGGCGGAGCGGATGGTGCCATCATAGAGCTCAATGCCAAGGAACAGCGCATTGATGAACATTGGCCGCCGATTGCTCCGCACCCTTATACCGATTTCTACGAAGCCATGCCGGACAGAAATGGCGAGGTTTGGGCCGGGGTGCTACATGGCCGCCAGATGCTTCGATACAATCCCAAGACCGACCATTGGGTCGCCTATCAGTTACCCGAGCCGTTAGCTTATAACCGGCGGACTGTCATTGACACTTCCACGAAACCGGCAACCGTCTGGTACGTGGACTACAACGGCTACCTCGTTCGCGTTCAACCCCGGGACTGAGGAAGCCAAAATGGGCATCATCTCACTTGCGCCGCAGCGCAGACAGGACCCGGGCGGGAGTTAAGGGGTACTCGCGCAGGCGCACTCCCGTGGCGTCAAACAACGCGTTGGCGATGGCCGCTGCCGCCGGGCCCAGTACCTCTTCGCCGCCGCCACTGGATGGCTGATCCAGGTGCTGCACAACCACCGCTGTGACCGCGGGACATTCCTCGAAGCGCAATATTGGATAGCTGTTCCAATCCAGGCTGGTGACATTGGTGTTACTGAAGGTCACCTCTTCCTTGAGCATCCGGCTGGTGGCCTGCACCAACATGCCGCTGATCTGGTTCTCCATAAAGGCAGGGTTGACGCCGAGACCCGCATCCAGCGCACCATACATATGCTTGGCGACGATTTTGCCGGTTTCGCGATCCACTTCGATATCGGCAACCGCGGCCGCGTAAGACGATATATGCGTGCCAAGCGCGATGCCGCGCCCGTTCGCGATCTTCGCGTCCGGCCGAGCGCCGGCTTTACGGGGCGTCCAGCGGGCCGCCTGCGCGACGGCGTTCAGCACGCCGAGCCAGTGTTCGTCCTTCATGTTGTGCTTACGGAACTCATAGGGGTCCATGCCCACGAGGAACGCCACCTGGTCGATGGTTTGTTCGGAAGCAAACGCGATCGAAAGATCCAGCGGCGAGCGCAAAAACGATCCCTTGAGGTACCCGCGAACGCCATCCACGCGATGATTCACCAGGTGCATGTTAGGAATGGCGTACATGGCGCCTAAGTTGAAAGCGCTGATCTCCTGAGAAATAGGCCCGGAGCTCTCGGCGGCAGGTGTTCCCAGCGCTAATTGCTGGGAGGTCTCCGTAATCATCCAGTCGTGCTGCCAGCCGTGATATTCGTAGGCGAGAATCTTGCCCGAAGCGTCGCTCGCCACGCGCACATCAGCCAGATGCGCGGGCCCGAAATTATCCCAGCCATGTTCGTCCCAGCGCATGAACTGGAGGCGCACCGGCTGCTTGGCCTCCTGCGATAGGATGGCCGCGGCCTCGGCGGCATCGTCATAACAACTGTGTCCATAGGTGCCGGAGCCTTCGTAGTAGCGGATCGCGACTCTCTGGACCGCCAAGCCGAGCACCGCGGCGATCTTATTCCGCGTGTCATAGATGTTCTGGGTGGAACACAGTACCAGCGCGGAATCCGCTTTGACGTCGGCCAGCGCGCAGTTGGGTCCAAAGGGTGCGTGGGATTGATACGGCCCCTGGTAGGTTCCTGAGATCATGTGCGCGGCGCCGTGGAAGGCGGCGGAGATGTCGCCCTTATTCAGGACCACGCGGTCGGTCGTCTTCGCGGCACGCATCTGTTGATGCATGCCCGCGGTGCCCGGCAAGGCCGCCGGTTGATCCCAGACAACTTTCAATTGGCGCGCGGCGCGCACAGCGTCCCACTCGTTGGCCGCCACCACGCCTACGAAATCGCGTTTGCGGATCACACGGACGCCGGGAATATCCGCGACGGAGCGTTCATCGACGCTGATCACTCTGGCGCCGTTTCCGTAAGCGCCTTGTCCGCGCGGACGCACGACGCGTCCGTGCAGCATGCCGGCCACGCGCACGTGCTGCATATGAACGTACTTTCCGGCGGCCTTGTCCGGAATATCGCGGCGCGGAATTCGTGTGCCCACTATTTTGTAATCGCGTGCGGGCTTGAGCGGAGCCCGCCCCGTGTATGGCAAGTTGAAAGGCTTGCCGCCCACCAGTTCTCCGTAGGTCACGGATTTCTTGGGATCGCCCGCCACCGCTACCACGCCCTTTGCAACCGTCAGGCGCTCCACTGGTGTTTGCAACTTTTGCGCCGCCATTTTCAGCAACGCCTGCCGCGCCTCGGCGGCGGCCGAGCGAATACGTGGTCCTCCGCGAGCGATGGACGCGCTCGCCACGGTGCCACCCTGGTTGGGCATCGTGTGAGATTCCAGGCGAATCGAATTCACCTGCGACATCTCCAGATCCAATTCTTCAGCTGCCAGTTGCAGCAGCGCGGTGGAGCATCCCTGGCCCAGTTCGACAAAGCCGATAAAGATAGTCGCGGTATTATCTGCGTGGATGGCGATCCAGGTGTCCAGACGCTTGGGGTCGGGCTGATCCGGGCCCAGCACGACTGCTACGCCTTCAGCCTCCTGCGCGGGCGCCGCTCCGCGAATGGCGAATCCGATCAGCAGCGCGCCCCCGGTCTTGAGCAGATCGCGCCGTGGGAACGAGGTGACTGTCGCGGCCGGTTTCATCGCTGGGCCTCGATCGTGGTTCGGGCCGCGCGTTGAATCGCCTTCAGAATACGCGGATAGGTGCCGCACCGGCACAGATGCCCGTTCATCGCGGAACGGATTTGCGCTTCGCTAGGCTGCGGATTCTTCGACAACAACTCGGAAGCCTTGATGGTGATGCCGTTGTAGCAATAGCCGCATTGAATCGCCTGTTCGTCGATGAAAGCCTGCTGCACGGGTGTCAGCGCGGGAGCCCGCGTCAACTTGTGCCGCCGGGCGTACCAGGCTGGCAGCCCTTCGAGCGTGGTCACGGCCTTGTCGCCGACCGCCGAAAGAGGCGTCACGCAGGACCGCGTCTCCACACCATCGATCAAGACGGAACAGGAGCCGCACTGCGCCAGGCCGCAGCCAAAGCGTGGCCCGTTGAGCTGAAGCTCACCGGAGAGCACATACAGAAGCGGCGTATCGGGCGCCGCGTGGACGGTCGATAACCGTTCGTTCACCAGGATTTTCACTTCGTTTGCCATGTGGATGGACTCCATCAGGAGCTCATTATCCACGCGGACGCGGCTCGAACCCCTGGATCGATCCTAGAACCATCGGTTCGCAAAAACAACCGCACTCGATCGATGGAGCCACCTCGGAGTGTATTTTCAGTGGCGTCGATGCTCACAATGCGGTTACATTGATTATTGATTGAGGAGACTTGTTGTGAAGAAAATCGTCGGACTGATGATCATCACTGCGCTGACGTGCCATATGGCGCGCACGCTAGCCGCTCAGGGAATCACCGGCAAATTCGTTCCGGTGACCCAAAAGGATCTCACTACCCCGGATGCGGCGGACTGGCTCATGTTGGGCGGGAACATGGAACACTGGAACTACTCGCCGCTCGATCAGATCAATCGCGGCAACGTCGGCAGTCTCCAGCTGGTCTGGGCCCGGCAGTTGCCAACCACCGGAGGCCGTGCCGGAACGTCGCCGGTCGTGCACAACGGGATCATGTATCTGATCAGCCCCAACGATGCTATTTTAGCCGTCGATGCTGTTACCGGTAGTCGTATCTGGGAGTATCATCGCCAACTACCAGCCAGCATCCGCCATCATTATTCCATTGCGAAGCGCGGCCTCGCCCTCTATGGAGACAAGATCTTCACGGTAACTTCAGACAATGCGGTCGTCGCGCTCGATGCTTTAACTGGCAAGGTGGCGTGGGAGGTGTCCCGCGGGACCGATGGCTACGTTGCCAACACCAGCGGACCGATCATCGCCAACGGTATTTTGATCGCGGGAGGTAGCTGCCAGAACGCGCCGTACGGTTGCTATGTCACCGGCCACAACATAACCACTGGCAAGGAGTTGTGGCGCAACGAGGTGATTCCGCATCCCGATGGGGAAGGCGACGCCACCTGGCGCGGCATACCCTTCGCGGACCGTTGGTGCACCGGCATCTGGGGCCAGATCGTCTATGATCCGGTGCAGAATCTGGTGCATTACGGATCGAGCGGCATCTGTCCGGCGGCGGATTTCCAGCGCGGCGTCGCCGGCAAGAATGCGACCTTGGCTGGGACCGATACACGCTGGGCGGTGAGGCCTGACACAGGCGAGGTCGTGTGGCGCCGCCAGCTTCTTCCGCAGGACAACTGGGATCAGGAATGCACCTTCGAAATGATGCTTGTCGATACGCCGATGCATCCCAATCCGAGCGCGGAGGGCATGCTCGCGGCGAATCCTAACATCGCCGAAAGGAAAGTGCGCACGCTGGTCGGTATACCCTGCAAGAACCCGGTGTTTTGGGCGCTGGATGCTCAGAACGGCAAGTTCTTCTACGCCCGGGAAACCTTCCACGGCGCACAGAACCTCTACAAGAGCATCGATCCCGTAACCGGCCTGGCGAGCATGAACCAGGAGGTGGTTTATGACCGCCCTGGCAAGAAGATTTTTTATTGCACCTCCCATTCCGGTGGTCGCGACGCCCACGTCGCCCCCGCCTACGACCCGGCGCGGAACATCATCATTGCAGCGACCGGGAATATATGCACCAACGAAACCACCCGGGATGATGCTAAGCCTACTGCGGAGGATACTTATAACGTCAACGGGCAGCAAGCGCAGAACCCGAACGTCGCGTTAATGAAGGATGGCCAGTACCCTGTCGGCCAGATCACCGCGGTGGATGTCGCCACGGGCAACACGGTTTGGCAGTATCAACAGCATGCCTACAATTACTCTGCCGTCCTCGCCACGGCAGGCGGCCTGGTGTTCAATGGCGACGCTGCCAGGTATTTCTTCGCCCTCGATACCACCACGGGGAAGAAAATCTGGCAGGTCCGGCTGGGCTCCATGTGTTGCGGGTACCCTATCAGTTACTCGGTGGACGGACGGCAGTATCTTGCCGTGGTAGCCGGCTATGGTCGAAACAGCTTGGCTCCCGAGATCGACAACGTCGCGGGTGAGAACATGGTCTACGTGTTCGCGCTTCCGGAATCTGTCGCTGACCGCGAACGAAAAGGGCCGCAAGCAGTAAAGTGATTGAGCGATAGGAGGCGCAGCATACCGTGTCCATCATGAAAGATCCCGTGACTTGGCTCTACCCGTCCATCGAGCCGTACAACACGGGCCGGCTCCAGGTCTCGCCCGTGCATGAGATCTATTTCGAGGAAAGCGGCAATCCCGCCGGCAAGCCGGTGATCTTTCTGCACGGCGGGCCCGGTGGCGGCTCGGATCCCAAACAGCGCCGTTTCTTCCATCCTGAGAAGTACCGCATTGTGAACTTCGACCAGCGCGGCTGCGGCAAGAGTACGCCTTATGCGTCTCTCGAAGGCAATACCACCTGGGACCTTGTCGCCGACATCGAAAAAATCCGCGGGCACCTCGGCATTGAGCGCTGGCAGGTGTTCGGCGGATCCTGGGGCTCCACGCTCGCCCTGGCCTATTCCGAGACGCATCCCGATCGAGTGACCGAACTCGTTCTTCGCGGCATCTTCCTGCTTCGCAAGCAGGAAATTGATTGGTTCTACCAGCGCGGCGCGTCGGTCCTTTATCCCGACGCTTGGGAGCCGTACCTCGCCCACATCCCTGCGGCGGAACAGCGGGACCTGCTCTCCGCATACCACCTCCGCCTTACCAGTGATGATCCAGCTGTGCGACTTGCCGCTGCGAAGATCTGGAGCGGATGGGAAGGGGCTACGTCAAAGCTCCTGCCCGACGCTGCCTTCGCCGGCCACTACGAAGAGGATGAGTTTGCGCTCGCTTTTGCGCGCATAGAAGCCCATTACTTCGTCAACAAGGGATTTTTCGAAACCGACGACCAGTTGCTGCGGAACGCCTCACGCATACGCCAGATCCCAGGGGTCATCGTGCAGGGCCGTTACGACGTCGTCTGCCCCATGGAAAGCGCTTGGGCGCTCTACCGCGCGTGGCCCGAAGCCGAACTTATGATCACTCCGGATAGCGGCCACAGCGCTTTCGATCCGCCAAACAGCCGCGCCCTGGTCGCCGCGACGGACAAATTCGCCGGCTGAGCTCTCGCACAGTTGGCCGGATGTCTTTGCCGCCGATGAGGATAGGAGCCTCGGTATAGAATAGGCCCGTGGAGCGCGATCACATCCTCTCACTGCTTCGCGAAAGGATTGTCGTTTTCGCGACATCTCGTATGGGGAGAGATGTTGCAGAAGATCTTGCACAGGAGACTCTGGTTGTGCTCGAAGAGAAATACCGGCATGTCGAGCGTTTGGAGGAGTTGCTGCCTCTCTCCCTGCAGATCGTTCGCCTGAAAATGAGTGCGCTGCGTCGAAAGACCGTTCGGCGAGGCGAGTACACCTCCATTTCGGTCGAAGACACGCCGCTCCCGGATCGGGCTGACGATCCCGCGCAGGAGTTCGAACGTAATCAACTGCGCGCGCGCTTGATCGATGCGATCGGCGAGATGGAAGATCGCTGCCGTGAGATGTTCAGGATGAAACTCGAAGGCAAAAGCTTCGAAGAGATTCGCCGAGCCTTGGACGTGCACTCGATCAACACGATCTACACCTGGGACTTCCGCTGCCGCAAGAAGCTGCTCGAAAAGTTGGGCGGCAGTTGGGACGACAGCAAAGGTAGAGAAGGAATCGTGCAGTGATACCCGACGACGTTCGCAAACTACTGGGCGGTTACGCTACCGGTACACTTACCGATGAAGAGCGCAATCTACTGTTTTCCGCCGCCCTCGAGCATCAGGAACTCTTCGATGCACTCGCGGATGAGGAGGCTCTGCGCGAGCTGCTGGCGGAGCCGGCTACACGGCAGACCTTGCTTGAACAATTGCAGCGGCAGTCTCACGCCGTGCATCCGCCGCCAAGGTCCGCGCGCTCTGCAATGCCGCGGATGTGGGATCGCTTCACACCGCGCCGTCTGGCCGTGGCTGGGGGACTCGCGATGCTTCTACTGATCGCGGGTGGCCTGCAATATAGAAGGTTGCATGCCCCCGAACCGGCTACGGTTGCCTCAGTCGATCTATCGATGAGCCGGCCGCCAGCATCGAGTGTCCGCGAGAGCGAGACTGCGCCAAGACCAATACCAAGAAGTGCTACCCCAGCAAAGGTAGCTGCGCCCAAAGAAGCCGCTCCGCAGGTTGCGGACGCTAGAGTGCAGAATGCCGGTGAGCTGGACCGTGCCATCCAACGCAATGATGAGAATCGCGCCGTCGTTCCACCGGCAGCCGCAACTGGCACTGTGGACTCAGAGAAAAAGCCGGAGAAGGACACCGCGGAAGTAAGTCTTGCTCGCCAACAATTGAATCAAGCGGTGCGCGATCAGGTTGCGCGCCAGCCGGTCCCGCAAGAAGCGTCTAAGGAGACCGAGTCCGCAGGGAATGCGACTCCGCGCTCCCCTTCCGGCAAGATCTCAGAGCGCCGGACAGCCCCCATCAGCCCCTCGCAAATCGTGACCGGCGGATTGAGCCGGGCTCTGGCTCCGCTGCCGCCTCCGGCCCCCGGAGCGGTGCCTTTCTCGGGGCAAATCCGCGAAATTGACGCAAAGGTGACCGATATCAACGGAACCATCGTGAGCGTCAATGCGGGATCGAACGCCGGGTTAAGAACTGGCGATGTGGTCGAAATCGTCCGCGAAAATCGTGTCATCGCCACTTCCAAACTGAGCCAAGTGGGAGCCGCCTTCGCCGTCGGACCGTTTCAGCGCACCCCAGGCAGCGCCGATGCTCCCCAAGCCGGCGACACCGTACGCCGCGCCGCGGCCACGCAGCCTCAGCGATAGCCCATCCTGGATCCAGGCAAAGATCCCGGTAAAAATCTTTTCGCCAAGTGAAAGGATTCTCCGCTTCATCGCATTTCCTCGGTGAAGTCAGAACTTCTTTGAAGGAGACCAACTATGCGAATGAAAATCCCCTCGTTTTTGGCCACGGCGGCGGTTCTAGCCGGAGTCGTCGCCCTGCTTTCACCGGTGACTTTGGTCGGCCAGCGGACTCGCCGCAGTCTGGCTGAATCGAGCGCGTCGCCCGGTGCGCTGTTGAGCATTCTGCCCGACGGCCAAACCGGCGGATTTTGCCCGTTGGTTCATACCGACGTGAAGGCCGATATCAGCGGACCGCTGGCGCGCGTCACGGTGGAGCAGGAGTTTCAGAATCCCTTTCGTCAAAAGATCGAAGCCGTGTACACATTTCCGCTGGCTTCCGATGCCGCGGTCGATGACATGACCATGCACATCGGCGACCGTATCGTGCGCGGCAAAATCAAGCCGAAGGAGGAAGCGCGCGCGATCTACGAATCCGCGAGGCAGGCCGGTCATTTAGCGGGGCTGCTCGACCAGGAGCGGCCCAACATCTTTACTCAGGCGGTAGCGAACATTCTTCCTGGAGAGAGCGTCAAGATCGTCATTCGCTACGTCGAAACCGTCAAATATGAGGACGGCAACTATACGTTTACCTTCCCCATGGTGGTCGGCCCCCGCTACAATCCCCGCGGCACTCCGAATGCAGCGAATATTAATCCACCGGTGACTGCGCCGGGCACTCGCGCCGGGCACGATATTTCAGTCCAGGTCTCACTCGACGCCGGTGTGCCGGTCAACTTCCTGCGCTCGCTCACCCACGACGTAGAGATTCAAAAGACGGCCGCCAGCAAAGCCATCGTGACCCTGCGAAACAAGACGGAGCTGCCCAACAAAGACTTTGTCCTCCAATACGATGTTTCCGGAGTCAAGATCGCCGACGCCGTGATGACGCATCGCGATGCGAAGGGCGGTTTCTTCAGCATGATCCTGCAGCCGCCGGCTCGCGTTGCGGCCGATGAAATCACTCCCAAGGAGTTGGTGTTTGTCCTCGATACTTCGGGCTCGATGAGCGGCTTCCCAATAGAGAAGGCCAAGGAGACCATGAAGCTCGCACTCCAAGGGTTACATCCCCGGGATCGTTTCAATCTCATCACATTCTCGGGCGATACCTACGTGCTGTTCCCGCACCCGGTGCCAGCCACCGTGGAGAATCTGGCACGAGCGAAAGAATTCCTGGCGTCGCGGCGCGGCAGCGGTGGAACGGAAATGATGAAGGCCATTCGCGCCGCGCTCGATCCTAGTGACGAACAGGACCACATCCGCGTAGTCTGCTTCATGACGGACGGCTACGTCGGCAACGATCTGGAAATCATCGGCGAGGTAAAGAAGCATCCCAATGCACGCGTGTTTGCGTTCGGCATCGGCAGCTCCGTGAATCACTTTCTGCTGGACCAGATGGCTCGCGAAGGCCGTGGAGAAGTCGACTACGTTGGCCTCGAGGACGACGGCTCCGCCGCGGCTCGCCGTTTTCAAGAACGTGTCAGTACTCCGCTCCTCACGGACCTGAAACTTGAATGGTCTGGGCTAGCAGTGTCTGAGATTTACCCGGCGCGACTTCCCGATTTGTTCAGTGCCAAGCCATTGATCGTCAGCGGCCGCTACGATTCGCCAGGCAGAGGAATTCTGAGTCTGCGCGGAAAGCAGGCCGGCCGCGATTTTGTGCGCGAAATACCGGTGTTGTTACCAGCGGACCAACCCGTGCATCCAGTGCTGGCAACTCTGTGGGCGCGCCGTAAAGTGGACGCGTTAATGGCGCAGAACTGGAACGGCATGCAATCCGGCAACCCCGGCCCCGAGATCCAGGAGGCGATCACCAACCTGGGTGTCAATTTCGCTTTGCTGACTCAGTTCACCTCATTCGTCGTAGTCGAAGAGTCGATCCGAACCGAGGGCGGCCGGCCGATGCGCGTGGAGGTTCCCGTCGAGATGCCCGCGGGTGTGAGTTATGAGGGTATCTACGGAAACGACCGAAAGGAATTCGCACGGCAGACGGGCTCCGTAAATCTCGCGCGCGCCTACAGCCCTAATGCAGCGCCACCGCCGCCCGCCGCGTTGCCAGCACGCATTGACGAAATCGACCGTCGCGCTAAACTGAACAGCGCCGGCGCCCGCGACGCTGAGGCGCAAAACGGTGGGTTCCTTGCGGACAGCCGCAAGATCGATCCAGCCTTGTTGGCGAGCGTCGCTGGCATAGCACCGAGCAACGTTCCGCGGAAGATCCAGGTGAAGATCTGGCTCAGTGACACCACGCCCGATGTATTGGCCAAGCTAAAAGAAGCCGGCTTCATCGCGCAATCAGGCGTCGCTCACGGCTTCATCATCGGGGAGTGCGATGCTGCGCGGCTGAGCGATCTGGCCAAGCTCAGTGTGGTTGACTATATCTCAAAGCCATAGTAGATGGCTGCCAGAAGCGTTTCTTCCGGCTTGGCGGGGCTTACGGGAAGACCCAGCGCCCCGCCGGGGCTGCAACGCCGCCGTGTCCAGCCCACCCGGCTTCGGTGGATAGCGGCCAGTGCCAACGCTCCCTGATCGGGAAACCACCAATTCCTGGATTACGGCGCATCCGGAAACAATCCATCGCCACGTCAGCTTGCGACCTAGACGGTCAGGGTGTACTCTTCTAGCGATGTCATTCCGACCTGTCCGCAAGATTGCCGGGATCGGCAATGTGTTTATGGGAACAGAGCTTTTGGATGTCGCGGAGTACGATCTCGAGATCTACGAGGAAAATCCTGAAGATCACCAGCATCATGGAGCCAACTGGACACCCGGCGCCAAGAAGATCGAGGGCACAGTAGTGGGCGAGTTACCCATCAGGACAGATCTCAAACTTTTTACAGAAGAAGGGTACACCGTGAATTTCTATTTGCGCGACAGCTTCGGATCCGTCGTGATCGTGGATCCTATCCTGGACAGCACTGGAAATCCTCTGCGCTAAACCGAGGCCTGCCCAACCAGCATCCCAAAATGGCCGGTCCATCGGCTGTAGAGTTACTCCAATCCCAGCGCCAGCAGGACGTTGCCTGAGCGCCCGCCATAGCCGGCATAACCCGAGTTCACAAACAGCATGCCACCGGCTATCACCGGTCCCGGCCCGATCATGGAAGCGCCTTTGGCGGGCACACCGTTGACGGTCTTGAACTCACCGTTGGTGTTGAACTCCCAGAAAACGGAACCATCCTTGCTGGAATAAGCCCGCAGTACGCCGTCATTGGCTCCCGAGAAAATCAGGCCGGGAATCACCGTGATGGCTGCCGATTGCGCGGCGCTGCAGCCACTCGAACCCTCAACGCATCGAGGTTTGACGGGCGGGGCGAACCAAGCGCGTAGGCCGGTTATCAAATTGACGGCGTGAAGGCCCCCGGGCTGTGCCGCGTACATGTCGGACACCGGGAAGTAGACATTGGTGGTGTCGACGGCCGAGCCCCATTCCATTCCCCCGAGAGTGCTGCCCTGGCCGGCACGATATTGCCACAAGATTTCGCCTTCCGCGTCGGGGTCGAGCGCGTAACCGACGCCCGATTTCTGGCCGATAACGATGACGTCCTTGCGGTTTGGCAGAGTGGTAAGAATGGGCGGATTGCCGAAATCAAAATCGGGACCGGGGTCTTCGCTACAGTTGGGGTTGCTGGAACCGGCGCGGCACCCGGTCACCCAGACATCCTTGGGCGTGGCTTGGCGGATCCACTTGATTTTGCCGTTGGCCAGATCGAAGGCGAGGACAGCGTCGCTTGTGGGCGGCTGTGGCTCGGCGAAGGCGTTGCCAGTGGACGCGTAAACCAGCTTGCGCTTGGCGTCAATGGCGGGCGAGGACCAGATGCCGACGCCCGCGGGTCCGTAAAGAGTCGCACCCTCTGGATTCTTGCCGCGTGGTTTCGCGGGCTCGGGTAAGGTGAAAGTCTTCCATACGACCGCTCCAGTTTCCGCATTCAACGCCGAAAGGCTGCCGCGGAACGTACAACACGGGTAGTGCGGGTCGCCTCCGGCAGCCTCTTCGTAGGACGCCACCGGGACGTACAGACGCCCCTGATACAGCGTGGGGCTTCCGGTGATACGCGCGAGAGGGTGATCGTCCACCTTGCGGCTCCACAGCTTCCGGCCAGTGGACGCGTCCAGCGCGTATGCAGTGGCGTTGCTGTCTCCAAAATAAACGGCGTAACCGCCTCTAGCTCGCCGTCCGATCACCATGGCGTTGCGAACGCCGCCGTCGGCGCCGAAAGTCCAGTAAATGCACCCGGTCTTGGCGTCGAGCGAATAGACGGTTCCGTTATGGCTGCCGACGAACACACGGCCACCGGCCACACTTGGCTGCGCCCATGCGGAGGTGGCGTCCGGATATCCGAACGCCCACTTGAGCTTGAGGCGAGGCACCTGTTCGACCGTCAGCCCGGCTTGTTCTTCCGTCTGAAAGCGCGTATTGGTTGGCTCACGTCCCCAGCCGTTCCAGGCTGGACCGGATTGGAGGTCGAACTTGGTTTGCGATGGGCAGCGGCCCGTCGCAGCGCCCGCGACATCGACGCCAATTTTGTGGCCCGAAAGGTACTCTGCGACAGCGCGACGCTCGGCTCCGCCCAGGCGCGACCCTTGCAGCCGCATTGCGCCGGAAACCAGCGCGGTGATGATCGCTTCGGGTGAATTTTCGCGTAGCGTATCTACACGCGGCGCCCGCGATTCAGAAGTGCCGTTGTGGCAGGAAGCGCAGGAACGCTGGAATACGGCCGCCCCATCGGGGATAGGCGCCTGCGCAAGCGCCATCCCGCCAAACAGGCCCACCAACGATAGCAATTTTGCGTTGCAAGTGGAGGAATTAAGCAAACAAAATCATATCGTTTCGAAGGGAAGGCGTCAACCAAACGAGCGCCCAGGAACGTTCCATTCCGGTACGATAAACACCGGGATCGCTGTTGAAAACGCTGCGCCGACCGTATGCGAAGCTTCGATGCCTCGCCATTAGACCTGACAGGGCCGGATAATTGGCGGCATTTGGCGAGGCTTGGTTGGATTTCACGAGTGTCTTCGAGACAGGTGATTTGAAGTCCTATGAGTGCGGGCGATCGCAAAAATAAGGAAGAGGGGAGGGAAGCGGATGGCGCGAGCACGGAAGAATCCTCATGCAGTGGCGCCCGGGAGACTGACCGGATGAAGGGCGAGCCAGCGCGAGCGGCAGAGAGTGCCCGCGTTTGTATTGAACTCCACGCGCGCTGCTTTTGGGGAGACTCTCCCGCGCATGAAGCGTTTCATGGTGCACTCATTTGGCACGATCCCCATAGTACGGTACGATTTAACAACGGCGCTCCGGATGGCTTAAGGTCGGGCGCTGGAGAAGCAAGGAGAGATGACGATGAAATTGGCGAAAGCGGCGTTGCTTTTCACCCTCGCGTCGGGGACGGCCTGGCCTCAGGTCAATGTGGGCGAACAGAAGTCCGAAGCCGGTCTGCCCTTCAACATGACCACGGTGGCAACATTTGAACTGCCCTGGAGGCTGGCCTTCCTGCCTGATGGCCGCATGCTCATCACCGAAAAGATCGGACCCGTTTGGCTGGTGTCCCAGCAGGGGGAAAAGATCCAGGTGACCAATACGCCCCCCGTTTATTGGCAGGGCCAGAACGGCATGCTGGGAGTTTTCCTCTCGCCGCATTACGCCACCGACCAGAGTATCTATCTCACCTATGTCGAGCCGGGTGATTATGGCGGCGGCCTGGCACTGGCTCGCGCCAAGCTGAACGCCACTGCCACCTCCGCTAAACTGGAAAACTTCGAGGTGCTGTGGCGCCAGCTGCCGCGGGGCAAGGGCGGCCAGGAAGGCGGGCAGATCGCCTTCTCGCCCGACGGCCAGTATCTGTTCCTCACGGTGGGCGACCGCCAGCGCTTCACGCCGGCGCAGGATCCCAACCAGCCTGAAGGCAAGATTCTGCGGCTGACGCTCGACGGCAAACCGGCCCCGGGCAATCCCAACTTCGGCAAAACCGGCACGGCCACCATTCCTCTGATCGATCCGCCCAGTGACACCGAAGCCGCCAAGACCGCGAAGGTGGTCAGCATCTACACCTTCCCCGGCGCCAACGAGACACCGGCGGAAACCTGGGCCAGCGGCTTCCGCACGCCCTATGGCATGGCGTTTTCGCCCGCTGGTGAATTATGGGAGGTGGAGCACGGCCCGCGCGGCGGCGACGAGCTGAACCTGATCGAGAAGGGCAAGAATTATGGCTGGCCGCTGGTCTCCTTTGGCAACAACTATAACGGCGTACCGATTCCCAAACCCGACTCGCGGCCCGAGCTGGCGATGCCGGTGCTCTACTGGGTGCCGGTCATCGCGCCGGGCAGTCTGATGTTCTACAGCAGCACCCAGACCTTCCCGCAATGGAACGGTAGCGGCTTCATCGGCGGCATGGGGACGAAGAGCCTCAACCGCATTATCTTTGACGGCCATGGCGGCGCCAAACCCGCCGAGCGCTGGGATGTGGGCCGCCGCATCCGCGATGTGGAACAAGGCCCCGATGGCTCACTGTGGTTGCTGGAAGACGCCAATCCCGGCAACCTGATCCATGTGACACCCAAGTGATCATTTCCCGTCAGGCGAGCAAGAAGGCAAGGGCCGGAGCGCCGTCATCTTCCTTGCTGCTTGACACTGGCCGAGTTACTTGGCACGATCACAAAATGCAGATCATGTCTGTTCGACCTGAGCGGCGGTCGGTCTCATCGCTGATTGGCCTCTTGTTCCTTGCATCGGCCGCGGCCGGTCTCGTGACCGCTCAGACCAGCTCACCGCGCCGGACCGTCTGGGACGGTGTGTACACGGAGGCTCAAGCCACCCGTGGCACAATGGTCTTCGGTCAAAGCTGCGCGGGCTGTCATGCGCTCGGGGCAGAAGGCAGGGCGCCGCTCGCGGGCGAAGCGTTCTGGAAGAGTTTCGCGCAAAAAAACGTCGGCGACCTACTTGAGTTTGTCAGCACCTACATGCCGAACGGCACCCCCGGTTCCCTCAGCGAGTCCGCCTACAACGATATCGTCGCACTCATCCTAAAATCCAACGGCTTTCCTGCGGGCGCCACCGAACTTGGAAAAAATACTATTGTCGGCGTGCAGATTATCCAGAAGGACGGAGGTGCCGAGCTCCCGGCGAACGCGCTCGCTCGCGTGGTCGGCTGCCTAAGTCGAAACGGACCGGACTGGGTGGTCACCAGCGCCACAACCCCCGAACGCGCGGAACGCGCTGCGTCGGTCGAGGAAGACTCTGCGAGACCACTCGGTAGCCGCACGATACCGCTCAAGTTCGTCCTGACCCGCCTGGATGCGTTGCTCGGTTCGCGCGTCGCGGTGAACGGGATCCTGATCGGCGCCGGTGGCGTGGACGGCATCAACGTGACCACCGTCAACCGCGTTGCCCCTAAGTGCCCTTAAACGAAAAGAAGGCACGCCTTCTGCAAGGCATGCCCTCTTTCACTTGAAGTGAAGCTTACTTAGAGATCAATTCTGCCGGTACTTGCTCCCAGACTATCGATCTCCGCGCCGCCCACGTGCGCCAGTGCCAGCAGCAGGTTCGCGGTTGGCACATCCTTCGCGACGATGTGCCTGTTCCCCTTCATGCGGCCGTTGGCCCCACCCACCATCACGGCAGGCGGGCTGTTGCGGTCGTGTTGGTTGCCGTTGCTCATGCCGCTGCCCCAGTAGAGCAGCGAGTGATCTAGAATATTCCCGTCGCCCTCTTTCGTGTTCTTCAGCTTCTCGATGAACTCCGAGAACTTCACGATCTGGTAGGTAGCGATTTTGGCGTACTTGGCGAGCTTCTCCGGATCGTTCCCATGATGCGAAATGGTGTGGTGCTGCTCGGGAATGCCGATATGCCCGTACGCGCGGTCGCTGGCTTCGTGGCCGGTCATGAACGAGAACACTCGGCTGATGTCGCCCTGATACGCCAGGTGCATCAGATTGTAGGTGACGGTCATGTGATCGTCGAACGCATCCGGCAGGCCGACCGGTGCTTCCGGATTACCGCTAATGGTGCCCAGCCGGCTTTCCATGCGCTCGAGCTGCTGCTCCACTTGCCGGACATTGCCGAGATACTCGTCGAGAATGGCGCGATCGGACGCGCCCAGCGCACGCTTCAGTTTCGCGGTTTCCTCGGTCACCGAGTCAAGCAGGCTCTGCTTCTCCTTGAGTTTGGCAAAGCGCCGTTCGGTCGAATCCGTTTCCCCGAACATCCGTTCGAAGGTTACGCGCGGATTGATCCCCACCGGCAGCGGGCTGGTATCGTCGCGCCAGGAAAGGGTGTTGAAGAACGTGCAGGAGAAGCCATCGCAGGCGCCAACGGCGGTACCCATGTCCTCGGTGCCGACTTCGATGGAGCGCAGGGGCGTATCGCCGGCCACTTTATCCGCGATAAACTGGTCGACGGTCTTCTTGGATTGAATCTTGCCGAAAGAGTCTCCGGCCTCACCGCGGTTGCCGGCCGGTCCCACGCCATTCAAGAACGCCGAGCTGGCGCCAAGATGGACAGAGGAGCCCCAGGGCGCCTTCATCTGGCTTACCGTGACCAGTTGATTGCGGAACGGCTCCAGCGGCTGCATCACCGGCTTGAACGCGAAGTTGCTGCCCTCCGCTTCAGGATGCCAGGTAGTGGGATACACGCCGCACGGAAAGTAGACCGCGCCGAACCGGAACGGCGAGGCCGGCGCTGCGGAGAGCGCTGGGACCATGGCGTCCAGGAAGGGAAGTGCGACCGCGGTGCCCAAGGTACCACGCATGAACGTGCGGCGCGAGAGATGCTTCTTCGTAATGAACATGGCTGCTCCTTAATTGGTTGATCTTGCAACTTTAACGGGTTCGGCCGGTCCCTTTACAGTTTCCGCCGGTTCTAACTTGGTGCGCATCTGGAACGGTGCGCTTTCAATAATACCTACGACAATCGACGAAAGCCGGTAGTCGTTTTGCGCGGCCTTCTTTACAATCCGCCGGACCACCGGCATGTCACTAGGCTCGAGACCGCGGCCCAGCGCGTAAGTCAGCATCTTTTCCGTAACCACGGTCGTGAAAGCCTCAGGCCTGCTCGCCAGAGCCTGCCGCAGCGCCACCGGACCATTCACCTGCGATCCGTCCGCGAGCGTGCCCGCCACGTCGAGCGGCGCGCCATCGGCGCCCATACTGCGCCATTGCCCCACGGAATTAAAGTTCTCCAGCGCGAAACCAGCGGGATCGATCACACGATGGCAGGAGGCGCAGACCGCGCTTTTGCGATGCAACTCCAGCTGCGCACGAACCGTCTTCGCAGCCGTGGACGCGCCCTTATTGCTTTCTTCGAGTGACGGAACATTCGGAGGCGGCGGAGGGGGCGGCGTGTTCAGGAAGGTGCTCAGCACGTACTTCCCGCGGAAAACCGGCGAGGTTCTCGTAGCGACCGACGTCATTGCCAGGATACTCCCCTGACCCAGCAGACCGCGCCGGTTGGGATCGCTGATCTTTACTCGCCGGAATTGCGGGCCATAGACGCCAGGGATGCCGTAGTGCCGTGCGAGCCGCTCATCGACGAAAGTGTAGTCCGCGTTCAAAAGGTCGAGAGTGCTGCGGTCCGTGCGCAAAATGTACCCGAAGAATAACTCGGTCTCCTTGCGGAATCCTTTGCGCGTATTATCGTCGAAATCCGGGAACATCAGCAGGTCCGGAACCACCTTTGCTTCCAAATTCCGCAGTTGCAGCCACTGCCCCGTGAAATTTTCCACCAGGGCGTCGGCGCGCTCGTCGGAAAGCATGCGGTGGGCCTGGGCAGCCAGCACTTCCGGATCGCGCAGCCGCCCCGCCGCAGCCAAGTCCAGCAGCTTTTCATCGGGGATGCTGCTCCATAAGAAGAAGGACAGGCGCGAGGCCAGTTCCACGTCGCTGACGGGATGCGCCACGCCGGGGCGAACGGTCGCAGGATCGTTCTCAATGCGATAGAGGAAGTACGGGCTCGAAAGCACGCGCGCGACACCCGAGCGAATGCCGTCATCGAAACTTCCACTCTGCCTCGCCTTCTTGTAAAACGCCATCGGGGCCGCAATGTCGGCGGGAGTAATGGGACGCCGGAACGCCCGGCGCGCTAGATTGCTGAGGATCTTCGTGGCACAGGCGGTCTCATCCAGATTCCCGCCCGCTTCGCTCTTCGTCGCACTCTTCGCCGCCGCGGGATGGCACACATACAGCAATTTCCGGCTAGGTCCTTCGCTCATGCCATACACATTGTACGGGCCGTCGATCCCTACGGTCCTCAACTTCGGCAAGCCGCCGATCATATGGATTTCCTGGCTGTCGCGCCGCGACGGCTGCCACACATCCTGCAGTTGGAAGGGCCGTTCTTTCCAAGTAAAGCCAACCTCGTGCGGACCCGCCGTAACCCGCACGCGTCCGGTCAGCCGTTTGTCGATAACCGGTTGCATCGCGGCCAAATCAGCGCTCTGCAGTTCGTGATCTTTGGGGCCGCCGATGGGCGCCGAATACACTTCAGCTCCATCGATCGTAATCACAAATGTGTACGGTACGTCGTTTCCTTCGACGCCCGCGTAGCCTTCTTGAACGCCGCGCACCAGCCGGCCCGACAGTTTATACTCCGCGTCCGCCGGAAAAACGTGATGCACGACGGTCCCGCCAAACGTTCCTAGCGGCAGACCGTCGATATAACCGTTCTGGCTGAATTCGCGAGAGATCGAATGCTCCGTGGTCCCGGGTTTCACTTGTGGATCGCCCACCGCCATCGCGCTGACGCGCTCTGCCGCGTTCAAGTATCCCTCCAGCAGCAGCGGCGAAGTTTTAAGCGACGTGGCGATATTGTCGAACCCGAAGTCCGCGCCGTCAGTTGGCAGCATCTCCGACACGTCCAGGTCGACAGCCAGCAGATCGCGGATCGCGTTGGCATATTCAGCGCGATTCAGACGATGCACGACGTAGCGGCCTGGGGTACTCTGGCTCGCCCAGGCGCGATCCAGCGATCCACTCAGCCAGGACGTAAAACCCGCGTACTCGGCTTCGGAGGGACGGGGCATGCCTGGAGGCGGCATCGCCCGCACACTCAACTTCCTAAGGACTCTTTCCCACGTCCCCGCGTGGCCCATCAGATCGTCAAAGCGCGCCGTCTCGAGATTAACCGGGTCCTCCCCCGGAGACGCCGTCTTTTTGTTGTGACAAGCAATGCAGTACTTGTCGAGCATCGCACGGTACTTGACAGCCTCCGTGCTGGACGCCGCAGCCGTTGCCGGACGAACCGGCGCAACGGCCGTCTGCGGCGACGGGGCTGCCGCACGCGTTCCGCTTCCAGTCTGTGCTACCAGCAAGGCCGCGACCCCGAAATAGGCCGACACTGCCGTGATTGCGATCTTACCTGCCATGTTTTTCCGTTTTTTCATTGTTCGCTAACGGCGGCTACTGCTTCCGGACTGTTCTTCGCTTCCTTATCCTTATCTTTATCGCC
>Ga0068858_100001955_pt1 | contig 21024 bp, 27 predicted proteins | sample KBSSwiS12_FD_66589 | JGI IMG/M metagenome (GOLD analysis project Ga0068858, IMG submission 66589) | Switchgrass rhizosphere microbial communities from Kellogg Biological Station, Michigan, USA - KBS Switchgrass S1-2 | ecosystem: Host-associated > Plants > Roots > Rhizosphere > Soil ...
CAGGCAGCAAAGCATCTGACAGCACGACAGGCGCTGGCACGCGCCGCGGGCAGACCCTACGATCCACACCGCCTGGAGATCTTCGAGGCGCTCTTCACCGAGCTCAATCGCAGCTCGTTGCCGGAACTCCCGGATCCGGCGTCGTCCGGTGCTGCACGCGAGAACTTCGCTTTCTTCGAAGCCTATTTCTCGAACTACATCGAGGGTACGACGTTCACCGTTGAGGAAGCCGAAGACATCGTCTTCCACGGACAGATCGTGGAAAACCGCAGCGAAGATTCACACGACGTCCTGGGCACATTCAACGCCGCAGCCCTGCCGCCCTGGCGTGATCAGCCACCACGCAGTGCTGATGATTTCCTTCTCTGGCTGCGTAGTGTCAACGCGCTTGTCATGCAAAGTCGCCTCGACAAAAGACCCGGTGAATGGAAGGACAAACCTAATCAGGCAGGCAGCACATTGTTTGTCCTTCCGGAACTGGTACCGGGCACTCTGCGTGAGGGATTTGTCCGCATCAATGCCCTCGCACATCCGTTAGCGCAGGCGATCATGGCAATGTTTGTGGTAACGGAGGTTCATCCGTTCACTGACGGCAATGGCCGCACAGCACGGCTGGTAATGAATTGTATGCTGAGTGCGCAGAAGCTCAGTCGCATCATGATTCCCACTGTTTATAGAGAGGACTATCTGTTGCCCCTGAAGGCACTGAGCCATCACCGGGAGCCACAGCCACTCATCGCAGCTTTGAGCCGCATCCAAAGATGGTCGGCGGCGTTCGGTTATGCACAGCCTCGGTGGGACGTGCGCGAACAACTGTCTCGCTGCAATGCTTTTCAAGAAGACCTGCGGAATTACAAGTTGCTGTTTCCGTGATTCCTCCCATAGGCCAAAAATATAACCTCATACCGATGATCGACGCAGAGCCGATAGGCAAAGTGGCGTGAGAAATTGTCTTCCCCTCCGAACTGAAGCTTTTCGCAAACGCACGTAGCGGAGAACTCTTCGTACCAAGCGAAGTATTCTATGAGGTAGAAAACGAGCCGACTCCGCGGATCGATGTTGAGAAAGTCAGCAATGTCGCGCTCGAATTCCCTAATCATTTTCTCCACGGGCGTAGCAGAAAGAACTGCGAGCCCGTCAAAAGCTGTTGACGGCATGAGAGCGATGGACAGCGCGCACAGCCGTTTTTCGTCTGTGAAGTGCCGGCCGACGGCATCCAGATAACCTGAGAAATAGGTTGTGTGGGTCGGAACGTAGAATTGAGAAGTCATGTTATCGGTAAGGAACTCGCGAACGGTCGTCTCGGATCATGGTCGGCAAAAGGCGCCGCGATTGGCAGCAGGCTCGCTCGCGATCTACATGGAAAAGCCGCGATGATCTCAGGCGCCTCGCGCAATTGCGACCGGCCGCACTTTGTCGGTTAGTTCAGATAGAAAGGCAGCAGGTGTGGTCATGAATGCGAAGTGACCGGCGTCTGGAATTTCATTGCAATACCTGTGAGGTGACTCGACATGCTCGCAATAGTCAATTGCCGCCTTCGTAGGGGTGACTACATCCTCCCGACCCTGAATTACGAAGAAGGCCGTGTCAATCTTGCCAGCTGTCGCCCGTAGGTTTGTACTCATCTGGTCCGACAGCACTTGCTTCGAACTGAAGTCCATCCCATCGAGAACGTTCTGAAAGTTATGGCGGTCGCCAGCCATCAACGTGCTTGCCCTGTCGCGCAAAGACTGCAACCATGCCTGATCGGAGGGCGCCATAGCGGCGCGTAGACCTTTGCTGAACGTAAAATACTGCTGGGCATTGGTCGGATCGGGCTTGCCGATGTCGTTGAACTGTTTTATGGATGTCTGGTCATCTTCCCGCTGCGCCTTCTCTCGCAGCAATTCAAATTGCATTTCGACAGACTCTTTCCAACTTGCAACCTGCCCTGTCCCAACATAAGCTGCAAATAGCCCAGGCCGAAGCTGCATCATCCTCACACCAACAATCGACCCCCACGAGTGCCCCAGCACGATTATTTTGCTTTTGTGCAGTCTACGAAGCAGATACTGCGCAACCTCAATTCCATCGTTTGCAATTCTTTCCAGAGTGACCTCCGGTGTTTTCGCGCCGTAGCGGCCGTACGTATGACCGGCACCACGCTGGTCCCACTGGACGACGGTGAATGCCGTCTCCCATGAACGGTACATGTCAGCCACCGGCCATTGCGATTCGCCGGGTCCACCGTGAACCACCAATATCACAGGATTACGTGCATCTGCGCCACGAATGCTGAGCCACTGATCGATCCCACCGATGGGCTGGAAAGAAGACTCGTCGACGCCGGCGCCGAGCGTAGCAGGCGGAAGTCCGGCAGCGCCGATCAGGATCAGTCGCGCGGCCAAAATCGAAAGCGTACGGCGGTTCAAGTGCTCACCCGAATGTAACTCGGGCATGCATCCTGCGATGACCGAGACCCCGTCTGCAACGGTAATTTCGACGTGATGAGTGAAAAGCTCGCCAGAAGGTCACTGTCCGGGCGATGGACGGCTGCTCAGGGACTGGGAATTGAAATCATTCTGTTATCACAGCTCCTTACCTAGTGGCAATGCCATCAGGCACTCGCTGAATGCTAATGCCGCTGGGGAGGTTGCGCCTACCCAGCGATGGGCTCATCAGTGGACTCATGAGACGCCGGCTTCGCGCAGCTCGTCAATCAACTCGTTAGTGACGATTCCTCCTCGCGCCCGAAATGGTCGAACACCATCGACGGTCCTCCTCTGGTCTATCAACTTTCCAACGGCCGTTCCGTCCGGTTGCATTGCCAGGATGCGGCGCATCGCGGTTGTCTGGATGGCCTCGTACATTCCCTCTTCCCTGAGGAACTCGTCGAACGTTCCGCCCAGGCGGGGACTCAGCGTCCAGCGTTCTCTATGCATGGCCCACCACTCAACTGACAACAGTCGAGACTTTGAGGAGCCATGGCACGAGTGGTTAGCTGTCGATGGGTGAGTACCGCGAACGGCACGCGTGGCGGCGAACAGCACATTAATAACGTCTGGACTCGACGTCACAAAAGGACGTAGCGTGAATGGTCATTGTCAGAGTGCGTATTCAATTCGTCTCTGTTGCGCATGAATCAATAACTTCATTGCATTTCCCACATTGACGACGCGATATGTCAGGATATGATGACACTCCTTTTCAATAAACAACTCGAATCAGATGTCCAACCAACTCGGCATATCGATACCGCAATCGGTAGTCTGGCTGCTGCGTATCGCAGTCGATACGACCCTCTCACGAGCACTGCGCACGGACCCTATGGCCTTCGCTGTCTGGTATGCCTCAATCGGCACTAGCATCAGTTGGCCGGCATCTGTGACATCAATTCAAGAAACTGAGCGCGCGAAGCGCTTGTCGCTCGAGCGGATGTTGAAACTCCTGTCGCAGGTCAATTACAGGTTCTCGGGCCGCGCCAATGCGGCAGATGCGCGACTCGTGTTGGAAGGCTATGCAGTCCACGAGTGGGTAAATCGCAACCCGGAAGAATTCACCGCAATAGCTGAACAGACTCTCACCGAGATCTCTACGGCAATGGATTTGACGGGCTCTTCTCTCGAAGCGCTCTCGCCGTTCGCGGCCCGAGTTGACGAGCTCGGCCGAATCATCAGGCTCTCACCGCTCGAGCGAGATATCCTGTCCTTCGCGTTCCTGACCGCTATTTCGAATGAATTGAGCTCAATTTTCGAGCAGCTTGCGGGCGATCGCTGGAGCGCTCGTGTGTTGTGGACAGTGTTATTCAACACTACGACTGAGGAGCTGGCCAGCGCCTTGCGACCCCGCTCACCTTTGCGGCTGAGTGGGTTGTTGCAAACCTCGGGGCGACGAGCCGAGCTCGCGCGAGTCCCTGCCTTTTGGGTGGACCTCCTTGCAGGGTCTGACTCCCTCATTGATGCTCTCTTGGAGCCTTTACAAGATGAGGTCGGGTCAGGCCGCCCTGCCCGCTTGCTCGAAGAGGATCTGGCACTGGCGGTCCGCTTGCTGAGAAATGCCAACGAACCTGGAGTCAATTTGTTGCTCTACGGTGAGGTCGCCCTGGACAAGCGCCGGTTACTGCACGAAATCGTGGCAGGCTCGGCGCGGACCCCTTGGAGAATGCGTCGGTTCGAGGACGCTCCGCGCGCGGTGCTGCCTTCTTTGACCTTTGTGGCATTCCAATTGCTGGCGGCCAAGGACTCGCCAGCGGTCTTAGTCGTTGAGCGTCCATCAGAGGTGCTGCAGACCGCGCCTTCCGACTTCTTTCGGAGCCTCTTCGGGATCGATCTGGCAGAGGAAGAATGCCTGCCCTTCGATGAGAATCTGTTGGCGACAAACCGGGTTCCCGGGCTGTGGATCACCTCGAAGATTGCGGCATTGCCGGATGACACGGTCGCGCGGTTCGTATTTCATGCACCGCTGAAGAGAGCGGCCCGTGAAGTGCAGGTGTTGGCTATTCGCAAACGGCTGCGAAAGATGCGCCTGAGTAAGATCGCGGCGGAACAGATCATGGCGCTCGATGGCATCTCGGGCGCACAGCTCGAATCAGCAGTCAGAGCTGCCCGACTCGTCAATGCCAACACAAAGGCAGAGCGTGATCATGCGATGGTTCAGGCACTGCGGCGCAGCCAGAAGGCGCTATCCAGGGAGCTCACTCACGCCTTCATGCCCTCCGTCACCGGCTACTCGCTCGAATACCTGAACACTTCTGGCCGCTTCAGCCCGCAACAGATTCTGGACAGCTTCCGCCGCAGACCCAAGGGATCTGTGCTGCTTTATGGCCCGCCCGGTACCGGCAAAACTCAGTTCACGGAATACCTCGCAAGCCAGCTCAATCTGCCCGTGGTCAGCAAAAGCGCCTCCACGCTGCTGAGCAAATGGCTCGGTGAGTCGGAAAAGAACATTGCCGCTGCCTTCGAGCAGGCCGCCGCCGATGACGCCATCCTCTTTTTTGATGAAGGCGACAGCCTTCTGCGCAGCCGTGAGCGCGCTCAGCACAGTTGGGAAGTCACTCAAACAAGCGAGTTGCTGCAGCGGATGGAACGCTTCGAGGGAATCGTCGTGGTTGCGACGAACCTCTTCCGTGATCTCGATGCAGCGGCGCTGCGCCGCTTCACCTTCAAAATCGAATTTCGGGAGCTGGATGCCGGCCAACGCTGGAGGATGTTCCTGTCTGAGGCCGGCCTCTCCGAGGCAGTGGGCGGCATCGATGCTGAAACGCGGGAGAAGTGGGAAAATCGGCTTCTGCTCATGCCACATCTCACCCCTGGAGACTTTGCTACTGTTAAACGGCAGTGTCTCGTGTTGGACACATGCCTGACACCCGGCGAGTGGCTCGACCAGCTCGAGATCGAGTGTCAGATCAAGCAAGGGCTGCCGCGCATCGAGCCGAGTCACCGAGCCGCGTGAGTCCGCAAGGCTGTGCGCGCAGGTAGTGCCGATTCAGAGATGGTCAACGGTGTTCGACGACTCACAGCCTCGGCCGGACCTGCGCGAATAACCGGGAAAGGCTCGAAGACCATGGACGACCTCCGGCTCTTCCATTAGCGCAGAGCATTCGAATCAGAGCCGGCCAGTTAGGATGCAGCGCGCACCTTCTGGTGTAGGCGGGAAGAATGGCATCATGCCCGTCCAGTCCGAAGCGGCGGGGCGAGCCAGTGGCTCACCCCGCCAACTCTTTAGTTGATCGTAAAGGTTGCGAAGGTTGGTAGTGTCTGGAGGTTTGTCGAGTCTGACGGGCTTTTCAGGATGTTTCCGGACACATGATAGGACCGGTCGCTGCCGTGGACGGGGGACTTGCCTGCCGGTGCGTATGGGTCCATCGAGTCGAGAAAATTGACTTCCAAAGACGCCCCATCCACCAAGCGGGGCGTCTTCGCTGCTAATCCCTGTCAGCTTGCCGGATTGCGCGCGGTGACGATCCACGCCGCGCCGTCGATCATCACCGACCGCTCACCGGGGAGGCCGGCGAAGGCGGCACGAACCGCGGCCGAGGCGCGGGCGCGTATGTCGTCGGGCTGATCAGCGAGCGCGCGACAGCGGGCCAACCTCGAATGTCATCTTCACCGCGTCGTCGATCGCCGCGTCCCGCGTCGCGCCCTCGCCAAACGGGACGGAAGCATCGAAGGGCGCGAAAGCGATATCGGTGAAGCCGGCCGCTGGCAGGATGCGAGCCACCCGCCCCTGGTCGCCGAACGAGAATGGGCCGGGCGCTTCGGGATCGGGCGGCGCCGTCGGCGGGACGATGCCTTTGATCGCGGCCATCGGCAGGCGCACCCAATCGTTCTCCGCCGCGCCACGCCAGCAGACGAAAGCGACCCGCCCGCCCGGCCGAAGCGCGCGGCGCAGATGGACGAACGCTCCTGTCGGATCGTCGAAGAACATCACCCCGAAACGCGAGAACAGGATGTCGAACGCCCCTTCTGGCAGTTCGGCGCTGCTGGCGTCGGCGACCCGGAACAGGACCTGCTTATCCTGTCGCGCAAGCCGCGCGCGCTCGGGCGATCAGCGGTTCGGATATGTCCACGCCCAGCACTTGGCCCGCCGCGCCGACGCGGGCGGCCAGAGCCAGACTCGACGCGCCCGCGCCACAACCAACGTCCAGCACGCGCTCGCCCGCCGCGGGCGCGGCGGCTTCTATCGCGGCATGGCCGAACACCGCGAGCATGGCGTCGAGCCGGGCTTGGTAAGCGACCCAGCGCTCCCCGCTTTGCTCATTCCAATCGGCGACCCGATAGGGATTTTGCTCTGCCATGCCATCTCCTTGTTCTGATTCGTTCTTAACGCACCGGAGAAGGGAATCTGTGCTCTCAAACCAGCATCGATTGCTGGGCGAAGATACCCGCCATCGCGCCCTGCGATGATGCCTGGGTGACCGAGGGCAAGAAGGGCGTCGTGAGGTCGCCGGCGGCGTAGATGCCCGGTATGTTGGTTTGGCGGCGCTCGTCGACCTTGAGGGCGATGCCGACGGGCGTATCGACCGTGGCGAGGCCCAGTGATTCATGCAGGCTCGCGGACGGCTTGTTGCGCGGATGGGCGAATAGGATGTCGACCGCGATATTGCGGCGGGTATCGAGATTGACGGTGGCGATATGGCCCTTGTGATGGGCGATCTCGACGATCCGCCCATCGACGACAGGTATCTTGCGACGCGCCAGGTCGGCCTGGATATCGGGCGAAATGTCATGACCATCGGCGAAGACAGTCAACTTGTCAGTCCAATCGTGGAACAGCCTGACAGACTGGTGCGACTGCGGGCCGGACCAGACGAGGCCCCAATGCTGGCCGGCGACTTCAAAGCCGTCGCAATAGGGGCATGGCACGATGGACGTGCCCCAGCATTCGGCAAAGCCCGGAACATCAGGCATCTGGTCGGCGACGCCATAGCTCAGGATCACGCGCCGCGCCCCAAGGCTTCCGCCATCGCCAGTGAGGACGGAGAATTGGTCGATGACGCCGGAGACGGTGTCAGCCCGGGCATTGACCAGCCTGATCGTGGGATAACGCGCCAGCTGCCGCCGCGCCTCGGCCAGGATGTTCAGCGGCGGCTTGTGATCGTGGCCGAGCAGGCCATGCGAGTGGCCAGCGAAGCGGTTGCGCGGTAGGTCGGTGTCGAGAACGGTGACCTTGCGGCGGGCACGGCCGAGCTGCAGGGCGCCGGCGAGACCGGCAAAGCTGCCGCCGATGATGATGACGTCATCCATGGTGAACTCCGCGTGTGGATGAGGGTTGGGCTGGGGCTGGCTTGCGCATTTTAGAAACTGCGTGGTACCGTAATTCAAGAATTAGGATACTGTCAAGGACTGTAATTGTCGTGACCGAAAGCAGCCATGCCCGGCGCGGCCGGCCGGCCAACGAGGCGCTTGGCCAAATGATCGTCGACGCCGCGCGCGAACTCTTTGTGGAGTTGGGTTTTCAAGCGACGACGTTGGACAAGGTCGCCCAGCGAGCGAAGATATCCAAGCTCAGCATCTATCGGCACTTCGAGAACAAGGAGGCGCTGTTCAGCGCGGCCATCGCGGCCGGCTGCCATCAGTTGTTTGCACCACAGACCCTTCTTGAGGGCGTCGATGGTTCGGTCGAAGATCGGCTGTTTGGGGTGGGATCATTACTGCTTCGCACGCTGTTGAGATCAGACGTCCGCAGTGTCGAAGCCATGGTCATGGCCGACAGAACGAATCAAAACTCGTTAAGCAAGCTCCATTACGAAGCCGGCCCCGCCCATGTCATCGCCCAAATCGAGGCCCTGTTGCGTCAGTTGCACGCGAAGGCGCTTCTGAACGTGCCCGATCCTCTCCGCTCCGCCCGCTTGTTTGCCGCGCTTTTCAAGGGATCCGATCTCCTGATGATCGCCCGCTTCGATGAGGCGAGAGCAGAGGACGATAACGAAATCGAATCCTATTGCCGGTCGGCAGTCGCCATGTTTGTCGCCGCGCACGGTGGCAACGACCACGCGGACAGTCGGGACAACATTTGATAGGTGATGCGACGGTTGCCATCCGACGATATGCGATCGGGTCATCTCCGGAACCATTCGACGAATCAGGAAGCGCACCGCCGCCACGGCTCGGCAGCGCTCGATGAGCGCTGGAATGCCCGTCCCGCGACCCGTAAGGCGCCCGCCGGGCACACCAAATGACGGAGGAACTCGCATTCCATGGCTGATTCGGTTGGGGTCGTGACAGGCAGCGTTTCCCAGCAAACTCCCAAGAAAACTTGCACATTTTCTTGCACATAAGGTTCTGAGGAGGGCTAAAATCCCTTCCGAACCAGCAACTTAGGAGTACCCGCAAGGGACTTAAAATCCCTCGGCCGCAAGGCCATGCCGGTTCGAGTCCGGCTCCGGGCAGATCCCCTACTTCCGTCGACGTCCAACAAGATCTTTTGGAGTCTCGGAAGTACCTGTTTCTACAGCAGAAACTGACCTTTCGCGTCCTTGGTGTGTCGTTGACAGGTTAGCACGGTCGGGGGTATTTCGTAGGGGTATATCGACTTTCAACGAAAGTGCGTACCCCACATGCCGACCCTCTCCGCGGTTCGAGTCCGTGATGCCAAACCTCGGGAAAAGCCTTACAAACTGTTCGATGAGCGGGGGTTGTACCTGCTTGTCGTTCCTTCCGCCGATCAATACCGGGGGCGGTTGTGGCGGTTTCGGTATCGGGTTAATGGCGTTGAGAAGCTGCTGTCGCTTGGGGCGTATCCAGACGTCTCATTGCAGCGCGCTCGGGAGAAGCGCGACGAGGCTCGGCGGTTGCTCGCGGATGGTGTAGACCCCAACCTGCAGCGCAAGACCGAGCGCGCCGCCTCGGCCGAGACATTCGAGGCGCTTGGGCGTGAATGGTTGGCGCATCGCGCGAAGACCACGGCCGCCATCACTCAACAAAAGGCGACGTGGTTGCTCGAACAGATATTCGCTGAAATCGGCAGTCGGCCCATCCGCGACATCGCTGCTTCCGAATTGCTCGCCACGTTACGGAAGATTGAAGCGCGCGGCCATCATGAGAGCGCACACCGAGCCAAGCAAAAATGCGGACAGGTTTTCCGGTACGCCATCGCTACGGGGCGAGCTGTGCGGGATATCTCGTCGGACCTCAGGGGCGCATTGGTACCCGTGGTTGCGAAGAGCCATGCTGCGTTGACAGATCCGGTCGAGATCGGCGCCCTGCTTCGCGCGATCGATGCTTATGAAGGCCAACCAATAACGGCGGCGGCGTTGAAGCTGGCTCCCCTTGTCTTTGTTCGTCCTGGTGAGCTTCGCGGCGCGCGATGGGTCGAGTTTGACCTCCACGCATGCGAGTGGAGAATTCCCGGCGAACGAATGAAGATGGGGCAACAACACATTGTTCCACTCTCCTACCAGTCAGCGACCATACTGAAAGATCTACAGGCACTCACAGGATGTGGTGAGTATGTTTTTCCGTCGCTCCTTTCAGCAACGAGACCGATGTCGAACAACACAGTTAACACTGCGCTGCGTAGACTAGGTTATTCAAAGGAGCAGATGACGGGTCATGGTTTCCGCGCGATGGCGAGCACTCTGTTGAACGAGAAAGGTTTTCCGCCAGACGTCATTGAACTTCAACTGGCGCATGCGGAGCGAAACAAAGTTAGGGCCGCTTACAACCGCGCCCAGAGGTTGTCCGAGCGAAAGCAAATGATGCAGGCATGGGCAGACTTGCTTGATTGCCTCCGTGGATCCAAGTCTCTTTGAGTCTTCCGAAAACAGCGACATGCGCTAAAACATGCGCAGCAACTATTCATAAGAGATGCAAGGTACTTAAGGATGGCAACGGTCAAAGTTGATAAGTTTGTCAACGACTTCACAATGGAATTGGCTGAGCAGAACGTAGCTATCTTTGCGGGTGCAGGACTATCCGTCCCTGCAGGCTTCGTAGATTGGAAAGGATTGCTGCAACCCCTCGCACTTGAGTTGGGCCTTGATGTCGAACGCGAACATGACCTAGTTAGGCTCGCTCAATACAGCGTGAATCATCACAGCAGCAATCGCAACGATCTGACGCAGGCGATTCTGAACGGATTCTCCCAGCGTGAGGCGCAGATTACCGAGAATCATCGGATTCTCGCGCGACTGCCAATCGCGACGTATTGGACTACAAACTACGACGGCTGCATCGAGACAGCGTTATTGGAGAGCGGGAAACGGCCCGATGTAAAGCACGCTCCGAGTCAGCTCCTTCAGACGCTGCACGGACGCGATGCGATCGTATACAAGATGCACGGTGATTATCAGGATGCCGCGCACGCTGTGCTTTGCAAAGAAGACTATGAGCGGTATCACATTGATAGGGCCGATTTTCTCACTGCGCTAGCCGGAGATTTACTGTCCAAGACGTTCTTATTCATTGGCTTCAGTTTCGCTGATCCCAACCTAGACTACGTTTTGGGCCGCATGTATACCCGGCACGGACATAACCAACGAAAGCACTATTGCTTTGTCCGCAGGGAGAGTTCGCAGAAGGATGACAAGCCCGGCGATCTCGAATATCGCCTTGCAAAACAAGACCTGTTCATTCGCGATTTGAGCCGCTACAACATCCGCGCTGTCTTGGTCGACGAGTACGATGAAATCACTGGCGTCCTTCGCGCTATCGAATCGCGGCACAAGAGCCGAACGGTTTTTGTTTCTGGTGCTGCCCATGACTATGGACGATTCTCGGCTGCAGATGCGCTCTCCTTCGTTCACAAGCTGAGTTCCGGTCTTGTAGAACACGACTTTAGAATTGTCACCGGGCTGGGGGTCGGAATCGGAAGCACCGTGATCGATGGTGCTCTGCATCGGATCTACCACGTTCAGCGGCGTAGACTCACCGATCAACTTGTCCTTCGACCGTTCCCTCAGTCGCCGATGGGCAAAGCACTTTGGACGGCCTATCGCCAGGACATGCTTGACTTTGCCGGTCTGGCGCTATTCATGTTCGGCAACAAGCTTGAGGGCACCCCTCCTAGCGTCGTGAGTTCCAACGGAATGATGGAGGAGTTTGATATTGCACACAGCAAAGGAGTTCGGGTGCTGCCGCTTGGATTTACCGAATTCGTCTCGCGCGATCTGTATGAGAGAGTGAAAGCGTCATTTGGTACTTTTTATCCAAAGGCTACACATGCTTTCAAACATCATTTTGATCTACTCGGTGATCCATCGCGCACTCTCGATGAGCAGCTGAAGACCACGATCGAGGCTCTTGTCGAACTAAGGAAGATATAACAATGCCACAAATACTGAGAAGAGAGCCCGTATTTTACAGTTTCCACTATGGAAATGACGTCTTTCGAGTTCAACAGATCCGAAACATGGGCGTTATCGACGGCGATGAGCCAGTCTCGGCGAACGAATGGGAACAGTTGAAAAGGAAGGGCGATGCCGCAATCGAGAACTGGATTGCTGAAAACATGAAGTACAAGCGCTGCGTTGTTGTTCTGATCGGATCGGACACGTCAACGCGACCGTGGGTTAAACACGAGATTAAAGTTGCATGGGAGCAGAAGAAGGGACTTCTTGGGATCTATATACACAATCTCAAATGTCCCAGAACCGGCCAATGCGCGAAAGGGGCAAATCCCTTCTTGAGTTGGAATGTTGGCTCTCAATCGATGGCGAGTCTAGTGTCAACGTACGAGCCAAATCCATATGACGCCTACGGTGATATTTCCGAGAATCTGCAGAGTTGGGTAGCATCCGCTATCGCGCAAGCAGCCGGTCGCAAGTAGCGGGGCGCAGACAATGGCGTTCTTCACAAAATCTGAAGCTAAGGTGGCTGCCGGAACCCGTCGTCAACGATTGGCGAAATCTGCTTCGCAGATCCTTGGCGAAAGCAGCCGCTCCGAAATGGGGCAGATGGTATTCGATGTCTTTCTATCGCATTCCATCAACGATGCCAATCTCGTATTGGGGGTTATGGTGTTGCTCGAGCGCCAAGGGCTTTCTGTCTATGTGGACTGGATCACTGACTCCGAATTGGATCGCACCAATGTCACAAAGGAAACGGCGGCGCGTCTTCGGGATCGCATGCAGCATTCGAAGTCTCTTTTATATATAGCTTCCGAAAACGCGAGTACGTCAAAATGGATGCCATGGGAACTCGGATACTTTGACGGCCTTCGAATGGGCGGAGTTGCGATACTGCCGCTGCTAGATGACGCGGACGACCCCTTTCCGGAGCAGGAATACCTCAATCTGTATCCGATTGTGGACAAGGACATCGATCCTAGTAGTAACAGCGAAGCAGTATTCGTTGAGGAATATGGAAAGCGTTGGACCAGATTGAAGGAGTTCGCGACGGGACACCCGTCTTGGAAACGTTATGCCTAGATGCGAGGCGAAAACAATCAAGGGAAAGAGATGCCTAAACGAGGCAAGGAAGGGGTGCGATCATTGCGCGGCGCATAAGGATCACATTTCTAGCGGAGAGGCTCTGGCGGCAGGAATTGGCGCCGTTGTTGGAAACGTGATAGCTCCGGGAATTGGAGGCCTGATGATTGGTGGACTTGCTGGGTGGGCTGGTCGCTCAGTTGTCCGCGAAAGGTTGTTGCCGAGGAGAAAAGTGTTTGTTAGCTTCGATTTCGACAATGACCAGGCATTGAAGCACTTCGTGGTTGGGCAGGCAAAGCACCCGAAGTACGGTTTTGAGGTCGTCGACCACTCGCTTAAGGAGGCCGCACCGGATCGCAGTTGGAAGCAGCGGGCCATGTCGGCCATCACGCGTTCCGACGTCGTATTAGTAATTGTTGGGCGAAGTACACATCGAGCGCTGGGTGTGCTCGCGGAGATCAAGATGGCTCGCGCCGCAGGTATTCGCGTCGTGCAAATGATTGGGTATCGCAGCGGGAGTTACACGGCAGTGCCGGGCGCTGGGCGACTCTATCAGTGGAATCGCGAGAACCTTCGGAAACTGCTTTCGCACACGGCGTGAAATAAGATCGATTGCGAGTCACGCGCCGAGATTATACCAGTTCAAGCCGTAGCTGACGACCGACAACAGCGGCGGCGCGGCACAGAGTTGCGAGTGTCACGCTGTCGTTGTCAGGATCAAGAAGCCGGTCAAGCTGAATCCGGCTGGTCTGCATTCTCCGAGCCATTTCAACCTTTGTCAGATTGCGTTCCTTCATTGCCTCGGCAAGCTGCATCGCCAGGATGCGCTTCATCGCCGTCGTCTGGACGGCCTCGTAGATCCCCTCTTCCCTGAGGAAATCATCAAAAGTGTCCCCCATATGGGGATTTCTCTTGGCCTTCTTGGTCTTGTTCATTTCTTCACTTCTTTCTTTCGTTTTCGAGCGATGTCAATGTCGTCGTCAGAAGTCTTTTGGGTCTTCTTGATAAACCCATGCAACAGCCACATGCGGCCTTCATATAGTGTGAAGATCACGCGGGCAATCCGATTGCTTGCCAAGTTACTTCGCACTTCCCAAAGACCCAGCCCAAGGGGTGCGCATGTTGGCTTACCTATGGGCCAGCCATACTCAACAGTTGCGATATCATTGCCGATTATGCGGCGATCCTCTCGTGACAGGCCCACGATAAAATCTCGCACTGGTTGCGCCCCGAGCGTCGTCTGATAGAAGACCGCCGGGACCTTCTTGAGGCGAGTCACGGCCCCATCCGAGCGAGAATCAGTATGTACCAATAGTGGTACATAGTCAAGCGGCACTTGTGAGGCATACGATGTCCTGATCAGCCAATGATTGGGAATCTGTGGGCATGTACGCTAGCTGCGGCGGCACGTCGTTCAACTGACAACAGTCGTGCTCCAATGGGCGCTTCCAGCTTCGCCCGATGAAGGCCGATGGCTGATTACCGAGTTGGTTCGTGAGATCGATCGCGATCCTCAATGGTGTCTCGATTCCTTGCTTGGAGATGATCGACTAAGTGCGCAGCGAGCCGTTCCTTTTGTGTTAACACTAACGGAAGTTGCTGCGCGAAACGGCGTACGTCACCAGCCAACGCAGTTTCACCTTGCGCGTCGAGCGTGTCGGCGATCGTCAGCCATTGTTTTATGACGGCTCGGCGAGTCTCAATGAGTCGTGGTCGAGCGGGATCTTTGTACGTCTTGGTCTCGTAGAGTTCTTTCGCTATCTCTTTGACGGTGGCTATCAGCGTGGTCGACTTTCCGTGGCGCTGCGCTCGGAACCGAGCGTCGCGGGTCTTGTCGCGATTTCGGCCGCGGGCAACGCGCGGGGTGGCGTTCGCGGCGATACCCTGCTCTCTCATCATCCGCGCGAAATCCTCTCGCCATTGCCGCAGCAGTGCTTTATCCACATGCAGTCGCTGGCCGTTATCTCCCTCCGCCTTGACCACCATATGCACGTGCGGATGCTGCTGGTCGGTGTGCAGTACCAACGCATAGCGGTGCTGGAGTCCGAAGTTTTCCACGGCAAACCGCCGAGCGCCGGCGAGGACCTTGTCGGGCGGCGTTGGTGACGGCATCGAGAGCACGATGTTGTAGACGAGTTTGGTCTTTCTCGGCTTGTGCTGTCGGTCCCGAGCGCCGCGATATTGACCAGCAGAAAGAGCCAGGTGCCATTCCCCCAACAGAGCCTTCTGTGCATCCTTGCTGGCGACGCGCTCTCCGTAGTCTGTTTCGATTTCAAGCTCGCCCTTCCGGCTGATATAGCCGAAATGTGCTTCGACTGCGCCCAAGCTCGCACCGCCGCCAGTGACCTTCACCATCACTTCGGGAACACGCCTGACGGTTCGGCTAATTTGCAGGATCTGGTGTCGTGTGAAATGACGCGGTGGCCCAGGACGGGCCAGGGCAAAGATGTCGAGCATCGGCTCGCCCTCTCGTGGAAGCCGGACGACTCGTCTACTCATATTTGCTTTCCCATGCGATGAGCGCCGCCTTGATAAGGTCGTGCGTGACTCGCTCCAGGCCCGTCACGAGCGCCCTGGTCTGGATAAGTTCCGTTGCTAATTCCGGAGGCAGAATCCCCTTTGTGGCTGTCTCGTGGCGCACCTGAGCCAGGAGCTTGCTGAGGCGAAGAAGGACGCCCATACCCTTTTTGAGTAACAGCACTTCCCTTGTGGGAATGGGTGGATTGTGGGTGAGGTGCGCGCGCACAAGCGCCGCGATGTAGGCGGATGCTTTGAACCCACGTCGTGTGGCTCGATCCAGAATTGCGTCCGCGTCTCCAGGTCGGAGTCGAATCGTTATCCGGTCGGTTGCGGGTTCGCGACCAGGTACCGGCTGCAGAACATTGGACGTCGACTGATTTGAGTCGAGCAATAGTCGAATGGCATTCAGGGCCAACGTCGATTCAGAGACCCCGAGCCTGGCAGCCAACTCAACGAAGCGTGCCTTCTCCTCCCGCGAGGGTCGAGCAGTGATCGTAGGAATCGGCGAAGTGGCGCGCTCGTTAGCCATGAGGATGAGCGCCTCTTGCAGCGAAACGCGGACACTTCGCTATCCTGCCATCAATTCGATTCCAACCCCTCAAACAACTGTTTTCGTCGAGGTTGGTTGGCCGCTGGTCCATGATAGAGATCCGAGCCTGAATGAATTCCGGCGTGCTCTACTCCGGCTCTCCGTCCCTGCGGCGTTTCCTGTCGGTGGCGGGCAATGGAAGCGGCAATGCGCTCTGGTCCGGTTTCCGCAGTCGAGCGGAATCCACGGAGGGGCTTTCATTGGTGCTCGACTTCTCGACCAACTCGGCGATAGCAGAGTGCGCAACAAATCTTCGGCAGCCGATGACGACACTCCGGAGTTGGCCGCTCCGAAGCAATGAGTAGATTGAGTTTCGAGAAATCCCGCCCAACAGGTGACGGGCTTCCTTGATGGAATAGAGAACGCGGTTGTCCATGGGGCATTCCTATGCTTAGGTGAAATCGATGAGATTCGCCGGTGTTGATTCGAGAGCCATAAGGCGCAGGATCGTCTCCAGAGGGACAACTGTAGTTCTGTATCTGTTCCCCGACTAGCCCCTCATTCTATGGAAAACTGATACAACGGCGACATGAAGACTCGAATGCGACGGATTGCGACGTGATGTAACACAACATCAATCACTAAGTCGGCCGTCCTGGGTTGCAGGGTCTGAGCGAACAGAGACTCACTGCGCACCGACGATTCCACCAAGATCCAGAGACGCTCAGAGGAAATTCAAGACTGCGCGGACGAAATTGCTTCGCCCGCGCAGTCTGGTCTGTTACCGGCCTACCTCAATCGAGGTAACCGGCAAGTGCTCGTCGTATCAGGTTGGTCTCAGTGTGTTTGGCAGCAAGTACCAACAAGGTGCTCGCATGGAGCTCCATGCAACCTCCACCGACCCCCGCGAAGTGCGAGAACGCCATGAGCGATGCGGCAATCCCAAACGCATGTGAGGATAGAGCGCCCTGAAACTCGACTCTGTCGTTTTGTACCGGGATGTCCTCAACATCCGGTGCCATGTACAGGCCGTCCTCTGAGAACTCATAGTATCTCCATCGCATGCGACTAACCTTGATACGCCAGCACAGCCGTGAAGCTTGCATCTGAACGGCGCATTCGATGAGAGTCGACAGCGTGCCGAAATGGCTCGTAAGAACTTCTTCCTCGTCCTTGACTGCGACAGCACGAACGGAGACGCCCGCAGACTCGATTGGACTTGTCATGACCGCACCTCCCCTTGCAGGCGTGCCACGGCCTGAATGAAAAGTGCGACGGGATCCATCCGTAGTCCACGAGCAAGTTGAAGGATCACGAAGAACGTGGGGGAACGGCGCCCCCGCTCCAACATGCTGGGATAAGTCCGGTCGAAGTCCCCTCGTTCGGCCAAGTCTTCCTGGCTGAGTCCTCGTTCCGTGCGGGCAGCTTTGAGGGCATGTCCGAAAGCGCGGGCGGATTGAATGCGCCGACAGGTGATAGCAGGCCCGCCTTGAACGTCGGGTGTCTGGGGATCGCGGGTAGAATGAAAAGACAGTGAAGAACCCATGGATGCGTACCTCGAGTACGTGGCTGTGGTAGGCGTCCGTCCGTGTTCTAAGCACGGGCGGGCGCCGCTCTTGACCACCAAGAGGCCCGTCAGGGGGTACTGCCGTGGGGTACAGGTGTTAGGGTATCTGCCAGAACGCCAGTATAATCATAGCGTTATGCCGGAAACGTGAGTCCGGCTCCGGGCAAACCTATTATCTCTCAGGGGGCAGTCGAGATTGCTCGCGGAGCGCTCGACGCAGAATAACAGCAGAAGCCGGCTAGAAGCAGGAAGGCGATGCCTGGAACGAACGAGAGGGCTCCTTCCAGCACAGGGCGAGTTTCAAAGTAACCACCAGTAGCGGCCACAAATATTCCCCACGACCAGTAAAGGGCGAACAGAACAGAGATTGCGTACGTTACAAGCGTCCCCCATCGAGCTCGCAAACCGACACCAACCGCGGCAATCAGTGCAGCGAATGGGACGAGCCCGAACCACCACAGGCGGTAGCCGAACGCATCAACGATGCCATAGATCCCGTATGTCAGAAGGATCACAACAGCGATCGGCACACGCCACGTTACTAAATCGTGGCTCAACACGTACAGAGTTAGAGAAATCAGCAGAGCAAACAGCACTATCCAAATTGCGATCCGGTGATCATGACGGATCATTGTGATCTGAAGGGTGCCGAAAAAGGCGGTGAAGACTGCGACGAACATTCGAACCGTGGCTTTGAAGGCCTTCATCTTCCCTGATGTTCCCATGCTATCGTACAACTCTGCCTCACTCCGTCAGTGTCGACCTTGCGCGGCGTCGGTATTTCAACGTGAAGTACCAGGCGATGCGTGATCTGCGTCGAGCAGCGAAATCTGCGCATTGAAGCCCAATAGGGCACGCATCAATTCTGCGCCGAGCACTTGACCGGCCGGTTGCTAGAGTAACTCTCAGGCGACCAGCAGTCGCCTCGCCCGCTACTGGCAAGCATCGTCGTCCGGCAGCATATCAATCAACTCGTTTGCGACGATTCGACCACGCGCCGGGCCTGAAGGGCTTCGTCTGCGATGTATTATTTCTCCGCAATAATCTGCGCGATTTCGTTGCGCAAAATCGGAAGCCTCGTTTCGACAATGTCCCAGACAAGTTCATCATCCACATCGGCGTAGCCATGGATCAGGATGTTTCGGAACGAGATAATTTTTTGATAGTCCGAAACGCGTTTAGCCACCGCCGGATCCAGCTTTGACAACTGACTGAGGGCGGTCTCGCCTACAATTTCGAACTGTCGCTCAACGGCCGCCTGCAATAGCCGGCTGCTGAGATAGTCGTCCAGTGATTTGCCGGCGACAAACTCTGAGAGTTCATTTGCCGCCTCGGCAATATCGTAAAGATACTTTCGAGCGTCACGCGGCGGCAAAAAGAGACTCGCGTGTCTGGTTGATGCTCTCGAGGAGGTACGGGTTGCGTACCGCGCGTGCCACCAGCACGTCCACCGGTCGACCGAACAAGGTTTTCAGATCTTCGATGAGTCCAAAATAATGTTCTGAATACCCGCCCTTCTGGAATGAGCCGAACTCGACCAAGAAATCCAAGTCGCTGGTGGCTGGGTCAAAATCGGTCCCGACGGCCGAGCCAAACAGGTCGAGCCTGTGCACATTGTGTCGCAGGCAGATGGCGGCCAGTTCTGAGCGTGCTCGGCGTCTTTGCTCAATCATAGGCGAATTTTATGCCCATCCGGGACTCGGGGGCCACCGGCAGATATCCCACCAAGAGCTGCGCGGCCAAAACTTACCCACAAGGAACTTAAATCCCTCGGCCGCAAGGCTGTGCCGATTCGAGTCCGGCTCCGGACACTGGGCCCGACGCTCGGGGCTGGATGTGGGCGCTGTACGGCACTGTGAGCGCGGTCTTCTCCGCGAATAATTCCAGCGAAGAATCGGCTGGAGGGAGTCAGGTGGGCGCGAGATGCCCTACCGCCGTACGAGGAGATTGTGCGTCTAAAGCACCTGTATGGGGTGACCGCTGCGGTAATTAATCCTCATGCGCCTTCGGGATATGGGCGCTTTGTCGGATGCAACTGTCAGCTATGCGATTCAAATTTACGCACGGACTTGGCGCACTGTGGAACCTGCCGGGAACCAGAACGGCGTGCGGCTCGGCTAGCCGCGGGCAGGCTCGGTACGGGTGGTGAGTCGCTCATCCGGCCAGGATGCAGTTTTACGTGTCAGCCACGCGCGCAACGGCTCATCGTAGTGCTTCAACAGCAGCCAGGCGACGAGAACTACACCAAAATACAAGCTCGCCGACACGAGCCACAGCTGTGACGTGGAGGGTTTGGTCCGCCAATACCAGTGGGCGAACACGTAAATCGCGGGGTAATGAATGATGTACAGTGGATAGGAAAGGCTTCCAGTGAAGCGGCTCAGCCTACCCGATAGCCCATTGATTTGAGACACGCCCGCGGCGAGCCAGATGGTCACCGGGAAGACGAAGATCACGCACAGGGCTTCGAAGAGGCCGTCCCAGCGGCCCATCGAGGGCGCAGCAAATACCGCGACAAGCAACGAGGACAGCCACAAATAGGCGTGCGGGAGCCGGCCGCGGAGGTTCAGCCGATACAGGAGCAATCCCGCGAAAAACGGATAGGCCAGCCTGACAAATGCGGCCCAGAAGCTGGCCCACGCCCAGCCGGCGCTCAGATTGCCAAAATGCAGGGCGGTCAGCAGCAACGCGCAAGCGCCGGCGGCGCAAACCACGCCAAGCGCGCGGTTGGAAAGGCGGGAGCCGACCAGACCATAGACTACATTCGCCAGATACTCCTGGAACAATGTCCATGAGGGCGGATTGATGGAGTGGGTTTCACCAAACCGGTTGGGCAGAATCGGTGCAGGCAGCAGCAGCAGGTTTAACGCGAATACCAAGAGGAGCAGACCGGCGGAAACCTTGACGCCGATCGCCTGGCCGGAACTTACGTAAGGATCGAACACATAGCCCAGTAGGCCGACCACCATGGAGACCAGGACCATCGGATGCAATCGGATCAGCCGGCGCAGGTAGAATGCCTTCAGCGTGAGTCGTGAGGCCGGAGCAGCGGAATCCGAGAGGCGCGCATCGTAGGCGTACCCCAACACGAAACCGGAGAGCGCAAAAAAGAAGTCCACTGCCAGATGCGCGTGACGTAAGGGGTTATGTGCGATGTCCGGCGAGGTGATCTCCGTTATATGAAACAAAAGAACGCTCAGGGCCGCCGTGCCGCGCAGCCCGTCCAGAACCTCGAGATGTGACTTCACCTGTGACTGCCCCCACGATGCCTGCAGTGTTGTCTTCGGTTGCCGGCATTACGAAGGACGTTACCGGCCATCTGCGCGTGCGACCAATGAAAAGTTCGCCCGCGGCCATGTCAGTCCTGGGATGCCCCAGCGCAACCCGTTAGTTGAGCGCCATGAAGTTTCGCCGGGCAATCAATCAGGCGCTTCGTGCATGGGTCCATCAGAAGCGTCAGAACGGGCTGCACGGGAAATGGCTTCGTGCGACCGTCCCAAAAGGCAGCCCGGCCGGCTCGATGACTAAACAGCAGTCGCTGTTGACGGCGTCGGGAACCTC
>Ga0068858_100001961_pt1 | contig 21006 bp, 16 predicted proteins | sample KBSSwiS12_FD_66589 | JGI IMG/M metagenome (GOLD analysis project Ga0068858, IMG submission 66589) | Switchgrass rhizosphere microbial communities from Kellogg Biological Station, Michigan, USA - KBS Switchgrass S1-2 | ecosystem: Host-associated > Plants > Roots > Rhizosphere > Soil ...
GAGTATCTCTGGAAGCCTGCGCTTTCAGGACGTGGGGAGAAGTTGGGCTCGAGGTTTGCTGAGTGTCCCGAAGCTGGGGGTGCTCAAGCTCGCCGAGGCGCTGCCCGAAGTGGCGCGGCCGGATATGGTGACGCTCGCGCGCGATGCCACGGGGTCGTACCACGTGAGTTTCTGCGCGCAGGTTTCGACGTCCTTGCTGCCGGTCGTGCAGCGCTCCGTGGGTGTGGACTTGGGTCTTCATCACCTGGCCACTCTCTCCACCGGAGAGAAGATTCCCAATCCTAAGGCCTATCACGCCCGTCTGCGATATCTGCGTCAGCAACAGCGCTGCCTGGCACGACGGCAAAGAGGCAGTCGGCGGCGCGAGAAGCAACGGCTGCGCGTAGCGCGTGCGCACGCGCGGGTGAGGCAGCAGCGCCAGTGCGCGCTGCACGCGCTCACGACGCGTTTGGTGCGCGAGTTCGGTTTGATTTGCATCGAAGACCTGAATGTGAAGGGTCTGGCCCGCGGCAGACACGCCCGCGCGATCCAGGACGCTGCGTTCAGCGAGATACGCCGGCAGCTCACGTATAAAAGTGACTGGTACGGCCGGATTCTGGTCGAGGTGGATCGCTGGTTTCCCTCGAGCAAACGCTGCTCGGAGTGCCACTACACACTCGATGTGCTGGAGTTGGATCAGCGGCAGTGGACGTGTCCGAAATGTGGGACCTGCCATGACCGCGACGTCAATGCAGCACGAAATCAGTTGGCGGAAGGTCTTCGCCAACTCGCCGGTCCTGACGACCGGGACCTGCGCGTGGATGCGAGAGGTGCATGGCCAGATGAGATCATTCTGGCACAGGTGCTCGCAAATGAAGCGCGAAGCGGGCATCGGAATCGAGCCTGTCTGGAACAGGCGCGGTTTCGATAGCGGCGCAGTCAAGAATGCGAGCCCTTGGGCTGCCGGCGGCTCATGATGAAGTAGAACACCGGCATGACGATGAGCACCAGGGGGAGCGCGGCCACGAGCCCCGAGATGATAGCGATCGCAAGCGGTGTCTGCATGGCGGATCCGGTACCGAGACCCAGTGCCAACGGCATGAGGGCCAGGATCGCGATCAACGAGGTCATCAGGATGGGCCGCAGGCGGCGGCGCCCGGCCACCAGCAACGCCGCCCGCTCGCCCTCGTGATCCAGCTCGGAGAAGAAGAAGACAGCGATTTCGGCCACGATGCCGACGATCATGGTCAGTCCCATCATGGCCGAGATGTTCAACTCCGTATGGGTGACCCACAGGCCGAGGAATACGGCCGCGACCGACAGGAGTACCGTGGCGAGGATCGACAGCACAATGGCCCAGCTCTCGTACAGATACAGCAGCAGCGAGGTGACCAACAGGACTGCGGCCGCGAAAACGGCCGCCAGGCCACGGAAGGAGCGCTGCTGCTCGGCGTAAATACCACCGTATTCGACCCGCAACGACGGCGGCAGATTCATCGAATCAACAGCGCGCTTGACATCCTTGATGGCGCTGCCCAGGTCACGGCCTTCCAGGCGCCCGGTCACAGCGATCATCTGCTCGAGATTTTCGCGCTGCAGCTGCGGCTGGCCGGCGGCGATCTGGATGTCTGCCACCCGCTTCACGGGCAGCTCGTGCCCGTCAGGCGCGCGCAGGCGCAATGCGCCGACCGACTCGATCCGGGTCCGCAGGTCCTGCGGCGACCAAACCCTGACATCCAGCAGCTTCTCCCCCGATTGGATCTGGCCGGCGACCGTGCCGCCCAGGAGCGTCGCGATCTGCTTTGACACCGCATCGGGATCCAACCCCTCCACCGCGGCCCGCGCACGATCGACACGCACCTCGATCGCATCGCCTGCAATGCGCAAGCCGTCCACGATCTCCACGACGCCCGGCACCGTGCCCAACTGCTTTGCCACCCGGGGCGCGAGCCGTTGCAATTCGGCCAGATCGGGGCCGAACAGTTTGATTTCGATCGGCTCCGGCACGGCCGTCAGATCGCCGATGAGATCTTCCATGAGCTGCAGCGTTTCGATGGTCAATCCGGGGATCTGCTTTTGCGCCTCCGTGCGCAGATCAGTCATGATCTCCTCGATGTCGCGCCGTGACCCGTCCTTGAGCTTGATGAAAAAATCGCCTTCATTGGCCTCGGTAATACCGCCACCTAATTGCAGACCCGTGCGGCGCGAATAGCTGGCCACTTCCGGCAATTCCTGGATCAAGCCCTCGAGCTTGCGCAGCAGGCGGTCCGTCTCCGACAGCGAAGTGCCCGGGGGCGCACGGTAGTCGAGAATGAATCCCCCCTCATCCATGTGCGGCATGAATCCGGACGGTAACCGCCAGAGCGCAACACCACCCAGCACGAGCAACACCACGGCCGCGATGCCGATGCGAACCGGGTAGCGCAGTGCGGCCTCGCCAGCGCTTGCGTACCCGGCGGTCAGTCGATCAAACCAACCCCCTGCGCCGCCATGCGCGTTGCCGTTGCCGCGCTTGACGAACCGGTCGGTCAGCAGCGGCACTCCGACGAGAGCCACGAAAAACGACACCACCAGCGAACAGGCCATGGTCAGCGCGAGCGCCTTGAAGAACCCGCCGGTCACCCCGGTGAGAAAGGCCAGCGGCACGAAAATCACCACCGTCGCCAGCGATGAGCCCAGCAACGGCCGCAGCATCTCCTGTGCGGCCGGCAGGAGGGATTGGTCTGCGCCGGCGGGGGTCGCCGTAGCCCCTGACGGCTCCGTCACCCGCCCGGCCGAGCGCTCATGCAGTCGGCGCACCAGGTGCTCGACGATTACTACAGCGTCATCGACGACGAGGCCCACCGCTGCGGCCATGCCACCGAGCGTCATGATGTTGAAGCTCATGCCGAACACCGCCAACAGCAGCGCAGTGATCAGCAAGGTGACCGGCAGCACGATCGCCACAATCAGAGTCAGACGCAGGTCGCGCAGAAACACCAGGAGCACGATGCCCGCGAGCACCGCGCCGATCAGAATCGCATCGCGCACGCTTGCCGCGGATGCGGATACCAACTCGGATTGATCGTAGAACGTGCCGACCTTGACGTCCCGCGGCACCTCATGCGCGTGCACCGCAAGCTGCTCGCGCACCATGGCTACAAGATTGACCGAGTTCGCCCCGCGCGACTGGCGGATATTGATCAACACCGCGTCATGTCCGTTGGCGGTCACGCGGGTCCACTGCGGCGCGGTGCTCAGCTGAACGTGGGCAATATCGCCCAGCCGGATGGCCCCCGTGGGACCTGCCTTCACCATGGTGTTCGCAATGTCGTTCGTTGACAGCAGCCGGCTGTCGGCAAGCGTTAGATACAACCGATAGCGATCCTCGAGCCGGCCCACGGCGGCGACGACGTTGTTGGCCGTTAGCACCTTACTCACATCATCAACGGAGAGCCCGGCGGCCTGCAGCCGCTCGGGATCCACCAACACCTGGTATTCGGCGACGCGGCCTCCGAGCACCTCAACCTGGGCGACACCCGGGATGGCCGAGAGGAACGGCCGCATCGTGTAGAAAGCCAGATCGTGGATCTGGGTAAGATCGCGTGTATTGGAGGTAAGGGTCAGGCCAAAAATCGGAAAGACCGTCGGGTCCATCCGCCGCACCTGGTAGCGGATACCCGGCGGGAGCTCCGGCAGTGCCCGATTCAGTGCCGATTCCACCTGCAGCTGCGCGGCCACCATGTCGGTGCCCCAGGCAAAATTCAGGGAAATATCGGCCGACCCACGTGTACTGGTCGAACGGATATTGCCGACATCCGGGACCTGCCGCAGAGCCTGCTCTAGGGGCCGCGTGACCTCGACCACCATGCGGTCCGATGGCCGGTCGCCGGCATCGATGTTGACGGCAATGCGTGGGAAGTTGATGTTGGGAAACAGCGCTACCGGCAGCTGCCAGGCCGCAACGGCGCCCATGAGCGCGGCGACTGCGATCAGGAACAGGACTGATCGGCGGTGAGCGACGAGCCAGGCGGTCACGGTGTTGCATCGCCTTTGGCATTGCCCGCAGGTTGCCCGGCTCCGGCGAGCCGGATGGCCATTCCGTCTTCCAACTCGTAATTGCCCCCGACGATGACGGACTCGCCCACCTTCAGGCCTTCCAGGATTTCCACCTGGGTGTCATCGCTCAAGCCGGTGGTCACGTCGCGGCGCTGGGCCTTGCCACCCTCCGCGACGTAGACGAACGGTTTCTCCTCGGAATACAGCACCGCGGAGCGGGGAACCGTCAGCGCATCGGGATGTGAATCGAGCACGATCCGGCCGCGCACTGAGCTACCCGGAACCAGGTTCATAGTGGACTCGGGCATGCCAACGGCCGAAGTCATTCTCGTGGTGGGATCTACTCTCGCGTCGACTTCGGTGATCTTGCCCTGTGCAACGGTTGCCCGCGTGGTCAGCGCCGACAGGGTCACTGGCTGACCGCCCTTCACGCGGGTGGCATCTTCCGGCTCCAACCCCAGGCGCGCATAGACCGCCTTCGGATCGGCCACACGCATCACAACGGTGCCCGGAGCAATGAGATCTCCTGGCTGGGCGGTCAGGGCATCCACAGTGCCTGCGATGGGCGCTTTCAACATCAATCCGCCCGTACCGATGCGGGCAATCAAACTATCGCGCAGTTGCAGGGCGGTCTGTTCGGCTGCCTTGGCGGTGCGCAGATCCGAATCGGTCGCGAGCCCTTGAGCATGCAGCCGTTCCACGCGCTGCGCATCCGCGGCCGCTACCGAGGCATCGCGTGTGGCCTTATCTACATCCAGCCGCGATGTGGCGCTCGGAATCAGCCGCATCAGGGGCTGACCCTGCTTTACGGCCGTCCCTGGCAACACGAAGCGCTCGGCCACCTGCGACTCGACCTGCACGGACAGCGAGCGGGTATGTGCCGGAACAAATTCAACGGTTCCATAAACGATCAGCGTCTCCTCGATTGGATGTTGAGCTGCCGGCTGCACATCTACTGTGGCGGTGGGCGTTGGCTCGGCCTCATCGGCCGCACCTTTACATCCGCAGAGCAACGAAGCTGCCAACACCAGGATCACGGGTACGAGGACACTCTTCATGGGCTTTCCAGGAAATCGGAAACGGGCGAGCCAATTGCCAATGCCAGACCGACACGCTCCTCCGCGCAGGACTGCTCGAGGGCGAGCAATGCCATTTCCTTGTCCAATGCAGCCGAGCGGGCGGATTCGGCTGTTGCAGCCGTGACATCGTGGCGCTGAGCGGCCGCCTCAAATGCCGTAGCCACGCGTTCGATCTCGGGAAGCTCAACCGCCAGGGTCGCACGCGCGCGCTCGTCACGATCCAGGGAAGCCACCAGCGCCGCGATTTCAGCGCGGGTCTGATGCAAGCGCGCCGCATACTCAGCACGCAGGCGCGTGCGGTCGGCCCGCGCAACGGCAATCGCACCCCTATTGCGATTCCACAGCGGCAGGTCGAAATTGACGGCCGGACCCAGCGTGTGAACGTTGCTCGTGTCGCTGGCCCGATTGATCGTGATACCGAGTCGTGGATACTGACCCAGGATCGCCCGGTGCACAGAGGCTTCCTGGCTGTTATAGCCCTCGGCGAGCGCTGTCAGATCCAAGCGCCGCGAGCGAGCGTTCGTGAACAGCTCCTCGGCCGCCGGATGCTGCCAGGCCGGCAACGGATTCGCCGGCGCGAGCGACAACTGCTCATCGGGGCGCAGACCGAGTGTTTGATTCAAGTCGAGCCGGGTGGTGTCCGCGTCCCGGTCGGCCGTCAGCGCCTTGTCCCGGGCATCGACCGCAGCGATCCGGCGCAACTCAATCTCATCGGCCGCGACATCATGCGTTCCCGCCAGGGTAAGTGCGCGCTTCAGGGCGCGGTCTGCCTGATCCGCGGCACGGTGCGCCAACTCCTTCGCGCGGGCCTGGTAACCCAGGCGCAGGGCAAGCAGCTGTGCCTGTCCTGCCGTCGCCCACTCCTGCCAGGCAATCTCGTCGCGCAATTGCCTGGCCGCCGCCTTCGCCGCCTGTTTTTCGGTTGGCATCCCAGCGAGGGCGCCCAGCAGGTCCAGCGACACGGAACCGGCATACTGGTTCGTGTAGCCCTGGTTCCGCGGCGTGAGCAACTTATCCCAGCCCAGACTCACCTGCGGATCAGGCAACAATCCGGCGGAGAACACTTGCGCATCGGCAACACCCTCCTGGGCCCGAAGCGCGCGCAGGTCCGGATTGGCCAACACGGCAATGACCTGAATCTCCGCTCCGGTCAGTGGCGCATTGAAGTCGAGCTTGATCGGCTTCAGCAGCGGATGCTGCAACCGGGTCCCCTTCTGACTCAACTCGGTGCGATCCGGCGACTGGAGGATCCCCTCGACGTCGGGCGCGGCCAAAGGTTGTTTGTGATAGATCGCGCAGCCGCCCGAGGCCAGCGTAAACGCCGCGAGCACCGCTGTCCGCAACAGCGCACCCGGCAAGCCTGAGGAGCCCTCACCGGCCTGGGCAGCAGTGGCCGAAGCAAACTCCGTTGGCGGTTCCTCACGAGGCGCCAGCGGAAGAGTCACGATGGCCACCAACCCCACGTGATCGACACGATTTTCCAGCACTACGTGGCCACCTAGCTGTTGAACCAGTGCATCCACCGTAGCAAGCCCAAGGCCACTGCCCGAGCTCTCACTGCCGGGTGGCCGATAGAATCGTTCGAAAACACGTTTGAGCTCCGAGGGCGGCAGCCCACATCCCTCGTCCCAAACTTCAACACGCGCTACACCGCCAGCAGCCGAGGCACGGATGCGGATGTGCCCTCCCGCAGGCGTATAGCGCAACGAGTTATCCAGTAAATTGCCGAAAATCAGGGTCAGCCGGCGGGCATTGCCGTAGACGCGCGCGGCTGAGCCTGCCTCCACGACCAGATCAATCTGCTTCGCGGCGGCCGATGCGGCGTAGAAAGCGCCTACTTCCTCGAGGGTGGGATCCAACTCGGTGGTTGCGGTGATCGGACCCGTCTCGGATTGGCTTCGGGCCAGCGAGAGCAACTGCTCGGACAGGCGGATCACGCGGCGAATTCCGGCCCGCAATTCCGCCAGCCGCGCCTCCCGCTCCGCGGAGTTGCTCCCCCCTTCGAGAACTTCGGCCTGCAATTGCAGTGCGGTCAAGGGTGTCCGCAGTGCATGCGCAGCATCCGTCACGAAGCGTTGTTCGCGTTCAACCGCAGTGCTCAATCGATGCAACAACCGATTGATCTCATCTACCAGCGGGCGCACTTCCGCCGGCATCCCCTGCTCGGGCAACAGATCGAGTGACAGTGGCGGACGATTTGCGATGGCGGCAGCCGCGCCGTCCAATGGCTTGAGCTGCCTGCGGATCGCAAAACCGAGGACCACGGCCAAAATAGGCAACAGCAGCCCAATGGGCAGCAGGGTCGCCATCGCTACTCCCGCTTCGGCCTCGTGTATGACATCCATGGACTGGGCGACCACGATGTTCCGATCACCCGACTTCGCCGCAAACACACGGTAGTCCTCGTTGCCCAACTTCAATGTCTGAAACCCGAGATCATCGATCTGCGGCAGCACACCACCCGGCAGCTGGCGATTTGAACGGGAGACGTATAACAGCTGACCTGCGGCGTCGCGCACCGCGACGATCAGATCGTCGTCTTTATCGTGTTGGATATGAATCGACGGCAACATGTTTGGGCGCGTGGGCGTTGCCGATCCAGCCGCAGGCGCAAAGCTCTGTCCGGCCAGGATGTGGGCGACCTGTTGCATCTGGTAGTCGAGCTGTGATTGGGTTTCCTTCTGGGCCTGCAACGTACCGATCACCACACAGACCGCACCCACCACACTGATGGTGACCCACACCCACAGTGTCAAACCTCTGTGCAGCGACTTCATGCGGGCTGCCCTATTCGCCAGCCCACACCCCGGACGTTCTCGATGATCGTGGCACCCAACTTCTTGCGCAGGCCGTGGATCACGAATTCGACCGCGTTGCTTTGGACACTTTCATCCCAGCCGTACAGCCGCTCCTCGATCTGGGCACGCGAGAGCACCGCGCCGGGACGCTCCATCAGCGCGCGCAACAGCGCGAACTCTCGCGGAGTGAGGACGATGGACTGCGAGTCGCGTACTACTGTGTGCGTCACGGGATCCAGTACGAGATCGCCATGCACGATCTGCGAGCTCGGACGGCCGCCCTGGCGGCGCAGCAGGCTGCGCAGGCGCGCTTTCAGCTCTGCAAGCTCGAAGGGTTTGACCAGGTAGTCATCCGCACCGCTGTCCAGGCCATTCACGCGGTCAGTGAGGCCGTCGCGCGCGGTGATCATCAGAATTGGCAGAGCGTTCCCCGCGGCGCGCACGGCTTTCAACACCGAGAGCCCATCCTGACGCGGCAGATTCCAGTCCAGAATTGCGATCGAGAAGTCGGCCTGGCGGTCTTTCAGAGCCGTCAGCGCGGCTGCGCCATCGCGCACCCAATCGACCGCATAGCCGTCATCACGCAACCCCCTCACCAGGCTCTCCCCAATCATGTGGTCATCTTCAACCAGCAGCAGGCGCATGGGTAATCCACCGTCGCAACGTGTTCGCAGCGAGCATGGTAGGTCCATGGGCACGAGTTTGCCGCAGAAAGACTTAGGAGATACTTAGACGCTCTGCCGTGGTCCGGCGTGGATGGCTTAGCCCGTTCCGGGTGGCGCGGCGGCCTCGGGGGTAACCGCCGCTGCCCGAGCTACGCCCCATCGTGGCCACCTGGCCGGCTGCGCACACGGATGGCTTTGCGCAGGATCGTTCTGCCATGCTGCGCGCCTGAAGCAACAGGGGAACCTCGCGTGAGCGATCACGAGTCTGGCACCGCAAGATCGACGTCCATCCCACGCCCGACGTCCATCCCACGCCCGGAGGCTGCTGAAGGGCGGTTCTGGCCGCAGGGGTGGTGGCGGCTGATGGAGTTTCGAATTGGTATCATCCCGCTGCCGGTTTATCTCATCACCCTGGGGGTGCTCGCCTACTTTCAGCTGCAGGGCCAGCTGCCAACGGAAATCAATGTCGCTATTGCGGTGCTGGCCATCGGCGGATTCAGCTGCGCCGAGCTCGGCAAGCGCCTGCCGCTGATCGGGCGGATGGGGGGTGGTGCAATCTTCGCGACTTTCATCCCGTCCGTGCTGGTCTATTACCAGGTCCTGCCGGCGACGCTGGTCAGCACAGTGGCGGATTTCACCAAGAACACGAATTTCCTGTACCTGTTCATCACCATGATCATCGTGGGCAGCATCCTCGGGATGGATCGCAAGGTGCTCATCGGCGGCTTCGCGCGCATCTTCATCCCTCTCGCAGCGGGTTCAATTGTGGCGGGCCTGGCGGGCACGGCGGCCGGCACCCTGTTGGGTTTGGGCGCAAAACACACACTGTTTTTTCTGGTGGTCCCGATCATGGCAGGCGGCGTGGGTGAAGGTGCCATTCCACTGTCTGTTGGCTACGCGCAGATCCTGGGCCGGAACCAGGGCGAGCTGTTCGCGGAAGTTTTGCCCGTTGTGATGCTCGGCAGCCTGACGGCGATCCTGCTATCCGGCGGCTTGAATCTGCTCGGCAAGCGCTATCGCGATCTCACGGGTGAGGGACGCCTCCAACCGGGCGAGCACGACCAGCTGCAGCCTTCCGAACAGGATGTGTTACCGGAGCCTCAGGTCACTGACATCGTTGCCGCCGGGCTCTTTGCGATCTCGCTCTATCTGCTGGGGCTGCTGTGCAACAAGCTGTTCGGCCTGCCAGCGCCCGTGTCGATGCTCTTCATCACCGTGCTGGTCAAACTGGCCCGGGCGGCTTCACCGCAGCTGCAGGCTGGTTCCTTTTTCGTGTTCCGATTTTTTCAGGTGGGGGTGACCTACCCGCTGTTGTTTGCCATCGGCGTCGCCATGACACCCTGGCAGACTCTGATGGCCGCGTTCGTTCTGCCCAAGCTGATCACCATTGTGGTTACGGTTACAACGCTCGTGGCGACCGGTTTCATCGTCGGCAAGTGGGTCAGGCTTTACCCGATTGAAGCGGCCATCGTCAACGCCTGCCACAGTGGACAGGGCGGCACCGGAGATGTGGCGATCCTGACCGCGGCCAATCGCATGCAGCTGATGCCGTTCGCCCAGGTTGCGACGCGCATCGGCGGAGCCATTACCGTAACGCTGGCGTTATTTCTCCTCGCGCGCCTCGCTTGAGAACAGTACGCTGCAGACATTTCAGCCGCGTTACGGTGTTGGTATTGGGGCGCCGGGTGTTTGTTTGGTGTTTCCGGCGCGCGCCGCCGCTGCGCTCTCACCGGCTGGGCGTGTGCCTGTGTCACGCCGGGTACACTGGCCTGTAAGGTCGGCGAAAGGTTCGCGGCCGCGCCAGCTGTGGAGTCGCCGCCTGCGGACAGTGGCCACCACGCTACATCGATTGTTTTCGATTTGTCGCAACGTCTAAGGGATAAATGGGTTGCGCACGGCAGCTCAGTCCGTTACTTTGCCGTACAAAGTGGATTTTGGACGGGACGTGAAATTGAAGACACTATTTTTGCAGGCGCCCTCCTTCGAGGGCTTCGACGGCGGTGCAGGGTCGCGCTACCAGGCCAAGCGCGAGATTCACTCCTTCTGGTATCCGACCTGGCTGGCGCAGCCGGCCGCCCTGGTGCCGAATTCGCGCCTGTTGGACGCGCCTGCCGATCGTCTGAGTGTGGAGGCGACGCTCGCGATCGCCCGTGACTACGAGCTCATCATCGTGCATACCAGCACGCCCTCCTTCCCTACCGATGCGCGCTTCGCTGCGCTGCTGAAAGCCGACAAGCCCGGCATTCTCATCGGTCTGGTGGGAGCCAAGACCATGGTGGACCCGAACGGATCGCTCCGCGGAGCACCCGCAGTGGACTTCGTGTGCGGTGAGGAATTCGACCACACCTGCCAGGAGGTGGCGGCCGGCCGGCCGTTGGCCGAGGTGAAGGGACTGTCGTACCGCGATGCGAACGGCGAGATCGTCCGCAATCCGCCGCGGGCGCTGATCGAGGACATGGATGAATTGCCATTCGTCTCCCCGGTCTATCAGCGCGACCTCACCATCAAGAACTACTCCATCGGCTATCTGAAGCACCCCTACGTCAGCCTGTATACGGGCCGTGGTTGCCGCTCCAAGTGCACCTTCTGTCTGTGGCCCCAAACCGTCGGCGGCCATCGATATCGTACGCGCTCGGCGCAGAACGTCATCGCCGAGGTGCGGTGGATCAAGGAGAACATGCCGGAAGTCAAGGAGGTCATGTTTGATGATGACACCTTCACCGATTCCGCCAACCTGCCCCGGGTCGAAGCGATCGCGCGCGGGCTGGGTGAGCTCGGTGTGACCTGGAGCTGCAATGCCCGTGCGAACGTGCCGTACAACACGCTCAAGATCATGAAGGACAACGGGCTGCGGCTGCTCCTGGTCGGCTATGAGTCCGGTGACGACCAGATTCTGCACAACATCAAGAAGGGTCTACGCACTGAGATTGCCGCCCGTTTCACGGCTGATTGCCGCCGGCTCGGTATCCTCATTCACGGCACCTTCATCCTGGGGTTGCCTGGGGAGACTACGCAGACGATTCAGAAGACGATCGATTTTGCGCAGCAGATCAATCCGCACACCATCCAGGTGTCCCTCGCCGCTCCCTACCCCGGCACGGCGTTATACGCCCAAGCCATCGAGAATCGTTGGTTGCCGGATGAGCCGGATATCAACCTGGTGAATGATCAGGGAGTGCAGCTGGCGGTGATCAGCTACCCGCATCTGTCCAAGGAGCAGATCTTTCACAGCATGGAAGAGTTCTACAAACGCTTCTACTTCCGGCCGTCGAAGATCTGGGAAATCGTCAGGGAGATGCTGCTCAGCCCGCAGATGATGCGCCGCCGGCTGCGTGAGGGGGTGGAGTTCTTTCGCTTCCTGCGCACCCATGAGGTGTAAGGGCACGCGCCTGCCGACGGTGTTGCCGCTTTCGCCGAGGTGTCAATGTTGATTGCGCACGATCTGTTTGCCACGCTCGGTGTGGTCTGCCTGATCACCGCGTGCGGTTACCAGCTCGTGGCGCTCCTCGCCGTGCTGGTCTGGAGACTACGTGCGCCAAAGCCGGCCGGCGAGGCTGCAACGAGCCCCGCAGTGACCCTGCTGAAGCCTCTGTGCGGCGCCGAAGACGGACTTTACGAGAATCTGCGGTCGTTTTTTCTGCAGGAGTATCGGCAGTATCAGATCGTCTTCGGAGTTCGCGATGCCGCTGATCCTGCCATCGGGATCGTCCAACAGCTGGTGCGCGAATTTCCTGACATTCCTGCCCGGCTCGTAATCAACGCGCAACAACACGGGTCGAATCGCAAGGTCAGCAACCTCATCAACATGCTGCCGTACGCGAGCCATGACGTACTTGCAATCGTCGACAGCGATGCCCACGTGGATGAAACTTATCTGCAGCGGATTGCGGCCGCCCTCGCTGAGGACGGCGTGGGCCTGGTGACTTGTACCTACCGCAGCGTCCCCGGCAACGGGCTGTGGTCCAGGCTCGGTGCAATGTACATCAACGACTGGTACATCCCCTCCGTGCTGCTCGCCTGGCTGTTCGGCCACCGAGGGTTCGCGTCCGGTCAGACCTTGTGTCTGCATCGGCGTACGCTGGAGTCCATTGGCGGGCTGTTGCCTATTGCCAATCACCTGGCAGATGATTACGAGCTCGGCGAGCGTGTACGCGAACTGGGCCTGCGCGTCGTGCTGTCTGACTATGTGACGCACACGGAGCACAACGAGCCGACGCTGGATCATCTGCTGGGCCACGAAATCCGCTGGATGCGGACCATCCGGGCATTGCAGCCACAGGGTTTCCGCTTTCTGTTCGTCAGCTTCAGCGTTCCGTTCGCGTTTCTGGGAGCTTCGATACTGCTCTCGGTGCCAACGCTCGGTACTTTGAGTCTGACCCTGTTCGCCGTGACGTTGCTGGCGCGGCTGGCCCTGTATGTCTGCGCCCGTTGGGGCGATGAGCGGCTGGATTTCGCGGATCTATGGTTGGTGCCGACGCGCGACATCCTGCTGCTGTGGGTCTGGTGGCGCGCTCTTCGGACCTCCCGCATCACCTGGCGAGGTCACGAATTTTCCGTGGACACCCACGGTGTCATGCGGATCCTGAGATAGACTCGTGCTGCCGTTGGCACGCGGCCAATCCGACCGATTGATTCCGCGGCGGGCAAACGTCTAACAAAGCGTCAAGTGGAAATCCAGGCCCTCAGGGTGGTCAGCTGCGAGCTTCTTTCGCGCCAAGGCCGCCGCTAGATTCCCCGTTTACAGCGGCGGCAGCATCCACCACCACGCGTTCCAGAACGGTCAGATACTCGATATATCGCTTGCGGCCCAGTGAGCTGACGCGGCATACAGTCAACGGGCGGTTGCGCTCCGTGCCCTTGAACACGGTGATGAGCCCCGCTTCCTCGAGCACCTGCAGGTGGCGGCTCAGATTTCCATCGGTGAGCGCGCACTGCTCCTTTAGCTCATTGAAGGTAAGCCCCTGGTGATTGGTAATCAGGGACGTGAGCACGCTCAAGCGTGCGTGCTCGTGTATCAACCGGTCGAGGCCCGCGTACGCGAAGGGCGCTGCGCGTGCTTTACGTGTGTCTTTCTTCAACGGAATCCTCGTAGCCGTATTTCAAGATCATCGCCAGGAAGAGTTGCCCGATACCGAAGGGAATCCCCATGGCCCATGGAGACAGCTCGTGCGGCCCTCCTTCGATGGCAAGACAGGCAAGGCCCGCCACCAGGTACCACAGTCCGACGGCAAACATCGGCCGGGGCATGAAGCGGCAGGAGGCGAAAATGCCCAGGCTGAAGGACAGCTGCCACAGCCCCGGCAGCATCCACAGTTCCCGTGGTGCGGCCTGCACCAACACTACCGTGAGCATCAGGCCCACGACCATCGCCGGCAGAAACTGCTCAATGGCCGCCTGGATCATCTCCCGGGAGAAGCCGAAATGAACCTTGCGTGTGCGGATATAGGTTTCCCACGCGCAAATCCCGGCAGCCACCACCGCGGTACTGACCCACACCATGAGGAACAGGCGTGCATCGCCCCGCGTGGCCTTGAGCCACAGCGCTTGTGCGCTTGCCACCAAGATCGCGAGCGCGCCACTTGCCGCCGTAGAGCGAGGCCCATAGCCCCGGAATTGCGTCTCACGGGCCACCTGGGTCCGGATAGCGCTGATCTCGGCAAGCGCCTGACGAAGCTCACTCATCGCGTTACTCCGCATGCTCGGCGCCACAAAGTATAGGATACGCGCCCGCCTGCCGACCACCCGCACTTCGAAAAATTACTTTACATCGCAAAGTTCATGACGTCCAATGCCTGCGGCGTGCGCGCTCCTGGCGCGGACAGGACGCCGTGCAGGCTACGGAGGAAAGGATGCGGTTTTGGCATTTTGGACTGTTGTTGTTCGCACTGGCCGGAGGCAGTGCATACGCAGGTGGGGGACCCCTGGGGATCGATCACGAGATCGGGTTTGACCAGAGCGGTATCTGGGCACGGAAGAATCAAACCGCACTCGAGGTCGGCACCATCGTAGTCGAAATCGGCGGCGCCTTGTGGCTCGGAAATGACGATCAACTCGGCCACGTCTTCTGGCAGACGGTCGACTCCTCGGTGATTACCGCGGTCACGGCAACCGTGTTGAAAAAGGCCATCGGGCGCGCGCGCCCCGATCAAGGCAACAATCCGAACCGCTGGTTCCGTGGCAGCTGTTGCGAGAGTTTTCCCAGTGGCGAGGTAGCGTTGCAGGCGAGCTTCGTCACGCCCTTTATCGTGCACTACGCCGGTGAACATCCCTGGATATGGGCACTCGAGTTGCTGCCGCTGTATGATGCAACAGCCCGGCTGAAGAGTCATGCACACTGGCAAACCGACGTGATTGCCGGGTGGCTGTTGGGATCCGGCATCGGCTACTGGACCGCGAAGCGGGAGCTACCCTTCAGCGTTGCGATCCTGCCGCACGGAGTAACCATTGGTTTTTCGAAACGCTTTTGAGGTTTGAAGTTGACGATACCCCGCAAACTCCCCATTACCCACACAGCGTGCGTCATGCTGGTGGGACTCACGGCCGCCGCGCCGATTCACGCCGAAGATTTCACGCTTTCGGATGTCTGGTCCGACACCAAGCTGTATTTCACCTCGCCGCTGCGGTGGGATGGCACCGACTGGATGTTGTTCGGCGGCACGCTCGCGGCCGTGGCTGCCGCCCATGAGCTCGATGGCAGAGCGCGTGATCATTTTGCCGGTAAGACCCCGGTGCTCGATGGCAAGGACCGCCACAGCACACGCGATGCCGCGCCAGCGGCCGCGCTGGTGGCTGGGACGTGGGCATTGGGCTGGATACTCGATGAGTCCTCCGGCCGTATCGAGGCGTACCGGATGCTCGAGGCCGGTGCGTTGAGCTCGATCACGACGGAAGTCTTCAAATACGCTGCCGGGCGCGCGCGGCCGAACGAGACATTGCGCATCGATGACTGGCACAAAGGCGGCGCGTCGTTCCCTTCGTTGCACGTGTCGGCCGCATTCGCCATTGGCACGGTGTTCGCCGAATCAGGTGGAGAAGACTACCGGTGGGTACGCCGCGTCGTCGGTTTCGGAATGGCAAGCGGCATCGCATACGCACGCCTACATGGAAACGCACACTGGTTGTCGGATGTCGTGGCCGGTACCGCTATAGGTGTGTCCACAGGCGCCTTCACACTCAACCGGCGTTACCATCGCAATATGCCGCTTGCGATCAATGTGGCTCCCATGGACGCTGGGGGTCTCTCGCTGCAATTCACGTACACGCCGCGCTGAATCGCGCGGTTGCTTGCCGTCGCAAAGTCGCGACATACAGCGCCAAGCTCATGACGGTCACTCCAACAGGAGGCCGCTCGGCACGGTGATTGCTGCAGTGCCCGCAGGTACCGCATGCGAGGCTTCATGATACCCACCGCAACCGCTAAATCCGCTCCTGCTCGAGCTCAGCTGTCCGACACTGCCCAGCGCAAGACACTGCTCGTGGTCAGGTCTGAGCTGCTGCCCTATTCCGAGACTTTTGTGAAAGAGCAGGCACAGGCATACAGAGGTTGGAAGCCGGTGCTCGTGGGCCTGAAGCGTATCCCTGGCTTGCCCGTCGAGGACATGGATATACAGCTGCTACCCAGCACTACCTCATTGCCCGGGCGGGCATACCGCAAATTGTTGAGATCGCTGCACCTTGCACCCCCCGGCATCCGCCGCCGGTTGTTGCCTCAGGCCGCCTCTCTCATACATGTTCATTTCGGCACCGACGCGGTGGATCATTGGGATTGGATCCGCAGCTTCGACGTTCCGGTTGTCGTGACTCTACACGGATATGACATCAACATACATAAACAGTGGTGGCAGCTGCCGACCCAATCGGCATCACGGCGGCGATATCCTGGCCGCCTGCTGCGGCTGGCATCGGATCCGCGCGTGCATTTCGTTGCGGTCAGTGCAGCAATCAAAGAGCGCGCCCTGGAGTGGGGAATTCCCGCCAACCGGATCTCCGTCCACTACATCGGAGTGGACCTGAGCAACTTTCGGCCGAGCGGGCTGCCCATCGAACTTCGCCCGCCGCGTATTCTGTTTGTTGGCCGGTTGGTCGAGAAGAAAGGCGTCGAGTACCTCATCCATGCATTTAAGATGGTGAAATCGCAACTTCCCGCCGCCGAGCTCGTAATCGTCGGCGATGGCCGGCTGCGCCCCAAACTCGAGCAGCTCTCGAGGCAATTGCAACTCGGCGTCACTTTCCTGGGTGGCCTGAGCAGTCAGCAGATCAGGGAGGAAATGCAGAAGACGCGAGTACTTTGCTCACCCAGTGTCACGGCAGAGAATGGCGATGCAGAGGGTCTTCCCATCGTCATCCTTGAAGCGCAGGCTTGTGGAATCCCGGTCATCACCTCCGCCAGAGGGGGAGCCCACGAAGGCATCATCGATGGGGTCACAGGCTTCGCCTTCGAGGAAAAGGACATTGCGTCCCTGAGCAACCGCATTCTGCAGGTGCTGCAGGATGGGCGCACCGCCTCCTCCATGGGGTCGGCTGCCCGACGCAACATGGAGAAAGTGTTCGACCTCGACGCTTGCACGCAATCGCTCGAACGGCTTTACGACAAGTTGACGCATAACTACTCCACGGGTGTCCGCGCGTGAGAGTGAAATCGTGCGACCCCCCGGCTGGTCCCACCGTCACGGTACTCATCGCCGCTTACAATGCCGCAGGGTTCGTGGGGCGTGCGGTCGCCTCGGCCTTGCGGCAATCCCTGACCCCGCTCGAGGTTTTGGTGGTCGATGACGCTTCCACGGACAACACCGTGGAGGTCGTCCAGCAACTCGCAATGGCTGACAGCCGCATCCGGCTCATAACGCTCAGGCGCAATGGCGGACCTGCGGCGGCCAGAAACGCCGGGCTGGATGCCGCACGGGGCGAATGGATCGCGGTGTTGGATGCGGACGACGCCTTCATGTCGCAAAGACTGCAGGGAATGCTGCGGTTTGCAGTTGAGAGCAACGCGGATGTCGTGGTTGACAACTTTCGGCCCTACAAGCCCGCGACCCGGAGCGTCGGTGCGCCCGTGTTGGACGAGGGGCCCGGCAACTCACTGGTACAGTTCGAGGATTTCCTGGCCCGCGCCCGGCCTTGGCGTGGCGAAGCCGACTGGGGCCTGCTGAAGCCCATTTTCAGGCGCGCCTTCCTGCAAAAGCACGCGCTTCGGTATCCGCTGGCCTCGCGCCATGGGGAGGACTACCTCTTCATGGTCGATGCCTTTCTGCATGGCGCGAGGTATGCATTGGTTCGCGAGGCGGGCTATCTCTATACGGGTCGCAGCTCAAATCTCTCACGCACCACAATCAACTACCACCTCATGTACGAGCATACGAAGGCGCTCATGGACGATGAGCGGATTCGTTCCGATCCGCTGCTCGTGCGCCGCCTGCGTGAGCGGGCTGCAGCCGTGAGATTGTTGGCGGCGATAACCGATTATGAGCGCTTCCGCAGGGAGCGCGACTACGCGTCCCTGGCACGCCATCTGCTCCTGGACAACACCTTTCGAATCTTCATTGGCAAGAAACTGATACGCGGCCTGATCAGGCTTCCGGCCAAGCGGCCAGCCGGAAGCCTCAATCACAGCCGCTGATCCGCAGCCAGGGCCGCCAGCCACGCGGATGGTTGAGCGCTCCTCAGGGCTGGGGAGGCCGTTAGTCCTCGTCTTCCAGAGTCGGCAGTTGAGAATCGACCTGCGCCGCGATTTTGGCCGGATCCGCGCCTGCCGCGGGGTAGGACTCCGACCACACAACGGACCCGTCCGCCACGGACAGGATCTTCACATTAAATGCCTGCGCCGCGGATCCGCGATCAATTCCGCCATAGAGAACATAAGTCGAATGATTCTCGCGCCCGCGCTCTATGGCCGCTGCCGGATCTAGCGACTGCAGTGGCTTATCCGCCAAGCCCACACGTCCGTGATGGGATATGGAAACTCTGCCGTACACGAATGCGAAAATCGAGTCTGCCAATTTTTGGGCGGCAGGATCCTCAGACGGGGCATTGAACGGAATCGCCAGTAGTGGGCTGCGCTTGTGGATTCCGCCGGTTTCGTCGGAAAACTCACGCGAAATAATCGCGCCCAGCTTCGCGATATCGGCCTTGTTCGAGCCACCCTGATAGTTATCCGAGATCTCTTTGAGCTTCCGGCTCGTGGCAGGCGAAATTTTCTCCCGATGATCATGGGATGAGACACACCCTCGGGACAGCAAGAGTACGAACAGCCACAGATAGACGATGATCCTGATCCACTTGGGGAGTCGCTGGAAGGCTATCCACGCCGACTGGAGCGTCCATCCTCCGACGTGAGCCCAGAAGCGTACCTTCTGCCCCGCCTCTTCCCGCGGGAATTCGGGAAACTCGCGGGCCACCGCTTGCGGGCCACCGGCTCTGGCAGGCTGGATCGATGCCTTCTTTGGAGGCTGTATTCCCGTGGCCTGGCCCGTTACCAGCCGCCGGCACAGCGCCTCGAATGCGGCAGTCGGCTGGCCTCCCGGAAGGCGTAGCCATTGGACCGTGAGAAATTTCTCCGGCACACGGGCTACGGCCTGGTCCGTGTCATCGATGACGATCGGCAGGAGAAACGTGTGATCGTCGGCCATATCGAGGGTCCGCTCGACTGCCAGACGCCACTCCCTGCGGAAATAGCCCTCGTGACGCGCTTCCGTTTTGGCGGAGACCAGTGGCATGAAGAAGTCGCATTCGCGTATTTGCCTGCGGATCTTCTGGTCCCAGGCATCTCCGCCATTCAGCTCACTCTCGTCGTACCAGACTTCGAGGCCCAAGGCCGGCAGCGCGTCCCTGATGACTTGCGCCGCCTGGCGGTCTTCCGAGGCGTAGCTCAGAAATACCGAAGGTCGCCGGCTTGGCAGCTCGATGGGGTCAGGGGTGGGCATTGTGGCGTCGAAGCATGCCGAGGCCCACGCGATTTTCCAAGGGCTGAATGCGGTTCAGCTGCAAACTACAGCGTACGGAACATGACCAGCATATCGAGCGGATCGGGCTCCGCCACGCCCAGTACGGTCAGAATCATATGGGCCTGGCCACGATGATGTGTCTGATGATTGAACAGGTGAGCGAGAATTTCCCCCATGGGCTGTCTTTGCGGCGTCCCGTTCAGTGTTTGATAGTCGCACTGCTGCGCGAACCGCCCCTCTTCCAGCCCGTCGACAAAATCCACAATCCGTTCGTCTTCCGCTTCCCGTGCAGTGCGCAATGACTGCAGGTCAGCGCACACTGTCGCGTTCAGTTTGACCGGGTGCTCACCTACTCCTGTGAGGCGCCGCATCCAGATCCGGTCAGCGGTGAGCAGATGATTCAACGTACCGTGAAGGCTGCCGAAATACGCCCCCACATGCCGTCGGTATGCTTCGTCGGGCAAAGCGCCGGCCATCCTGTAAAGCCGGGTATTGGCCCACTTGTTATATTTCGCAAGCGTCGCGAAGTGTGCTTGCACCATCGAGCTTCTCCTTGCAAATCCGTGTCAAGAACTGGCTTGGCCCATGAGCTTCCCGGATACTCTACCGAAAACGCGGCTTCTTGCGGAGCCACCTCAGCAGGCCGCACAATTGCAGTTCGACCTCGTAGCGCACGGTGGGTTCTATGTCCGACGACATGGTGAAAGTCGCGCTCCCGGCATTGCTGGCATTGCTGGGCACCCTTTTCGGTCTGTGGCTCGGCCACTTGCGATGGTCATCAGAGCAACGGTTGCAAAAACGGCGCGCGTTCGATGCAAAGCGCCATGCGGCCTACGAAGAGCTCTGGAATACAGTTGAAGGCTCACACATCACGATCAGAACACAGCGCCCGGACGACAGTCAGCTGCGGGAGTTGGAGCAAAAGATGAATGCGTTCCGATTGCGAAATGCGATCTTCCTCAACTCCCGGGATTCCGACCTGGCGAGTCACTACTTCAACGAGGTCGTGAAGCTGTCGAAACTGATCCAGGAGTCCGGCTCGCCGGTGCTCGAAGGGGACTTCACCTCAACGGCGCTTCGTGTCCAACAGGCAGATCATCAGGACCCACACAAACTCCACGAGCTGCAGGAATTAACGCTGACGGATTACCGTGTTGGCAACCTGCGGACCGAACTGATCGAAAGAATACAGGCGGTCATGCTGGAAACCAGCTACGCCGCGGCCCCGAAAGCTTGAATTCACTCACTCGCAGGAAGCACGTGACAGAACAAGAGCTGTTGGCCGCCATTCGATTCAGGATTTGTGATACCAAGTCGCGCATTGATGCGAGCACAGTGCCTGCACCACCACTGTTTGCGACGGCGCCGGTTGAGGCCATCCACGCGGCGGAGGCCGCGCTTGGATTCGGGCTTCCGCTATTGTTGAGGCGACTCTACCTGAGCGTCGCAAATGGAGGCTTCGGACCGGGCGGCGGGATACTTGGTGTAGGCGGCGGCTACACCGATC
>Ga0068858_100001963_pt1 | contig 21003 bp, 22 predicted proteins | sample KBSSwiS12_FD_66589 | JGI IMG/M metagenome (GOLD analysis project Ga0068858, IMG submission 66589) | Switchgrass rhizosphere microbial communities from Kellogg Biological Station, Michigan, USA - KBS Switchgrass S1-2 | ecosystem: Host-associated > Plants > Roots > Rhizosphere > Soil ...
CCCCGAGTCGCACCGACGATGGCCGCCACCAGATCGGCGAGCGGTAACGCCTCGAGTCCCCGTTCACGGACCTGAATGAGCGTGACGCCGGCGGCCGCCGCCTCCCGCGCCTGGCGAACGAGCGCGGCCCGCACGACCTCGAAGCGATCGTCGCTCGCGACGAGCCGTCGCCGGTCGGTGACGAGGCACACCACAGGCCGATCAAGGGGCATCGTGACGCTCGCGCATCGAAAACAGCCGCACGAGATCGACCAGCCCCGCGGACAGATTCACCACGCCAAGCCCGGTCACCGCGCCCCGCACGAAGTTATTGGTCATGATCGCGCGTAGCCGCGGCCACGCAGCGCCGAAATAATTGCCGTCCCAGAAGCCGGACCATGGCAGCACGATGAGGAGCAGGCCGACCTCGAGAAAGAACGCGGCGTACACCAATCGGCGCGCCAGACCGCTACCCTCTCGCCTGCATCCGGGTCAGCCGCTCGATGCGCTCCGACACGTCGCGATAGTTGCCCGCTTCCGCCTGCAGCTCGAGGAAGACGGCCAGCGCGCGCGCGCGTTCCTCCATCGACTCGAGGGTGTCGGCCAGCTCGTAAAACAGCGCGTGCGTCTCGAGCGCCTCCTGGGCCGGAGACTGGACGGCACGTTCGAGCCACTCCACTGCCGACTGGCGTTCCTGGCGTTGCAGGTAGACGCGAGCAAGCGCTCGAGCCGCGCGGAATCGCTGCGCTGGATCGCGTGACGCGGCTTCGAACGCGGGGATGCTCTCGTCGAGTCGGCCACCGTCCCGTAACGCCACACCCCGTTCGTACTCTGTCTGAGCGGTATCGGTCCTCGGCGCGCGCGCCGTCTCCGCGCGGAACCGTTCGAACACCCCGTCGAGATCGTCTGACGGCGGCGTCGGCTCGGGCGCCCTGATCGCGGTGAATTCCTCGAGCAGATCGCTCAAATCGATCTCGATCACGTCCCCGTCCGTCTCGGACGGCCATACCCCGTCATCCAACGGGGGCGGCCGCAGTTCCCCGACGCCGGGCGGGAGCGCGACGACCGATTCCTCGCGGCCCGACAAAGGCTCGAGGGCATCGCCCTCGCCATCGGCGGTGAGAGGCGAAGCCGAAGGGGCGGCGAGCCGCTCGCCGAGACGTTCGGCGATCACGCCTTCCGGATCCGGATCGCCGAGCAAGATCAACGCGCGGCGGAGTCGCTCGACATGCCGCTCGTCCGTCATCCCCCGGCCGATCAAGTCTTCCGCGATGACGCGTGCTTCCACGCCGCGTCCGATCGCAAGGTACGCGTCGGCGAGCCGCGCCTGGGCGGCGCGCATGGCGGTTTCGAGCCCTCCCTCGAAGCAGATCTCCACCAGGCGGAGGAGCGCAGGGACGTGATTCGGCACACGCTCGACGAACTCTTCCAGCACCGCCGCGGCTCCGGCCCAATCGGCTTCGATGACGGCGGACTCCAGAACGACTTCCGCGACCAGCAGGGCGGCGTCCGGCGCCGACGCGGCGAGCTCCCAACCAACCGCCGCAATCGCCTTCGCCCGCAACGCGTCCTGATTGAGCAACTGGCGAAGAATCGTCAGTCCTTCGTCCACCGCGCCCGCCTGGAGTCTGGTCCGGGCAATCGCAAGCAGCAGCTCAGGATCCGCGTCGGTCGTGTCCTGCTTGAAAAACTCTGCCGCGGCTTTCACATCCCCGCGTGCGACGAAGGCGTGTCCAAGGGCCTTGCGCTCCTCGTCCGTGACGGCGAACTCGCGGGCGCGCTCCAGGTCGCCCCCGGTGAGATGCACGGTAAACAGCCGGCCGCGGATGCCGGCCGCACCGCGATCGTCTCCCCGCGCGGTACGGCGCGCAACGACCGCGTTCAGATACGTACGCGCGTCGACGAGCAAGCCCTGCCGTGCGGCTATCTCACCCGCTTGCAATAAGGCATGCTCATCGTCGGGTCGAATCTTCAAGATCTTCTTGTAGAGCGCCGCCGCCTTCGGCAGGAATCCGTCGGCGCTCAGGCTGTCGGCGATCCGGACAAACTGCTGCACGGCCCGATCGGTCTGGCCGGCCCGAAGGTACAAATCGCCGAGCGTGTTGGCCGTATTCCAGTCGCCCGGCTGCTCTTCCACCACCCGCAGGTACTCCGCGAGCGCCGCATCCAGCTTGCCCTGGCGGAGCAGCTTTTCGGCGTTGCGCAGAACGGCCGCGCGGTCAATCGCCACGGAACGGGGATTCGCCTGAAAGCCGCGCGGTGCCTGGCGTTGGCGGGCACAATCTCGCGACGTCCGCGGCTGCCACGCGGCCGGAGTTACGACGTCGGTGGGCGAGGAGGCTGGCCTGGATCATTTGCTTCTTGGCCCTGCACGGACGACTCGTCAATCGTATCAAACAGCCTCTGCGGCCGGAACGAACGCCGGTGCGCGTCTGAGTAGCCGAAGCGGACGACGGCGTCGAGGTGATCCGCGGTCGCGTAGCCTTTGTGACGATCGAAGCCGTACCGCGGATCGCGACCGTGCAATTCCAGCATCAGACGATCGCGCGTCACTTTCGCCACAATCGACGCGGCGGCGATCGCCGAACACCGGCGGTCGCCGTGCTTGACGCCGCGCTGGGCCATCGGCAGGTCGGGCACACGAAACGCATCGACGAGCACCATGTCAGGAGCGGGCGCGAGGGCGAGAATGGCGCGCTGCATGGCCCCGAGCGACGCCTGATGAATGTTGAGGCGATCGATCTCGGTGGGATCGGCCGATGCGACCGCCCACGCCACCGCGGTGAGGAGGATGCGTTCGTGGAGGCGCTCGCGCTCCACGGCGGGCACCAGCTTCGAATCGCACAGGCCGGGAATGTGCCGGTCGGGGTGCAGCACGACGGCCGCCGCGATCACGGGGCCGGCCAGGCACCCGCGCCCGACTTCGTCGACACCGGCGACACGCGCGAACCCAGCGCGCCGTAACGCGTTCTCCAGCGTCCGCATGGCGGGCACGCGCATAGAACTTGGAACTTACAAGTTCGAACTTGGAAGTCAGAAGTGAAATTCAGTACTTCACTTCTAGCTCTTGGCTTCGACCTTCTGACTTTGCATGCGTGCCGCCTTGCCCTTCAGGTCGCGCAGGTAGTACAGCTTCGCACGACGGACCTTGGCGGTCCGTGTAACTTCGACCTTCTGGATGGTGGGCGAATGCAACGGAAAAATACGCTCCACCCCCTGGCCGAACGACACCTTGCGGACTGTGAACGACGCACGAGTGCCGCCGCGGTGCAGGCCGATGACCACGCCTTCGAAGATCTGAATGCGCTCTTTGTCGCCTTCGCGCACTTTCACGTGCACGCGCACGGTGTCGCCCGACTTCATCGCCGGCCGCTCGGTCATCTGTGTCTTTTCCACCAGCTCAATCGCGCCCATCACTGCCTCCACCACTGAATGGCAGGATTTCAGGATGGCAGAATTGCAGTAAGGGAGGGGCTGGGTTCTTCATTTCCCGGCCTTGACGTTCTGCAATCCTGCAATCCTGCCATGCTGCAATTCTGCGAGAATCCGCTGTTCTTCCTCGTCCAACACCGCCGCGCTCAACAGGTCCGGCCGCCGTTCCAACGTCCGGCTGACCGCCTGCCGCTTGCGCCAGCGCCTGATCTCCGCGTGATTTCCCGACAACAATACGTCGGGCACCGCACCCGCCTTCGACCCCGAAGGGTCGCCCCCACCGACTGAAAGATCGGCCGGCCGCGTGTACTGCGGAAAGTCCAGCAGCCCGCGGCTGAACGAATCGTCCGCCACCGACTGCTGATCGCCGACAACCCCCGGCACCAGCCTGGCGACCGCGTCGATGACGACCAGCGCGGGCAATTCCCCGCCGCTCAGCACGTAGTCGCCAATCGACAGCTCCTCGGTCACCCGTTCCCGAACTCTCTCGTCAATCCCTTCGTACCGGCCGCACACCAGCACGAGGTGCGGCAGCAGGCTCAAACGTCGCGCCTCGGGTTGCGTCAACCGGACGCCCTGCGGCGACATCAGAATCACGGCGGCCGGCCGTCCCCGCTCGGCCTCAATCGCATCGAGGGCGCGGAAGATCGGTTCGGCCTTCAGCACCATTCCCGGTCCGCCGCCATACGGCACATCGTCGACGACGCGATGACGATCGGTCGTGAAGTCGCGCAGGTCCCGGACCCTGACGTCCAGCGTCCCTCGTTCGATCGCGCGCCCGATCACACCTTCAGCGAATGGCCGTTCGAACATCGCCGGAAAGATCGTGACGATGTCGAACTTCACGGTCTATGGCTCGTGAACCACCCCGGCATCTTCTTTGTGCCCTTTGTGCCCTTTGTGGTCCGGACTCGCGTTCAACTCCAACAACCCATCCGGCGGCTCGACCACGATCCGCTTCGCGTCCAAATCGATCGCCGTGCAGATCTGTGACACCAGCGGAATCAGAATCTCGTCGCCACCGTCCGCCACAACCAGGCGGCTGACACTGGAAGAACCCTCGACACGCCGCACCACACCGACCAGATCCCCTGCCGCAGTCTCCACCCGGCACCCGACCAGGTCGTGCCGATAGAACATCCCCGAAGGAAGTTGCGCGAGCCGCTCGGCCGGGACGCGCAGATCCAGGCCCACCAGGGCCTGGACATCCTCAATCCGTTCCACGCCGGCGAACCCGACGATCGGCCGTCCCTGATGAAAGCGGACAGTCGTGAGCGTCAGTGGTTCCACCGCGCCATGCCGTTCCACGAACAATTCGGCGCCCGGTTGAAAGCGCTGCTCGGGAAAATCGGTCTCGACATTGACGATCACCTGACCGCGGATGCCATGCGGCCGCGCTATCCGGCCGACGACCGCCATGTCGTCCCAGGTCATTCTTATTCTCAAATCTCAGGATGTAAGGATGTGAGGATGTGAGGATGTGGATCCACGCATCACGGCAACCGGAACATCCTCACATTCTTACATCCCCAGATTCTTAGATTCTCAGATTCGCGCCGGTAGGCCGTTACGGTCGCCCGTCGCGAATCTCGAGCGTGACCGTCGTCCCCTCTTTCTCGGCGGCAGTCGCCGCCAGCGTTCGCAACGCGGCGGCCGTCCGGCCCTGTTTGCCAATCACTTTGCCAAGCTCGCCGGGCGCCACGAACAGTTCGACGAGCGTGGCGCCGCGCTGCTGCGACTCGACAACCTGGACCTGCTCCGGCTTGTCGGTCAACGCGCGCGCGAGGACTTCGACGACGTCGCGAACGGTACTCACAGACCCTCGGGACTCGCGGGCACGGAGGCCGTGGTTTCAGCCGATGGGGCTGGAGCCGGCGCGGGGCCGGTTGTGACCGGCACGGATTCAACCGCCACGGGCGTCGGCGTCAGGTGACGCGCGATCAGCGTGCGTACGGAATCCGACGGCTGCGCCCCCTTGCCGAGCCAATAGTTCAGGCGGTCCGGGTCGACCTTGACCACCGCCGGCTTCGACCGCGGATTGTAGTAGCCGAGAATTTCGACGAAGCTGCTGTCGCGCGCGGCTCTCGAATCTGCCACGACGACACGAAAGAAGGGACGTTTTTTCGAACCTGCACGACGCAAACGGATCGCTACCATCTGTCGCTCCTTGACGGCCCCCGGGGCCCGGGCCCCGTGTGCCTGTTTCGCTGCGCAACAACAACCACCGAATACACCGAGCAACCTTCCCGGTGAACCCAGTCTCGTTGGTCAAACGTGCCCTTCCGCCGAGCACGCTGAGCACCGAGCTGTCGTTCTCGGTGGTAAAACGTCGTCGTTCCGAGACCGCGGTTATCCGCGGCTGCGCAGCATCTCCACCGCCCGGCGGCGCGCTTTCCTGCCGCCGCCGGCCAGCCCGGCCATCCCCCCGAGCTGCTTCAACATCTTCTGCATCTGCACGAACTGCTTCAACAGCCGATTGACTTCCTCGACCGATGTACCGCTGCCGCGCGCAATGCGCTTGCGGCGGCTGCCGTTGATGATGTGCTGCTTCCGCCGCTCGTCGGGGGTCATCGAATTGATGATCGCCTCGACGCGCGACATCTGCTTGTCGTCCGGCTTGTTGTCGGCAAGGGCCTTGATATTGCCCATTCCGGGCAGCATGCCCATGATCGATTCGAGCGGCCCCATCTTGCGGATCATCTTGAGCTGATCGCGGAAGTCTTCCAGCGTGAACTCATTCGATCGAAGCTTCTCTTCGAGGCGCTCCGCGTCTTCTTCAGTAATCGCGGCTTCAGCCTTTTCGATGAGCGACAGCATGTCGCCCATGCCCAGCACCCGCGAGACGACGCGCTCCGGATGGAAGGGCTCGAGATCTTCGAGCCGCTCGCCGCTCCCGACAAATGCGATTGGCACCCCGACGACCGACACAACCGACAGCGCCGCACCGCCGCGGGCATCGCCATCGAGCTTCGTCAGCACGACGCCGGTGACGCCGATCAATCGGTTGAACTCGCCGGCGCTCTTGATGGCGTCCTGACCGGTCATCGCATCGGCGACGTAGAGCCGATCCGACGGGTCGGTGGCGTCTCGAATCGCCACCAGCTCCGACATCAGCTCGTCGTCGATGTGCAGGCGGCCGGCCGAATCGACGATCACCACGTCGAAGCCGAGGTTCCCGGCTTCCTTCAGCGCACCCGTCGCCCGCGACACCGGATCCAGCTGTCCCGGAGGATCGTAGACACGAACCCCTGCCTTCCCGCCGACGACGTTCAGTTGTTCGATCGCTGCCGGACGCTTGACGTCGGTCGAGACGAGCAGCGGATGGCGCCCCTGCTTGACGAGCCACTTGGCGAGCTTGCCCGCGGTCGTCGTCTTACCCGCGCCCTGCAGACCGAGCAGGAGGACGACGCGAGGGCGCCTCGTCGTCGGCTGCAGCCCGCCTTCGGCGTCACCGAAGAGCGCGACCATCTCGTCGCGGACGATCTTGATGACCTGCTGCGATGGCGACAGGCTGCGAAGGACATCCTGTCCCATCGCGCGATCGCGCACGCGGTCGATGAACGCCTTGACGACCTTGAAATTGACGTCGGCCTCGAGCAGAGCCAGCCGGATCTCGCGGAGCGCCGCCTCGATGTTTTCGGGCGTGAGGCGCCCCTCGCCGCGGAGCGATTTGAAAACGTCCTGGAGACGTGTGCTGAGGGAATCGAACATGGACCGCTAACCTGCTCTAGCGTAAACGCTTATCGTAGCGAATGGTCAGCGGAGTGTCAAACCTCGTCAACGACCCGCTTACACTGACGACAACTTGTGTCCGAGCTTTTCCTTCTTCGTCTTGAGGTACCTCCGGGTCGAGTCCGACGCCGGAATCTCGAGCGGCAGCCACTCGGTGACCGTCAGACCATAGGCTTCGACGCCCACCAGCTTGCGGGGATTGTTGCTGAGCAGACGCATCGAGCGAACCCCCAGCTCCCGAAGAATCTGGACGCCGATGCCGTAATCGCGCTGGTCCGCCTTGAAACCGAGGCGCAGGTTCGCTTCGACCGTGTCGAAGCCCTCATCCTGGAGCTCGTAGGCCCGGATCTTGTTGGCGAGACCGATGCCACGCCCTTCCTGGTGCAGGTACAGCAGCACACCCCGTCCTTCGGCCGAAATCCGCTCCATGGCGGTGTCGAGTTGCTTGCCACAGTCGCAGCGAACCGAATGCATCACGTCCCCGGTCAGACACTGTGAGTGCACCCGCACGAGCACGTTCTTGCCATCGACGATGTCGCCGCAGACGAGCGCGATGTGCGTCTGACGATCGATCAGGTTCTCGAACGCGAACACGCGAAAATCTCCGTACTCGGTCGGGAGCTTCGCCGTCGCCACGCGCTTCACGAGCGACTCTGTCTGCATGCGGTACTTGATCAGGTCCGCCACCGTGATCATCTGCAGACCGTGCTTCCGGGCAAATTTCGTCAGTTGCGGCACCCGGGCCATCGTGCCGTCCTCGTTCATGACTTCGCAGATCACGCCCGCGGGGTAGAGGCCGGCAATACGCGCAAGATCGACCGCGGCCTCGGTCTGACCGGTCCGCACCAGCACGCCGCCGGACCGCGCACGCAACGGATGCACATGTCCCGGCCGCAGGAGATCCAGCGGGCGCGTCGCCGGATCGATCGCCGCGAGCACCGTCGCCGCGCGATCGTAGGCCGAGATGCCGGTGGTCGTCCGCCCCATGACGTCGATCGGCGTGCAGAACGCCGTCTCGAACCGTGAGGTGTTGTCGCGCACGAGCAGCGGGATTTCCAGCTCGTCCAGACGCTCGGGCGTCATCGCGAGACAGATCAGGCCGCGGCCGAAGCGGGCCATGAAATTGATCGCCTCGGGCGTCACCTTCTCCGCGGCGATCGTCAGATCGCCCTCGTTCTCTCGATCCGCATCGTCAACGACGATGACGATCTGACCGTCGCGGATGGCGACGAGGGCCTCCTCGATCGGCGTGAACGGACCGCTGCGCTTGCGCGCGCCTTTTGCGATGTGCAGGTTTTTCATCGGCTCAATGAGTCCCCTCGCCTCGACCGGCTCCCGCCAGCGTCAATCCCGCCAGTTCCGCCGCGCGGACGACGTACTTCCCAATCATGTCGCATTCGAGGTTGACCAGATCGCGGGCCTTCGCGGCGCACAGGTTCGTGTGCTCGAGGGTATACGGGACGATCTGCACGTCGAACCGGTCGCGTTCGAGCGTCGCGACCGTCAGGCTGATCCCATCCACGGCGATTGAACCTTTCGACACGAGCAAAGGCGCAAGGTGGGGAGGGAAACTGACGGTGATCCATTCGAACTCGGCCTCGGGCCGGCGATTTTCGATGCAACCGATGGCATCCACATGGCCCTGGACGAAGTGGCCTCCCACCCGGCCGTCGGCGCGGAGTGGGCGTTCGAGGTTCACAAGCCGCCCTGGCGTCAACGCGCCGAGCGTCGTGACACGAAGGGTTTCCGGCCCGACTTCCGCGTGGATCGCGGACGAGTCGCCGACGATCGCGGTCAGACAGACGCCGTTGACCGCGACGCTGTCCCCGCCCTTCAACTCGGCGGCGAGCGGCGTCTCGATCCGGAAGCGGACGCCGCCGCCGAGGAGCGTGCGCTCGATCAATCGGCCGGTGCATTCAATGAGCCCGGTGAACATAACCTTCGATCAGCACGTCGGGCCCCAGCGACAGGACACGACGCTCCAGCAAATCGCTCGTCGCGAACCGGCGATCCGGAAGAAATTGCACGCCGCCTGGCCCGAGCGCAGTGGGCGTGACGTACAACCGCACGACATCAACGAGCCGTTCATCCCACGCCGCCAGATGCACGGCCGCACCACCCTCCAGCAGGAGGGAGCTGATGTGCCGCGCCGCGAGCCGCTCGAGCGCGGCGCGAAACCCTTCGCCTTCGGCCACCTCGATCTGCGCACCGCGCTCTTCGAGCGGTCGCCGCATCTCCGTCCGGGCGGCGGCGGCCGCCGTCGTCACGATGATGACAGGGCCGGCGGTGCGTGTCGAGAGCAGGCGGGCCGCGGCCGGCGTGCGCAGTCGCCGATCGAACACGACACGGGTCAGCGGCCGCTCCCGGTAGATCCCACGGACCGTCAGCAACGGATCGTCTGCCAGTACCGTTCCGACACCGACGCCAATCGCATCAACCTCGGCGCGAAATGCGTGCGCGTGGCGGTTCGCCGCCGCGGACGTCAACAGCGTCCGCGTCCCCGGCGTCTCGGCGATGCATCCGTCAAGGCTGGTCGCGGCTTTCAGGATGACGAACGGACGCCGCTCGCGCATCAGGGTGAGAAAGGGTTGGTTGAGGCGCGCGGAATCCACGGCCCCGGCGCCCACCTCGACATCTATCGCATGCGCGCGCAAGTACGCGAAGCCCTGGCCGCGGACGAGCGGATTGGGATCTTCGATCGCCGCGACGACCCGCCGGATGCCGGCGTCGACAATCCGCGGCGCGCACGGCCCGGTCCGGCCGATGTGCGCGCACGGCTCGAGCGTGCAGTACAGGGTGGCGTCTCGCGCCCGATCGCCGGCCGTCTCCAGCGCACGCACTTCCGCGTGCGCCTCGCCGGCTCGTTCGTGGAATCCCTGCCCGACGATCACACCGTCGGGGGCCACGATGACGGCCCCGACCATCGGGTTCGGGCTCGTCCGGCCGCGACCCCGCGCCGCCAGGAACAGCGCGCGATCCATGTAGTCCGCTTCGCGTAGCATCTGGTCATCATCCGCTTCGCGCAACATCTGGTCATCCGGCCATCTGGACATTGTCATTGTTCATTTGATCAGCCAATGACCAAGTGACCAGATGACCAAGTGGCCAGATTCACGACCTCACCATTTCTCCTCGAAGAGTCCGTCGACGTATTCCTGGGCGGAAAACGGCACGAGGTCGTCGATCCCTTCACCCGTGCCGACGTACCGGATCGGCAGCTTCAGGTCGTGGGCAATCGCCACCGCCACGCCCCCCTTCGCCGTGCCATCGAGCTTGGTCAGGATTATCCCGTTGACGCCCGCGGCGCCCATGAACTCGCGCGCCTGGGTCAACCCGTTCTGCCCCACGGTCGCGTCGAGGACAAGGAGCGTTTCCTGCGGCGCCCCCGCCACTTCGCGCGCCGCGATGCGCCTGATCTTTTCGAGCTCGTTCATCAGGTTGACGCGCGTATGAAGACGTCCGGCCGTGTCCACCAGAATCGGGTCGCGTCCCTTCGCCTTGCCCGAGGAAATCGCGTCGTACACGACCGCGGCCGGATCGGCGCCTTCCCGCGCCCGCACCATGTCGACGCCGGCCCGTTTCGCCCAGATCTCCAGTTGCTCGACCGCCGCCGCGCGGAAGGTATCGGCGGCGCAAATCAGCGGCGATTTGCCTTCGCCCCTGAGCAGGTGGGCCAGCTTGCCGACGGTCGTCGTCTTGCCCGTGCCGTTGACGCCGACTACGAGCACGACGGTGGGCGGAAGAGTGACGGGGACTGGCCCGTCGACCGCCTGGAAAATCGCCAGGATTTCCTGTTTCACCAGCTCACGCAGTCCCGCGCCGCCCGCCGACCGTCTCCGCTTGACAGCGCTCACGATGCGCTCGGAGGCGGCCACCCCGACGTCGGCGCCAATCAGCAGTTCTTCGAGCGCGTCGATCGTCTCGACGTCGACGGGGCGCGACCGCCGTTCCGGCGTGTCGGCGAATCGGACGATTTCATCGAACCGATCGACGATCTGTTGCTTGGTGCGGGAGAGGCTGTCCCGAATCCGGCCGAGAAAGCTCACGGTGAATTACCCGATTCAGGTTCGGCCCGCTGCCGCCGCAGCATCAACACGTCGACGGCCGTGCGCACATCCGAACGTCCGGCGAGTACTTCGGCCATCTGGGTCGCGATCGGCAGCTCGATGCCGTACTGCTCTCCCAACGCCAGCGCCGCATCGGTTGTCGACACGCCTTCGGCGACCATTTTCATGCCGGCGAGAATGTCCGGCAGGGATCGCCCGCGGGCAAGCTCGACGCCGACATGACGGTTGCGACTGAGGTGTCCCGTACAGGTGAGCACGAGATCGCCGAGGCCGCTCAGCCCGGAGAGCGTTTCGCGGTGGCCTCCAGCCGCGCAAGCGAGCCGCGTCACCTCGGCGAGCCCGCGCGTGATCAACGCCGCCAGCGCGTTGTGGCCGAGGCCGAGACCCTCCACGACACCCGCAGCAATCGCAATGATGTTCTTCAGCGCTGCGCCAATCTCGACGCCGACGACATCGGCACTGCCGTACAAACGAAAGTACGGCCCGCGGAACTCCGACTGGACGAGCGCGGTGGCATCCGCGTGCGCGGACGCCGCGAGCACGGCGGTCGGGAGCTGCCGGGCAACTTCGACCGCGAAACTCGGACCCGACAGCACGACCACGGGCCGGCCGGGCCCGAGCTCCTCGGCGATCACCGCGGACATCCGGCACAACGTCCGGCTTTCCAGCCCCTTCGTCGCGCTGACGATCGTCGCTCCCCTCCTGATGTGCGGCGCCGCGGCGCGGATCACGGCACGGCAGCCGTGCGAGGGAATCGCCGATACGACGAGATCGCTCCCGGCAACGCTGTCGTGCAGGTCATCGGTTGGACCGATCGCGTCCGGGAGTATGACGCCGGGCAGGTAGACGGCGTTTTCCCGCGCGAGGCGCATCTCCTTCACGAGCGCCGGATCGCGAGCCCACAGGCGCACGTCGTGACCGATACGCGCCAGATGCACGGCCAGCGCGGTTCCCCAGCTTCCCGCGCCCAGAACACCGACGGTGCCCATCAGGAGGGACGCGCTCCGCGCGACTCGCTGTTCCCGCGCCCGTTGAACCGCCGCTCGCCGCCCCGCTGCAGGCGTGCCAGGTTCGATCGATGTCGGAAGACGATCAGCGCCGCGGCGGCGCACGCCGCAAGCACCGCCGGTGCGGGGCTCCCGGCCACGTAGGCCAGGGGCGGCAAGGCCAGCAGCGCCAGGACCGACCCCAGGGAGATGTACTTCGTCAACCACACGGTCACAGCGAAGATCGACATCGCGGGCGCGAGCGCCACCGGTGCAAGAACGGAAAAGACGCCGCAGGCGGTGGCGACCCCTTTGCCGCCGCGAAATCGGAGCCACACCGGATAGATGTGGCCGACGATGGCCGCCAGCCCCGCCGCGGCGGGGGCCGCGGGCTGATCGCTGAGGTAGCGCGCTATCACAACGCTCAACGCGCCTTTGCTGATGTCGAGCATCGCGACGACGACGCCAGCAGTCATTCCGGAAACCCGCAGCACATTCGCGGCGCCCAGATTCCCGCTGCCCACGCGACGCAGATCCGCAGCGCCCCATCGTCGCGCGAGCACCAGCGCGAACGGTACCGATCCGATGGCGTAGGCCGAGAGGACGACGAAGGTCATCATGACGATTCCCCCGAGGTCTTCGGTTCCGTCAACATCAGTCGCAACATGTTCAGCGCGGCCTGCGCCGCTTGAAACTTCACCTGCTCGCGGCCGCCGATGAAACGAAATGTGCGGACGCGCGCGTCGGCATCGACCACCACCGCGATGGCCACGGTGCCCACCGGTTTCTCAGCCGTCCCGCCGCCTGGACCCGCGATGCCCGTAATGCCGACGCCGGCGCGCGCACCCGAGCGCGCCCGAACGCCATCGGCCAGGGCGCGCGCAACCGGTTCACTGACAGCGCCGTGCTCCGTGATCAACGAGTCTGACACGTCCAGCAGCTCTCGCTTGGCGCGATTGCTGTAGCAGACAATGCCGCGGTCGACGTAGTCAGAGCTGCCCGGCACATCAGTCAGGCGTGACGAGAGCAGGCCGCCGGTGCACGACTCGGCGACGGCAATCGTCAGCGCCCTGGCCCGAAGCAGGTCGCCGACGACGGCTTCCAGCTGCCGTCCGTCGACGCTGTAGACCGAATCGCCCAGGACGCGGCAGAGTTCCTCGACCGCAGAATCGAGCGCCGCTTCAGCGGGCGCGCGGCTCGGCGCCTGGGCGGTAAGGTGCAGTTCGATCTGTCCGAGGACCGCGAGAATCGTCGTGCTGATCGGAATCGCCTGCGACGTCCACTTGCCGTAGACCGGTTGCGCGCACGCGTCGATATCCGACTCGGGCCGGCCGGTGATTCTGAGCACCCGCCTGAAGAGCCCTGCGCCGCCCGCGCGCGGTGTCAGACGGTCGCGCAAGACGGTTTCGAACATCGGTTTCATCTCGCGCGGCGGTCCGGGCAGGAGCACGATCGCGCCCTTGCCGGCCGGAATCCACAGGCCCGGCGCGGTGCCGTTGGGGTTCGGCAGCACCGTTGCTCCGCGGGGCACCATCGCCTGCCGGCGGTTGATCTCCGGCATGGTCATGCCCCGGCGTGCGAAGCGGTCCCGAATCTTCTCCACAATCGCTTCGTCGATCTCGAGCGGCGCGTTGAGGACCCGTGAAACCGCGTCACGCGTGACGTCGTCCTCGGTCGGACCGAGGCCTCCCGTGACGACGATCACGTCCGCCCATGGCAGCGCGCCCTCGATCTGACCGGCCAGTTCGTCGACATCGTCGCCCACGACCACCTTCAGGCGCACGTCGACGCCAATCTCGTTCAGGTGCTCGGTGATGAACAGCGAATTGCTGTCGACCTTGAACGGAGTCAGCATCTCGCTCCCGACGGCGACGATACAAGCCTTCATTGGGTCATCTGATCATCTGGTCGTCTGGTCATCTGATCATCTGGTCAGCTGGTCGTCTGATCATCTGGTCAGCTGGTCGTCTGGTCAGCTGGTCAGCTGGTCAGCTGGTCAGCTGGTCATTGGGACAGCTGGTCATCTGGATATTTGGTCACGGATCTGAACTTTGGATCAAATCAATCAGTAGATGATCAAAGACCAGACGCCCAGATGACCAGATGACCAGATGCAGAAGCGCAAGGCCAGGTTCGCGTAAATGGCGGCCATCGCATCGTCGGCCATCACGCCGAAACCGCCGTGTAGTCGTTCCAGACGGTTGGACGGGAATGGCTTGACGATATCCGACAGACGGAAGAGCAGGAAGGCGAGCAACGCACCCAGCCAGCCGACCGGGACGAGAAACAACGTGATCAGGATTCCGACCACCTCGTCGATGACGACCTGCGACGGATCGGTCCGGCCGAAATGATGCTCCGCGACGGTTCCGCTCCACGATCCAAGGACGAACAGCACGACGATGGCGATCGCCTGGGCGGCCACCGACGTCCGCAGGAGGGCCCACAGCGCCACGCCAACCATGGATCCGAATGTCCCTGGAGCGAACGGCACGTAGCCGACGCCGCCCGCCGTCGCGAGCAGGAGCGCAAATCGCCGTGTCACGCGGAGGCGCGAACGACGCGCGTGCCCGCAAAGCGGTCGTGGAGGCCGCGGCGATCGGATCTGAAACACGCGGTGAGGAAGCCGAGGCCCGCGGGAAGGGCCAGCAGGGTCCACATCAGCGTGCGCAACCCGGCGCGCCCGACGCTCAGCGGCTCGGCTTCGTCGGCGGTGACCACGCGGATGCCCGCCGCCATTTTACCGAGCGTCTGCCCGCCGGCCGTGAACGCGACGAAGTACCCGCCGTTCTGTACGATCAGAAACGCGAGCATCGGCGCTTTGGGCAGGCTGGAGATTTCCGACCAGTTGAGGCCGCAGATCTGCATCGTGAAATAGACGACGAAGACATCGACGATGCAGAGGATGAGCACGTCGGACGCCACGGCAAGGAGGCGTGCTCCAAGACCAGCGTCCTGTAAACCCGGCGCCCCCGGCTCTTCCCCTGCTTGATGCGAATCAGCCCGGCGACGGCTCGAGTCGAGCGCCGACCCGTCGAGGGAGCGGAGCGCTGATGCGCGCGGTGCGGCGGGAGCGGGGTCCGGTTCAAAGGCAAGCTCGAATGACTGTGGCCTGGGCTCAGCGCGCAGCCGGGCCGGTTCCGGCGTCGCGCGGCGGACTGCCAGCGGCGTCCGCGGCGGGGATGCCTTCGTGATCAACGGTCGGTCGTCGACCGGCGGCGCGAACAGCGGCAGATCCGCAGGGGTTGACCGTTCGGAGACCCCAGACGATTCCGTCAGGAAACTGAAATCGTCCGCCGGATACGCGTCCTCGTTTCTCCCTGCGTTCAATGCCAGCTCGGGAAGCGCCGGGGTCTGCGCGAGCGAGAACTCATAGCCGCAGTTGCGGCACCGCTCGACCTGCTCGAAACCGAGATACCCGCACTTGGGGCACTTCACGGCTGACGCCCGGCCAATCCCACCAACTGGCGTTGAATGTCAGCCCGCACGCGGTCCGCTTCGGGCTTCTCGGGATCCGTCGCCCGCACCACCTCGAGCGCGGCCAATGCCTCGTACAGCCGGCCGCTGACGGCAAGCGCGCGGGCACGGCCGAGCGCCATCTCTCCCCGTCTCGGCACCGGAAGCGTGGTCTCGCGAGCAGCCGGCGCGGTCGTCGCTGCCACTGGCGCATCGCGCGGCCCCCACACCGACCGCAGATCGATGCCGTTTTGCATCGCCGTCGCGTACACCGCCGTGAGCACCGCGGCGAGCACCAGAGTCATCAGCCACGCGCTCAGATTGCGGGGCGCCGTCGCACCGCGCGTCGAATCGGACGTCTCGATGCCCTCCTGCAGCGACGCGGGCAGCCGCGCCACGGTTCGCAACGGATCATCGGCCGCGACGGGCGAGCTCGTGATCTGCCGGCTCAGGCGATCGAGCAGCGGATGGACGTCGTGCGCGTGCGCGCCGCTTTCGACCGCCGCCTGCAGCAATCGCCGCGCTTCGTCACCGTCGCCGCGATCCAGCGCGGCCGCGCCTTTCTGCAGCAGCTCCTCGGACCGTCGCTGACGCTCGGCGAGCGCGCTGCGCGCCCGGTCGATGTAGGCACGGGCGCGCGCGTGGCTCCGATCAAAAAAGAGCGTGCGCGTCCAGACATCGATCGCCTGTTCGTATCGCTCGGAAAAGTAATGATCGAGGCCGGCGAGCAGGAGCTGCTCGATTTTCGCGTCGCGATCAGCCTGCGACGCGTGGTCGATCGCGCGTGCGGCGTCGGTGCGGAGCGAATCGGCCATGAATGAATGACTGGACTGGCAGATTATAGCATCGCGGATTTCCGCTGCGTGTCCCCTTCAACACACGCTCGGCGGCACGACCACAGGCGCGTCAGACGGGCTCTCCCTCCGCTTCTACGGCTTCGGGGCGCCGTGACGGCGCGATACCGAACGTCTTCATCCTCCGGTACAGATTGCTCCGTTCGACGCCGAGCGCCTCCGCCGTGCGCGACATATTGCCCTGCTGCTCAGCCAGCGTGCGCAGAATCAAATCGCGTTCGAACCGATCGCGAGCTTGGTGAAGGGTGAGCCGCGCAGCTGGAGCGGGGAGCGGTTCCGGCGGGCGCAGCGCGTGCGGGTCGAGAAAGCCAAGGTCGGACACCGAAATCACGTCACCGAACACCATGATCATGAGCCGCTCGATCACGTTGCGCAGTTCACGCACGTTGCCGGGCCACGGGTATCGCTGCAGGACGGCGAGTGCGTCGGGTTCGAACGTCTTGATTCGCCGTCCGTACTCGCGAGCAAACTCGGCCATGAAATGATCGGCCAGCAGCCCGATGTCTTCGGCACGGTCGCGAAGCGCCGGGACGAAGATCGGCACGACGCTCAGACGGAAGTAGAGATCTTCCCGGAATCGACCGGCGCGAATCTCCTGCTGCAACTCCTTATTGGTCGCCGCCAGCACGCGCACATCGACCTTGATCGGCGTGCTGCCGCCCACCGCCTCCATCGTCTGCTCCTGCAGCACCCGGAGCACCTTGGCCTGCGTCTTGAGGCTCATGTCGCCAATCTCGTCGAGGAAGAGCGTCCCGCCGTCGGCCGCTTCGAACTTGCCGCGACGGTCCGCGACGGCGCCGGTGAAGGCGCCGCGCACGTGGCCGAACAGCTCGCTCTCGATCAGCTCTTCCGGAATGGCCGCACAATTGACCTCGATGAAGGCGGCGGATCGGCGGCGGCTGAGCGCGTGAATCGTGCGCGCGACCAGCTCCTTCCCGGTGCCGTTCTCGCCGTAGATCAGGACCCGGCCGTTGGTGGGCGCCGCCATCTGGACGTGCTCGCGAAGCTGTCGCATCGCATAGCTTTCGCCGACCATCGTCTGGTTGCGCGCGACCCTCGCGCGCAGCGCTCGATTTTCCGCTTCGAGACGGCGTTGACGCAAAGCGTTGCGGACCACGAGGACGGTTTTCTCGAGCGAGAGGGGCTTCTCCACGAAGTCGAAAGCCCCCATCTTGATGGCGCGCACCGCCGACTCGATGTTGCCGTGACCGGAAATCAGCACGATCTGCGCGTCGACCTGCCGCTCGCGCACGCGCGCCAGCGTCGCGAGGCCGTCCATGCCGGGCAGCCAGACGTCGAGCACGATGAGATCGACCGCTCCGCGCGTGAGCCGCTCGAGGCACGCTTCTCCGCTCGGCACCGACTCGACCTCGTAGCCTTCGTCCTTCAGCACACCTGTCAAGGCGGTGCGAACCCCAGGTTCGTCGTCGACGATCAGGATGGTTGGCTTCATCTACCTACCTACCTGACCTACCTGACCTACCTGACACACCCGACTTAGCTGACCCTTTAGCATGGCAACTCGATTGTAAAACGCGTGCCCCGCGGGGTGTTGTCGGCGACCTCGATGCTGCCGCCGTGCTCGGCGACGATGCGGCGGACGATCGCCAGCCCGAGGCCGCTGCCGCGCCGCTTCGTCGAGTAGTAGGGCAGGAACAGCTTGTCGCGCTCCGCCGGTGGGATGCCCGGCCCGTCGTCGGCGACGACTACGCGGGCGACGCTGTTGGCCCGATCCACCTGCGTCTCGACGACGATCCCGCCGCGGCGTTCCATCGCCTCGATCGCGTTGTCAACGAGGTTGATGATGACGCGGCGGATCTGCTCCGCGTCGAGTCGCACGAGCGGCACGGCCTCCGCAAACCGCCGGACGATGTTGACCTCAGCGAACAGGCCGTTGTAGAGCGTCAGCGTCTCCGTAATCAGTTGCCCGAGATCGGTCGGCACGGTCCGCGGCGCCGGCATGCGTGCGAACTGCGAGAATTCGTCGACGAGTCCCTTCAACGACTCCACTTCGCCGACGATGGTCGTCGTGCATTCGTCGACCAGCGCCTTGGCGGCGGCGGGGGCGCCCGAGAAGTGGCGTCGCAGCCGCTCGGCACACAGCTGAATCGGCGTCAGCGGATTCTTGATCTCGTGCGCCAGCCGGCGTGCCACCTCGCGCCAGGCCGCGACCTTCTGCGCGCGGATGAGCGGGGTCACATCATCGAGCACGAGGACCGCGCCTTCCGACGCACCGCTCTCGCCGACGAGCGCCGTCGCGGCGACGGCAAGATGGATCTCGTGACCGTCCCGCGAAATAGCCATCTCCTGGGCCGGCTCGCCTCCACTGCGGCTGGCGCCGGCGACCAGCGCGGCGATCGGCTGCAAATCGGCGCGATCGAGCGCGGCGCGCGCCGGCTGCCCCACGCTCGATCGATCGACGCCGAGCAGCCGCGCCGCGGCGCCGTTGATCGTCGTGATCGTCCCGCCGGCATCCACCGACACGACACCGGTCGTGATTCGGTCGAGGATCGTTTCAATGTAGCGGCGGCGCCCTTCGACTTCCTGATGCTTTCGCTCGAGCTCGATCGTCGACCGATCCACCTTGCGCCGGCTGACCGCGAGTTCTCCCGCCATGGCGTTGAACGCTTCGACCAGGGAACCGAACTCGTCGTTGCTCTGGGGCTCCACGCGCTGATCGAGGCGGCCGGCGCCGATTTCCCGAGCGGCCGCCGCCAGCATCTGCACGGGACGCGTAATCCGCTTCGCGAGGTACAGTCCCATCCAGGTGGACCCGACCAGAATCAGCAGCGTCACCATCAGGAAGAACGACAGATACACGCCGGTCAGAGGCCGCTTCAGGACCCTGAGCTGGTTGTAATTCTCGTACGCCTGCGTCATGCGACGCGAGCGTTCCGCGAGATCGCCGGTCAGGTAATCGGTGGCGACGACCACCCCCGTGGCCTTGCCGTCTTTCGCGGCGATCACGATGGCCGAATGCAGGAGATCGCCGGAACTCCCGAGCGCCTCGACCGATCGCGCCTCGGCGTGTTCGGCAAGAGCCCTGGCGGCAAGGCGCTGCGCGGAGGCGCGGCTGTAACCCGTCGGCATTTCGGTCGCGACCACGTCGACGACCGGCTCGACGCCCGGCCGGGCGGCGCCATCGACCTTGAACACCTGCACCATCTTCACGCGCTGGCGCGTCACGTCCGGGGAAAGAAGGTTGCGGATCGCGTTGACGTCGGCCGACCCAAGGTCCACGGTAGACAGGGTCCGCGCGATGCGGCTGGCCTGGTCGCTGACGAGCATCTGCCGCTCGTGATAGTAGTCGCCGGCAATGCGATTCGCCGACGACAGGATGTCTTCCATCGGCGCGTTGAACCAGTTGTCGATGCTGGTGCGGATGAACTCGCTCCCGGCGATGAGCACGAGCACGGCCGGCACGATCGTCATGACGAGCAGGATGGCGACGAGCTTGGCGCGGAATCGGGCGAACGGCAGCGCGCGTCGCCGTTCCACCACGAGCTTGATGATGTTCCGCGCGAGCACGAACACGAGCGCGGCCAGCATCGTGAAATCGGCCGCCGACAAGGCATACAGAACGACTTCGCTCAGAAAATCAGGCGCGAGCCTCGGCGTCCGGTTCGCAATCACGTAGATCGCGATGAGCACCGATATGAGCACGGCGATGCCGGCAAGAATCAGACGCGGGTTGTCACGGAAGCGACGGCGGACCCGCCGCGGTCGCACTGCGGGGGAGGGCGGACGTTTCGGCGCGATCGAGGTGACCGTCGCTGGCATTGGTGTACCGTCACTCCTTCACATTCAGCAATCCTTTGAGCTCGTCCCAGAATTCTCCGATGTCGCGGAAGTGCTTGTAGACCGAGGCGAACCTGACGTAGGCGACCTTATCGAGCTTGCGGAGTTCCTCCATGACGAAGCTCCCGATATCGGCCGTGGCAATTTCCTTGTCGGGGCGTTCCTGCAACGTCGCTTCGACCCGATTGGCGATCGTTTCGAGTGCGGCGACGCTGACCGGCCGCTTCTCGCAGGCCTTCAACAGCCCCTGCACGAGCTTCTGCCTGTCGAAGCGCTCGCGCGTCCCATCCTTCTTCACCACCATGTACGGAATCTCGTCAATCCGTTCGTAGCTGGTGAATCGCTTGCCGCACTCCAGGCATTCGCGGCGGCGCCGGATGACTTCCCCTTCTTTACTCTCGCGCGAGTCGACGACCTTGTCACCGAGATGGCTGCAGAACGGGCACTTCATGCGATCAGACCGTATGTCCAGGTTGCGCGTGCGCCTGGTCGGCCAGTCGCCGCATTCCACTGAAATTCAGCCCCGCCTGCGCGGCGAAGAGCAGCCCGAGTAACAGCGCCGGTCCGATGGAAAAGAAGTGGAGCACGATCGCGGCGGCTACCGCCGACTCGTTCGGCGCGGAGAAAAATACCGTCGCCGCCACGCGGAAGGCTTCGTGGAAACCGCCGACCGCTCCAGGCGTGGGCACAGCCACTCCC
>Ga0068858_100001964_pt1 | contig 20998 bp, 12 predicted proteins | sample KBSSwiS12_FD_66589 | JGI IMG/M metagenome (GOLD analysis project Ga0068858, IMG submission 66589) | Switchgrass rhizosphere microbial communities from Kellogg Biological Station, Michigan, USA - KBS Switchgrass S1-2 | ecosystem: Host-associated > Plants > Roots > Rhizosphere > Soil ...
GCCGTACCACGCCGGCCTCGACGCCGACGTGCGCGCACGCCACCAGCAGCGCTTCGTCCGCGAGGACGGCATCGTCATGGTCGCGACGATCGCGTTCGGCATGGGCATCGACAAGCCCGACGTCCGCTTCGTCGCCCACCTCGACCTGCCGAAGAACATCGAGGGCTACTACCAGGAGACCGGCCGCGCCGGCCGCGACGGCCTCGCCGCCGACGCGTGGATGGCGTACGGCCTCGCCGACGTCGTCCAGCAGCGGCGGATGATCGACGACGGCGGCGCCGACGACGAATTCAAGCGCGTCCAGCGCCGCAAGCTCGACGCCCTGCTCGCCCTCGCCGAGGCGCACGACTGCCGGCGGGTCCGCCTGCTTGCGTACTTCGGCGAGGCGAGCGCGCCGTGCGGTCCGCAGCACCACGCGTGCGACAACTGCCGCACGCCGCCGCAGACGTGGGACGCCACCGAAGCCGCGCGGATGGCGCTGTCGTGCGTCTACCGCTTCCAGCAGGCGGGCGGGCCGAGCTTCGGTGCCGGCCACCTGATCGACGTCCTGCGCGGCAAGCGAACCGAGAAGGTCGCGCAGTTCGGCCACGAGCGCCTCAGCACGTTCGCCATCGGCGCGGCGACGAGCGAGGCGCGCTGGCGTGCCGTGCTGCGCCAGCTGATCGCGCTCGGCCACCTGCGCACCGAGAGCGAGTACCAGACGCTCGTGCTGACCGCGAGCTCGCGCGCGGTGCTGCGCGGCGAGGTCGCGCTGCTCCTCCGCGACGACGCCGCGACGACGCGCACCCGGCCGGCGCGCGCGCGCGGCGAAGCGAAGCCGCCGCCGCGTCCGCTCGACGCCATCGGCCTCGCCCGCTATGCCGCGCTGAAGGCCTGGCGCGGCGAAGTCGCGCGCTCGCACAACGTGCCGGCGTACGTCGTCTTCCACGACGCGACGCTCGCCGAGATGGCGGCGACCGCGCCGCAGTCGCTCGTCGCGCTCGCCGCCGTCGGCGGCGTCGGCGCCCGCAAGCTCGAGGCGTACGGCGAGCAGATCCTCGCCCTGCTGCGCGAGACTTGATGCACGGCGGACGGGGTTCACCCCGTTCGCCCTGCTGCGCCGTGCAATGCGGATGAGGCAGACTCCCTCGGCGCCATGGCGACACCCGATCCGAGCGACGATGCGCTGATGAAAGCCTACGCGGCCGGCGACGCCGCCGCCTTCGAGCAGCTCTATCGGCGCCACCAGGCGGCGCTCTACCGCTTCGTGCGGCGCCTGCTCGGCACCGCGCTCGCGGCGCAGACCGACGAGGTGTTCCAGGACACGTGGCTGCGCGTCGTCCACGCGCGCCAGCGCTGGGAGCCGCAGGGCGCGACGTTTCGCACCTGGCTCTTCACGCTCGCGCACCACCGGGTCATCGACGTGCTCCGCCGCAGCGGCCGCGAGATCTCGAGCGACGCGATCGAGGCCGCCGGCGAAGGCGACGAACCGTGGCAGCCCGACGCCGCCGCGTGGCAGCACTGGCCGGCGCCCGCAGGCGCGGCGCCGCAGGGCGACGAGCTCGCGTTCTGGCGGCGGGCCGGCGAAAAGCTGCTCGACTGCCTCGAACAGCTGCCGCTGCCGCAGCGCAGCGCGTTTCTCCTCCACCACGACGACGGCCTCACGCTCGACGAGGTCGCGCGCGCGCTCGAGGTCGGCTTCGAGACCGCCAAGACGCGGCTGCGCTACGCGATGAGCAAGCTGCGCACGTGCATGGGCGCGTACCTCGAGCCGGTGCACCGATGAGCGACACCGAACGCGACGCCTGGCTGCGCGAGGCGCTTCGCCACGCGCCCGACGCGAACGCGGCGCCGCCGAGCGACCTCAGCGAGTCGATCCTCGCGCAGGCGCGCGTCGCGGCCCGCGGCGGCGGCGCAGCGGCGCCCGGCGCACGGCACCGCAACCCGGTGCTCGCGGTCTGGGACTGGCTCGCGCGGCCGCCGGTCGCCGCCGGCTTCGCGAGCGTGATGGTGGCAACGCTGGTCGGCCTGATGTGGTGGGATCAGCCGATCGACGAGACGCGGCCACCGCGTCCCGAGGTTGCGCGCCAGGACGCGCGGCCGGCCGACGTCGACAGGGCGTCACCCTACGTCGAGCGAGTCCCTCCCGCGGCGCCGGCGAACAACACCGACGTCGGCGAGGAGCGCCCTCCTGCCGCAACTGTGCCGGCAGCGCCGCGCGTGCCCGGTGGCGGCGCGACGGCGCCGGTTCCGCAGGTCGAGCAGGAGCGCAGCAAGGACACGATGTCCCGCGACGACCGGGCGCCGGCGAGCGCAAAGCTGCAGATGCCGCAAGCGGCAACGCCGCCGCCGCCACCCTACAGGGCGACGACCGAAGCGAAGGAGCCGCAGCGCAAGCGCGAGGCGGCCGACGGTTCGGCGCGGACGGACCGTGCCGCCCCGAAGCCGTCGCCGTTCGCGCGCAGCGACGACGAGCGTGCAGCCGTCGCGGCGGCGACACCGGCGAAGAAGATGGACAGCGACGCCAACGAAGGCAAGGCGAGCGAACGCGCCACCGGCTCGGCTGCCGCGGATGCGCTCGCTGCAGGCGACGCGCCGCTTGCGAAGTCGAAGTCCGCGGCGGCAGCGCCGACGGCCCCGGCGGAAGCGCTGCGGGCGGAGCCGCCGGCGGCGTTCGCGGGTCGACGTGCGAACGAGGTGGCGCAGACAGCGCCGACGGCGAACGCCGAGAGCGAAACGGCCAGGCGCTCTCGCGCCGCGGGCGCGGTGACGCAAGCGCCACCGACACCCTCCGCGGCACCGGCAGTGCCTGTGCTTCGCGACAGCGCCAGCGCCGAACTGCGCGAGAAGCAAGCGAGCGCGTTCGGCTCGTCCCGCACGGCGCAGCCGCAGAGCGACCTCGCGTCGGCGCAGCGCCAAGGCGCGGTCGCGGCGCCGCTCGCGCCGATCGTCGCCGCGATCGCGAGCGACCCGTCGCGCTGGTCGCGCTCGACCGCGGCCGGCAGCGTCGTCGCGCTCGAGCCCGGCTGGCGCGACTGGCTGGCGCAGCTCGAGGCCGCTGCGCGCGGCCGCTGGCAGCAGGTCGTCGACGCCGCGGGCCGCGAGCGCGACGGCGCGTCGACGCTTCGCCTCGTCGACGGCGGCCGCACTGCAGCCGTCGTGCGCCTCGACGGCACGAACGTGCGCGTCGACACGATCGACCGCGGCGAGCGCTGGCAGGCGACGCTGCCGCCCGCAGTCGCCGAACGGCTGCGCGCCGCCGCCGAGGACCTCGGCCGCTGACCGCCAACCCTTGCCGGCGCCGGCTGTTGCCGCGACTGGCGGCTCGCGTCGACCGAGGCCCGGTGGCTATCATGGTCGGTTCGCCTTTTTGCTGCCGATGTCCTCGTCTCCGGTCCCGATCCGCCGCCCGCGCGCACCGAGTGCGGCGCCCGACCCCGAGCTCGGTAGCGGCTTCATCCGCGTCCGCGGCGCGCGCACGCACAACCTGAAGAACATCGACCTCGACATCCCGAGGAACCGCCTCGTCGTCGTCACGGGACTCTCGGGATCGGGCAAGTCGAGCCTTGCCTTCGACACGCTCTATGCCGAGGGCCAGCGCCGCTACGTCGAGAGCCTGTCGGCGTACGCGCGCCAGTTCCTGCAGCTGATGGACAAGCCCGACGTCGACGTCATCGAAGGGCTGTCGCCCGCGATCTCGATCGAGCAGAAGGCGACCTCGCACAACCCGCGCTCGACGGTCGGCACGGTGACCGAGATCCACGACTACCTGCGGCTGCTCTATGCCCGTGCGGGGACGCCGTTCTGCCCGACGCACGGGCTCGCGCTGCAGGCGCAGAGCGTCAGCCAGATGGTCGACGCGACGCTGGCGCTGCCGCCGGAGACGCGGCTGATGGTGCTCGCGCCGGTCGTGCGCGATCGCAAGGGCGAGTTCGCCGAGCTGTTCGAGCAGATGCAGGCACAGGGGTTCGTCCGTTTCCGCGTCGACGGCCGCACCGTCGAGGCGAGCGACGTGCCGAAGCTGAAGAAGGCGGAAAAGCACGACATCGACGTCGTCATCGACCGCGTCAAGGTGCAGCCCGACGAGGCCGCGGCGCCGCTTCGCCAGCGGCTCGCCGAGAGCTTCGAGGCGGCGCTTCGCATCGCCGACGGTCGCGCGCTCGCGGTCGAGCTGGACGCCGGCACCGAGCACCTCTATTCGTCGAAGTTCGCGTGCCCGCTCTGCGACTACTCGCTGCCCGAGCTCGAGCCGCGCCTGTTCTCCTTCAACTCGCCGGTCGGCGCGTGCCCGACCTGCGACGGTCTCGGCGTGACGACGGTGTTCGACCCCGAGCGCGTCGTCGCGTTTCCCTCGCTCGGCGTCGCCAACGGCGCGATCAAGGGCTGGGACCGCCGCAATCCGTACACGTTCTCGCTCCTCGAGAGCGTCGCCGCGCACTACGGCTTCGACCTCGAGACGCCGTTCGAGGAGCTGCCCGAGGCGGCGCGCGACGTGCTGCTGCGCGGCTCGGGCGCAACCGAGATCGAGTTCGTCTACGAGGCGAGCGCGGCGCGCGGCAAGCAGAAAAGCGTCAAGCGCCGCCATCCGTTCGAAGGCATCCTGCCCAACCTCGAGCGGCGGCTGCGCGAGACCGACTCCGCCGCCGTCCGCGAGGAGCTGATGCGGCTGCAGAACGCCAAGCCGTGCCCGGCGTGCCACGGCGCGCGGCTGCGCACCGAAGCGCGCAACGTCTTCCTCGTCGACGTCGCCGACGGCAGCAAGGAGCCGATCTTCCACCTCGAGCACTACACGCTGCGCGAGGCGCTGGCGTGGTTCGAGCGGCTGACACTCGCCGGCGCCAAGGCCGAGATCGCCGCCAAGGTGATCCGCGAGATCGTGTCGCGACTGCGCTTCCTCAACGACGTGGGCTTGAGTTACCTGAGCCTCGACCGCAGCGCCGAGACGCTCTCGGGCGGCGAGGCGCAGCGGATCCGCCTCGCGTCGCAGATCGGCTCGGGGCTCACCGGCGTCATGTACGTCCTCGACGAGCCGTCGATCGGCCTGCACCAGCGCGACAACGAGCGCCTGATCGGCACGCTCTTTCACCTGCGCGACATCGGCAACAGCGTCATCGTCGTCGAGCACGACGAGGAGGCGATCCGCGCCGCCGACCACGTCATCGACATGGGCCCGGGCGCAGGCGTCCACGGCGGCCGCGTGATGGCCGAGGGCACTCCCGAGGACATCGCCGCGACCGCCGAATCGCTCACCGGACGCTATCTCGCGCGGTCGCTGCGCATCGCGGTGCCGAAGCGCCGCGCGCCGCCCGCCGACGGCGAGTGGCTGCGCATCGCCGGTGCGCGCGGCCACAACCTGCAGCGCGCCGAGCTCGCGATCCCGGTCGGCCTCTTCACCTGCGTCACCGGCGTCTCCGGCTCGGGCAAGTCGACGCTCGTGAACGACACGCTCTACGCCGCGGTCGCGCGCCACCTCTACAACAGCCATGCCGAGCCGGAGCCGCACGACGCGATCGTCGGCCTCGACGCGTTCGACAAGGTCATCAGCGTCGACCAGTCGCCGATCGGCCGCACGCCGCGCTCGAACCCGGCGACGTACACCGGCCTCTTCACGCCGATTCGCGAGCTCTTCGCCGAGGTGCCGGCGGCGCGCGAGCGCGGCTACGGGCCCGGGCGCTTCTCGTTCAATGTCGCCGGCGGCCGCTGCGAGGCGTGCCAGGGCGACGGCGTGCTCAAGGTCGAGATGCACTTCCTGCCCGACGTCTACGTGCCGTGCGACGTCTGCCACGGCCGCCGCTACAACCGCGAGACGCTCGAGATCCTGTACAAGGGCAGGAACATCACCGAGGTGCTCGAGCTGACCGTCGAGGACGCGCACGCGTTCTTCAGCGCCGTGCCCGCGATCGCGCGCAAGCTCCAGACGCTGCTCGACGTCGGCCTCGGCTACATCCGCCTCGGCCAGAGCGCGACGACGCTGTCGGGCGGCGAGGCGCAGCGCGTCAAGCTCGCGCTCGAGCTTTCCAAGCGCGACACCGGGCGCACGCTCTACATCCTCGACGAGCCGACGACCGGATTGCACTTCGCCGACATCGACCTGCTGCTCAAGGTTCTGCACACGCTGCGCGACGCCGGCAACACCGTCGTCGTCATCGAGCACAACCTCGACGTCATCAAGACCGCCGACTGGATCGTCGACATGGGACCCGAGGGCGGTGCCGGCGGCGGCCGCATCGTCGCGACCGGAACGCCCGAGGACGTCGCCGCGATCGACGCGAGCTACACCGGCCGCTACCTTCGCCGGCTGCTCGCCGCCTGAGGCGAGCGCGGCGCGGTCGCGCGCGCGTCGTCACGGCGGACTAGACTCGCGGCCTCCAGGAGGGCAGCGCGCATGGCCGTCGTCGTCGACTACTACTTCTCGCCGCAATCGCCGTGGACCTACCTCGGCCACGAACGCTTCGGCGAGATCGCGCGCGCCTCGGGCGCCGCGATCAACGTCTTTCCGGTCGACCTCGGCCGCGTCTTCCCCGTCTCCGGCGGGCTGCCGCTCGCCAAGCGCGCGCCGCAGCGCCAGGCCTACCGGCTCGTCGAGCTGCGGCGCTGGAGCGAGCACCTCGGCCAGCCGCTCCAGCTGCAGCCGCGCTACTTCCCGGTGGCGAGCGACGACGCCGCCAAGCTGATCGTCGCCGTCGACATGCACGACGGCAGCGCGGCGGCGATGCGCATCGCCGGCGCGGTCCTGCGCGGCGTCTGGGTCGAGGAGAAGAACATCGCCGATCCGGCGACGCTGCAGGCGATGCTCGGTGCGTGCGCGCTGCCGGCGCGCCGACTCGACGACTCGCAGTCGCAGGCGGTGCACGAGCGCTACGAGGCGGACTCGCAGCGCGCGATCGACGGCGGTGTGTTCGGCGCGCCGACATACGTCGTCGCCGGCGAGCTGTTCTGGGGCCAGGACCGGCTCGACTTCCTCGAGCGGCGCCTCGCGCGCGGCTGAGCGCCGCGCGCGCTCACATCCCGTACTTGGCCTTGGCGTCCCTGACACAGGCGCTCTTGGCGTCGCCGTTCAGCGCATCGCACTTCTCGGCGGCCACCTTGTAGTCGGCCTCGCGCTTGTCCTTGGCCGCGTCCTGGCGCGCCTCGACGGTCTTGCGGTTCGCCTTCGCGTCGGCCTTCGCCCTCGTCAGCTCGGCCTTGGCGACCTTCATGCAGACGTCCTTGTCGTTGCCGGTGCGGTCGTCGCAGCGTTCCTTGGCGACCTTGTAGTTCGCCTCGGCGATCTCTTCGACGGCGTGCGCGCGCGCCTTCGGCGTGCCCTGGTACGCCGCCTCGGCGTTCGCCTCGGTCTTGGTGCGCGCCGCCTTCGCTTCCGCGACGCAGATGTCCTTGGCGTTGCCGTTCATCGCGTCGCACTGCTTGCTCGCCGCCTCGTAGGTCGACTTCGCCGACGCCTTGGCGTTTTCGTAGGCGGTCTTGTCGCCGGCGGCGTTCGCGCCGACGGCGAAGGCGAGAGCGCCGGCACCGACGGCGTGGGCGAGCGTCGAGAGACAGAAGGATCGCATGGCCGAACTCCTGAATGCTGACCGCACTGTGGTGCCGCCAGCCGGCGCTGTCGTCCGGCGGGCGCAGCCGCGCGGCGTGGGACCGCCGCGCGCTCCGCGGTCGGCGGCATCCTACCCGCGCGACGGGCAAAGAAAAAGCCGGCGCGAGCGCCGGCTTTTTCGTGCCCGGAGGCCGATCAGCTCAGGTGGTTGTTGATGAGCTTGGTCATCTCGAACATCGACACCTGGCCCTTCTTGAAGATCTCGCGCAGCTTGGCGTCGGCGTTGATCATGGTGCGCTTGGTCGCGTCCTGGAGGTTGTTCTTCTTGATGTACTCCCAGACCTTCTTCGTCACCTCGGTGCGGGGAACCGGACGGTCGCCGATGATCGCGGCGAGCGCGCCGCTTGGCGTCATCGCCTTCATGAACGCGGCGTTCGGGGTCCGCTTCTTGGCCGGCGCCTTCGCCTTCTTCGCAGGTGCCGCCTTCTTGGCCGCCTTCTTGGCCGCCTTCTTGACGGGCGCTGCCCGCTTGGCTGCCTTCTTGACCGCCGGCCGCTTCGCCGCCGCCTTCTTCCCAGCTTTCTTCGCAGTTGCCATGTCGATTCTCTCCATCAAGTGATTGATTGATGTGCTCGGAGCGGGCGAGAGCCACGTGGACTCTCATTTCTCCAGGGTTCCGCGCGGAGCGAATCGTACTGCGACTACGGGGGAAGAAAAGAGTTTTTCACTCGTGGCGAACGCATTTCTTTCGAGGAGAGAGCCGCTTTGTCGCGGCGTCGCATCAGATCACGTCGTCCGCGGCGGGTTCGCGCTTCCTGCCGTGGAGCATCGCCGCGACCAAATTTTCGCCGTGGACGACGCCGGTGACGACGACTCCGGCGACGTGGACAACGCTGAGGACGACGATCGCCCAGGCCAGCGCGACGTGGATTCGCTCGACTGTCCGATCGCCCCAGAACTCGTCCGTGCCGTACAGCCAGCCGGTCGCTGCGAGGCCGGCGATGCAGGCAAGGAGCGACAGCACCATCCAGGCGCCGAGCGGGTTGTGGCCGAGATGGCGGCGCGCCCGGCCGCGAACGACGTCGCCGGCGTACGCCCAGGTGGCGCGCGGCGAGCGCACGAACTGAGCGAAGCGTGCGAAGCGCGGACCGAGCACACCCCAGACCACGCGCACGGCGACGAGCGCGAACGCGCCGTCACCGACCGCCTCGTGCCAGCCGCTCAGCAGCGCGGCCGTCGTCGCCCAGCCGAGCACGACCGCGAGCGCGAGCGCCCAGTGGACGATGCGAACGATGGGATCCCAGACGCGAACGGTCATCGGTCGAGGCGTCGAACTGTCCGATGAGAATCATTCTTATCGAGAAACGCCCGCCGCGTTGCGTCGACATGCCCCCGTATGCTTGCGGCCATGACGATCCTCGTCCGCTGGCTGCTCCTCGCTGCAGCGCTTCTTCTCGTCGCGCAGATCTACGCGGGCGTGCAGGTGGCGAGCTTCGGATCGGCGATGGTCGCGGCGCTCGTGATCGGCCTGTTCAACGCGCTGGTGCGGCCGATCCTCGTCCTGCTCACGCTGCCGGTGACGATCCTTACCCTGGGCCTGTTCCTGTTCGTCATCAACGCGCTCATGTTCTACTTCGCGGCGTCGCTGCTCGCCGGCTTCCACGTCGACGGCTTCGTCGCCGCGCTGGTCGGCTCGCTCCTCTACAGCCTCTGCGGGCTGGTGATCGACGCCGCGCTCGAGCGGCTCTTCGCGCGCGCGTGAGCGCTCAGCGCGGCGCGCGCTCGCCGCGCACGCCGGCGCCGCGCACCTCGAACGCGACCGTCTGCAGCGTCTCGCCCGACGGCGCGACGAGCTCGAGGCGGTGCCGCCCCGGCCACGGCGCCCAGCGCAGCCGCTCGCCGCTGCCGATCGCGCGGCCGTCGAGCCGCCAGGTGCCGTGCTCGCCTTCGAAGGTGATGCGCTGCGCGGCGGGCGGGATGTCGGGATCGATCGCGAAGATGCTGCCGTCGCGCGGGCTCGCGATGCCGTAGCGGGCGCCGCGCACGACCTCGCCGGTGGCGCGCAGCCGCGCGCGCTCGCTGCCGGCGAGAAAGAGCTCGTCGCGGTCGGGCTCGCGCTGGCCGTCGAACGCGATGCGGCGGGCGACGACGCCGCTGGGTGCCGGCGGCGCCTTCGACGGCGACCCGGCGTGCAGGTGGGTCGCGATCGCCTGCCAGACCGGCGCTGCGCCGCTGCTGCCGCTGACGTCGTGCATCGCCTCGCCGCTCGCGTTGCCGACCCAGACGCCGATCGTGTAGCGATCGGTGAAGCCGATGCACCAGTTGTCGCGCATGTCCTTGCTGGTGCCCGTCTTCACGGCCGCGTAGCCGCGCGTCGCGAGCGCGCTCGCCCAACCGAACGTGCGCACGCGCGCGTTGTCGTCGGCGAGGATGTCGGCGACGAGGTATGCCGCCGCCGGATTGAGAACGCGCGCACCGGGAGCCGCCGCGCCCGGCGCCATCGCCACCGCCGAGTGGCGGCCGCCGTTGGCGAGCGTGCGGTACGCATTCGTGAGCGCGAGCAGGCTGACGTCGGCGCTGCCGAGCGCGAGCGAGGCGCCGTACCAGCCGGCGCTTTGCGGCAGCGCGAGGCCGAGCGCGTTCAGCCGCGCGAGGAGCGCGTCGTTGCCGACCATCGCGCCGACGCGCACCGCGGGGACGTTCAGGCTCGCGCCGAGCGCCGTGCGCGCGCTGACGAAGCCGTGCCAGCTCCGGTCGTAGTTCTGCGGCAGATAGAGCCCGCCCGCGGTGGCGATCTGCGCCGGCGAGTCGTCGATCAGCGTAGCCGGCGTGATCAGCCGCTCTTCGAACGCGACCGCGTAGACGAACGGTTTCAGCGTCGAGCCCGGCTGGCGCCGCGCGAGGACGCCGTCGACCTGCGCCGCGCCCGAGAGGTCGCCGGTCGAGCCGACCCACGCGAGCACCTCGCCGCTCGCGTTGTCGAGGACGACGACGGCACCGTCCTCGACGTTCCTGCCGGCGAGCTCGGCGACGTGGCGGCGCAGCGTCGCGACCGCGTAGCGCTGCAGCCGCGCATCGAGCGGGCTCGGCTGGACCTGCGCACCGGCAGGATCGACGGCGAGGCGCGCGAAGTGCGGCGCGAGCTGCTCGGCGAGCGGCATCGCGCCGCGCCGCGCGAGCGCGGTCTCGGCGAGCGCCCGAACGCCGGCGCAATCGAGCCGCTGCAGCGCGAGGATGCCGCAGGCGCGATCGCCGACCTCGGCGGGCCGAGCGTTCGGGCTGCGCACGAGCGCCGCGGCGATCGCCGCCTCGTGGGCGTCGAGGCCGCTCGGATGCTTGGCGAACAGCGTCTGCGCGAGCGCATCGATGCCGACGATCTCGCCGCGAAACGGCACTGCGTTCAGGTAGGCCTCGAGGATCTCGGCCTTCTTCCATTGCCGCTCGAGGCGCGCCGCGGTCATCGCCTGGCCGACCTTCTGGGCGGCGCTGCGGCCGCCGCTCGGCCGCGCCAGGCCGTCGTCGAGCAGTCCGGCGAGCTGCATCGTCAGCGTCGAGGCGCCGCGCGTTCGCGTGTTCCAGAGGTTGCCCCAGGCACTGCCCGCCACCGCCTGCCAGTCGACGCCGGAGTGCTCCCAGAAGCGCTGGTCCTCGCTGAGGACGATCGCGGTCCTGAGCGCAGGCGAGATCTCGGCGAGCGGCGTCCACGCCAGCCGGCGCACCGACTTGTCGACGCGCACCGTCTGCAGCGGCGTGCCGGCGCGGTCGACGAGCGTGAAGTCGGACGGCCGGTGCGCTGCCTTCACCTCGGCGAACGTCGGCAGCGCGTGCGCCGCGGCGCAGGCGAGCGCGCAAGCGAGCCCGGCGGCGACTCGCTTCACGGCGCGACCTCGACCGCCGCGTTCGGCGCTTCGCCGAAGCTCTCGGGCGCGTACATCGCCTCGACGCGTGTCGGCGGCAGCGCGAAGCGGCCGGGATTGTTGAGGCGAACCGTGTATTCGACGACGTGCTTGCCGCGCGGCAGGAATTCGAAGTACGCGCGGTAGGCCTCGAAGCTGCGCTCCTCGAACGCCGGCCAGGCATTGGCCGAATTGCGCTCGCGACGCGTCGCGATCTGCGAATCGCGGCCGAGGCCGCCGCCGAGGATCGTCGCGCCGCCAGGGACCGGGTCGCTGACGACGACCCACGTCATGTCGCTCTGCGCGTCGAGCTCGATCCGGACGCGGACGACGTCGCCGCGCGACCACTTCGCCGGATCCTTCTGCTCGACCGCACTGACGCTGCGCGCGACGCGGTAGCCGGCGCTGAGCGGCGCCTGCAGCGCGATCGCGGCGAGGCTTTGCACGGTGAGCCACGGCTTGCCGCCGCCTTGCTGCGCGACGGTCAGCGTCGCCGCGCCTTCGGGCCAGGCGAGCTTCACGGCGCCGCCCGCGGACTGGCGCGACCAGTCGACGACGGGACGCGGCGCGGCCGCTGCGGACGCCGCGGCAGCAGCACCGGCGAGCGAGGCGACGGTCCTGCCGCCGACCTTCGCCGACTCGAACTTCGCCGAGAACTTGTCGAGCGCGAGCGATCCCCAGAGGTTCGCCGTCGTCGTCAGCCAGGCGCCGCCCTTCTGCCGCGACAGGCTGCCGACGACCATCCGCGGCAGCTCGTCCTTCCACGCCGGATCGTCGACGACGGCGAGGATCAGGCGGGCCGCGTTGGCGTCGGCGCTGTCCATCAGCCACCACCAGAAGTCGCTCTCCTCGGTGCTGAACTTGAGCGTCGTCCCGCCGTACGTCAGCCGCCCGCGCAGGATCTGCTGCACCTCGTCGAGGCGGCGAGCGCGATCGGGGATGCCGTCGACGCGCTTCAGGATGTTGAGCCAGTCGATCACCGCCGCGGTCGGCCACGTGTTCGGCGCGATCGCGATCGAGCCGAGCATCTTCGGCTGCGCGCGACCGTAGTGCGACAGCGCCTCGATCGCGGCGAGCTTGCGCACGTCGCCGTCGGCGCGCGGCGACCAGAACCTGCGCTCGATGCGGCCCTCGACGAAGGCGGTCAGGCCGCCGAGCATGGCATCGCGCGCCGCCGCCGGCAGCTCGAAGCCTGCCTCGTGCGTCGCCGCGAGGACGTACGCGGTCAGCCGATCGCTGCCGTGCGCCGGATCGTCGGCGCGCGGCGGGAAGTAGCTCGCGAGGCCGTCGCCGTCGAGGTACGTCGGCAGCGCGTTGGCGACGGTCGCCCAGAGCTTCGCGTCCTTGAGGCCGACCGACTTCGACGTCTTCTGCTCGAGGCAGACGAACGGGTAGGTCTCGAAGAAGCGGCGGATGCCGGGCAGCGCGCCGGTGAGTTTCGGCTGGACGGCGACGTTGACGCCGCCGCGCTTGGCGCCGCTCGCCGGCAACGCGTCCGCCGGCGTGGCGACCGGCAGCGTCAGCGCGCCGTCGAGCTGCGCGATCGTCGCCTGCAGCACGCGCACCGGCACCGCCGCCGCGACGAGCTGCGTCACCTTGATGCGGTCCTTCGCGCCGGCGTCTTCGGCCGACGCTTCCCAGACGATGCTGAACGCGTCGGCGGGAACCTCGATCGGCCAGACGACTTCCTGCGCCGCGCCGGCGGCGACGGCGACGTCCTGCGCCGGCAGCACGATCGGGACGCGCGCGATCTCGCCCGTGCCCGCGCCCGGCAGGTTGGCGGTGCCCTGCAGCGCGACGTGCACCTTCATCGCGCGCGACGTCGTGTTGCGCAGCGTCAGCATCGCCGCGAAGCGATCGCCGTCGCGGACCAGCGGCGGCAGCCCCGCGAGCAGCTGCAGGTCCTGGGTCACGCGGATCGACGTGCTGCCGGTGCCGAACTTCTGCACGTCGGCATCGGCGACGGCGACGAGGCGAAAGCTCGTCAGCGAGTCGTTCAGCGGCACCTCGACGGTCGCTTCGCCGTTGCCGTCGAGGGTGACGCTCGGCTTCCAGACGAGCAGCGTGTCGAACAGCTCGCGCGTCGCACCGCGACCGCCGCCCCCGCCGGCGGCGAGCGCCTTCCTGCCGTAGTGGCGGCGGCCGATGATCTCGCTCTGCGCCGTGCTCGTCTCGACGCTCCACGCGCGCTCGCGCAGCATCGCCTCGAGCAGCTTCCACGAGTCGTTGCCGCGCAGCGCGAGGAGGCCTTCGTCGACGGCGGCGAATGCGACCTCGGCGCCGGCGGCGGGCTCGCCGCCCTGCGTCACCTTGATCTTCGCGATCGCCTTCTGGCGGATCGTGTACTGCGGCTTGTCGGCGCTGACGCTGACCTGCAGCTCGTGCGCGGCGAGCCCGACGCGCAGCGCCGCGACGCCGAGCTTGAACGCCGGCTTGGCGAGGTCGACCATCGCCGTCGGCGGCTGGAACTCCTTGCTGTCGTGCCAGAAGCTCTGCCACCACGACAGCGGCTCCTTCCAGCCCCAGGTGAAGAACGAGTACCACGGCGTCTCGCGGATGCGGCCGCGCAGCGCGAGCACGCTGACGTAGACGTTCGGCCCCCAGGTCGGCTCGACCTTCAGCTCGACGGTCGGATCGTCGCCGCGCAGCGTCACGACCTGCGTCGCGATCACGCCTTCGCGCTCGACCGCGACCAGCGCGCTCGCCTCGCGAAAGGGCATCCGCACCTGCAGCCGCGCCGTCTCGCCGGGCTCGTAGCGCTTCTTCTCGGGCAGCACGTCGATGCGGTCGTCGTTGTCCTGCGCGAACCAGAGCTCGCCCTGCTTCGTGATCCACACGCTCGCCGCCGCCTCGGCCGGATGGCCCTGGGCGTCGCTCGCCAGCGCGATCAGGTCGACCTGTCCGGCGCTCTCCAGGTTGGCGTCGCAGAGGACGAGGCCGCGCTCATCGCTCGAGCCCGAGCAGAGCTTGCCGAGCTCCTTGACCTCGGTGCGGTTGTCGTACGCGTAGAAGCCGCCGACGAGTCGCTTCCTCGTCGTGATCACCTGGGTGACGCGGCCGCGCACCGAGACCGCCTGGCCCTTGACGGGCTTGCCGGAAGTGTCGAGCACGACGACGCTGAACTGGGCACGCCCGCGCGCGCTCGCCCAGCTGCTCGCCTTGACGCCGACGACGACGGCGCTCGGCCACAGGTCGATGCGCGTCGCCGACGTCTGCACCTCGCCGTTCGGATCGTTGAACGTGATCTCGGCGTCGAGCGACGCCGGCCGCGACGCCGCCGGCAGCTCCTTGACGACGAACGTCGCGACGCCGTTGCGGTCGGTGACGAGCGGCACCTTGTCGGCGACCAGCCTGCCGTCGTCGCGCTCGACGACGTCGCTCTCGCCCCCCGCCTGCTCGCCGGGATCGCGTGGCGGGTCGAAGCTGAACTCGTCGTAGCCGGCGAAGCCGGGCGAGCGCGTCTTCAGCACTGCCGAGCCGCGCAGCGGCGCCCCGGCCATCGCGCCGCCCGAGAAGTAGCTCATCTGGACATCGACCGCGACCGCCGACGCCGCGACCTGCGCTGCCTTCGGCCCGCTCACGCGTGCGTCGACGAGCGGCAGGCGGAACTCCTCGACGCGAAAGTTGCCGCTCGACCAGGTGCGCTCGCGCATCTCGTCGCGGCGTGTGACCGCGGCTCCGGGCAGGTCGGGATCGCGCTCGAGAACGATCTCGTAGACGCCGAGCTTGGCCGCCGGCGGAATGTTCCACGTCGTCAGCGCGCTGCGTCCGTTCGCCGTCCACGTGAGCGGGAACACGGTCTCCTGGCCGCTGCCCTGATGGACGATCTTGACGCGCGTCGGCAACCGCTCGGCCGGCACCGCGGCCAGGCCGAGCGACGTCTCGAGGCGAACGAAGTGCTTCATCGACACCGTCTCGCCGGCGCGAAAGAGCGTGCGGTCGAACACCGTCGCCGCTCGCAGCTCGGGCTCGCTGCCGCGCCCGGTCGGAACGTGGAAGCGCCACGGCTCGATGCCCTTCTGCCAACTGCTGAAGACGAACGCGACGTCGCCGGTCTCGGCGCGGCGCGCGGTCACGAAGTAGCCGCGGTCGGCGACGCACGCGATCGGCTCGTCGTCGAGCGGGCGCGCGATCACCGCGAGCCCCTTGGCGTCGGAGCGCCCGTTCCAGAGCGTGCGACCGTTGCAGTCGTGGACGACGACGTCGGCACCGGCGACCGGCTTGCCGCGGTCGAGCGTCGTCACCCAGACGACGCTGTTCTCGCGGCCGTGCTTGAAGTGGACGCCGAGGTCGGTGACGAGCGCTCCGGTGCGCACGTACATCGGGGCGCGCTTGTCGAGCAGCGCCTGGCCGAGCCGCAGCGACTCGATCTCGACGACGTGGTAGCCGGGCTCGGACATTGGAATGCCGACCACCTCGAACGGCCGCGGATCGCTGCCGGCGAGCATCGGCAGCTCGAGCCGGCGCGCGTCGGCTTCCCTGGCGAGCAGCGACACCTCGCGCGTGCCGACCATGCGATCGACGCGGCGACGGATCGTGCGCCCCTTCGCGTCCTTGTCCTCCTCGACGACGGTCCAGTCGCGCTCGGGAAAGCCGAGCTGGCGCGCGGTCTTCTGCGTCTCGTGGTAGTCCTTCAAGCGCGCGTACCACGCGAGGATGTCGGCGTCGCTCGTCAGCCGCTTGACGCGCACCTGCCCGCCCGGCTGGCTCGCTGCGCCCGCCGGCGGCCGCAGCTCGGTCTGCACGTGGCGCAGCGTCACCGGCAGCATCGCGTCGGCGTTGCGCTCGACGATGCCGAACGGCGCCGCGGCGAACTTCGCGATCGGCGGCGCGTTGCCGGTCTGCACCTTGAGCGGAAACGCCGACGCGTTGGCGAGCGGCCGTCCGGCGAGATCGCGCAGGCTCGCCGGCATCTCGACGCTGAACGTCGCGTTCTCGGGCAGCGGTTTCGGAAACGCGACTTCGCTCACCTCGGTCGACTTGTCGTCCTTGTCGAACACGGGCGCGATCGGCTCGCCCGCAGCCGGCCGCAGGCGCAGTTGCGCCGCGAGCTCGCGCGCAACCGGTGCGGAGAAGCGCACCGTCAGCGGCCGGATCGGCAGGCAAGGCGCAGCGGCGCGCTCGCGCTCGCAGCTGAAGTCGGCGGTGAACGCGGCGCGCACCTTGTAGCGGAAGCGCTGCTCGACGGTCGTCACCACCTTCGGATCGCTCGCCGCAGCGATGCCCTTGCCCCAGATCAGCCGCAGCGCAGCGCCGTTCGGCAGCGGCCGCTCGCAGCGCGCGACGAGCGTGCGCTCCGCCGCCGGCTGGCCGACCGAGCGCGCCTTCAGCACCTGCGCGCGCACGTCACCGCCGACGACGACGAGGGCGAGCCGCTCGCCGATGCCCTCGACCTCGCACCACGCGTTGGCGGCGACCGTCGCGTCGACCGCGACGCCGTTGAGGCGGAGCAGGAAGTGCTGGTCCTCCTCGATCTCGCCGCCGCTGCCGGGCTGGACAGCGACGATCGCGGGTCCGCCGGTGGCGAACGTGAAGCGCGTCGGCCCGGTCACGGCGGCCGCGCTCGCTGCGGTGCCCGACGCGGCAGCGCCTGCGCGCGCGGGCTTCCAGTCGCTGCGCAGCGTCGCGGTGCACGTCGTTCCCGGACCGAGCGGCTCCTTGAAGTCGTACAGCCAGACGCGCTCGTTCGCCCAGCGACCGCTGCCGGTGACCGCGCTGCCGCGGCACGAGATCGTGAACGGGTCGGGCAGGCGCAGGTCGCCGAACGGCACGACCGCTTCGCCGAACTTGACCGTCACCTGGCGCACCTGCGCGACCTCGCCCTGCGGCGTCGCGGCGACGATCGCAACCGCGAACGCGCTCGCATTCGCGCCTGCGAGCGCAGCGCCAGCCAATGCCCGGATGCCAGCCTTCATCGCGCCTCCCGTTGCTGGCGGAAAGTCTAAGAGGCGGCCACGCACGCGAATCGAAGCGCGTGTCAAGGTTGTGCGAAGGAATCGCGAACACGCGCACCGCCGTGCGCGACGCGCGGCGAACGCGGCGCGCTAGCGTACCGCGTGCTGGTCGGCGGCGATCTGCTTGCGCTGCGCCTCGATCGCGCGCAGGCGCGAGTCGAGCACCGAGGCATCGATGAAGTCGACCGGCCCGCCGGCGCGCGCGAGCCGCTGGCCGGCACGCAGGCGCTCGATGGCGCCCTGCAGGTCGCCGAGCGCATAGCGCGCCTCGGCCTCGGCGCGGATCGAGCGCAGCGGCTGGCCGAGCTTTGCCCACGTCTGCGCGAGCGCGGTCCAGGCGAGCGAGTCGGAAGCATGGACCGCGACCCAGGTCTGCAGCGTCGCCGCGCTCGCCCGCAGCGCAGCGCCGTCCGCGCCCGCCATGGCGAGCGCGACCTGGCTGTCGAGCAGCAGCGACGGCCGCGAGCCGTCGCCGGCGTACGCCTTCATCGCCTCCGCCGCCTGCGCCGGCGCGCCCCGATCGAGCAGCGACTGCGCCTGCATCAGCGCGACCGCGCGCTCGGCGCGCGCGCTGCCGCCCGCAGTCGAGCGGATCGCCGCGCGTGCGGCCGCGAACGCGCCGTCGGCGCGCGTCCAGTCGCGCAGCATGCTCGACGCGAGCGCGCTCTCGCAGGCGGCACGCAGCCTGTCGGCACCGCTGCCGTCGCGGTCGGCGTCGCGCGCCTGCCAGCGGCGCAGCGCGTCGGTGCGCGGATCCATGAGGACGCTGGCGCGCGCCTGCGCGACGGTGTGCTCGAGGACGCTGCCCGGCGGCGGCGGCCCGACGCTGCCGTTGCCATCGCGCGCGCTCGCCCGCGCCCGCGCCTCGCCGATCCGCTCGACGGTGAGCGGGTGCGAGCGCAGGTACGGGAAGCCGCCGTAGTCGTTGAGCCGCGACGAGCGGTCCATCCGCTCGAACATCGCCGCCATGCCGCCGGGCGCGTAGCCGGCTGCGGTCATCACCTGATAGCCGACGCGGTCGGCCTCGCGCTCGACGTCGCGCGAGAAGTTGAGCTGCCCCTGCACAGTCGCCGCCTGCGTGCCGGCGACGACGGCGTTCATCGCGTCGGGGCTGTGGCTGCGCGACGCGGCGAGCACGCCGAGCAGCAGCGCCGCCAGGCCGACGAGCGAGCGCTTCGAATCGCCGGTGATGCTGCGTGCGATGTGGCGCTGCGAAACGTGCGACATCTCGTGCGCGAGCACCGACGCCAGCTCGTCGCTCGTCGTCGTGATCGCGATCAGGCCGAGGTGGACACCGACGTAGCCGCCGGGCCACGCGAACGCGTTCACGCTCGGATCGCGGACCAGGAACGGCTCCCACGCGAAGCGCTGGTCGAGGTCGGCGGTGATGTTGCCAAGCGATCTGCTCGCCGTGACGAGCGGCTGCCAGACCGATTGCAGGTACTCGAGCAGGAGCGGATCGTCGACGTAGTCGGGGTCGACGCGCACCTGGCGCATGATGTCGTCGCCGAGCTTGCGCTCGGTGCTGAGCGTGAACTCGGCCGAGTCGGTGTCGCCGAGCGCGGGCAACGCGTTCTGCGCCGCGGCCGGCAGCGATCCCGCTGACAGCGCGACGGCGAGCGCGCAGGCGCTGGCGAGCACGCGCTGCCGCCAGCGGCGGGCGCTGGCGGGGAAGCGGCGCGCAGGGGAAACGGACGGCATCGGGCGAGCGCGGCGGCAGTGGCCGCCCTTCGGCTCGTATGATGCAACGGAAACATTTCTCCTTTGTATCGACGATGGTTGACCCCGCCGACGGCCGCCTGACGCACTTCGACGCCGCGGGACAGGCGCACATGGTCGACGTCGGTGCCAAGGACGAGAGCCGGCGCGTCGCGCGCGCGACGGGAACGATCCGCATGCAGCCGGCGACGCTGGCGCTGATCGCCGGCGGCAGCGCCGCCAAGGGCGACGTCCTCGGCGTCGCGCGCATCGCCGCGATCCAGGGCGCGAAGAAGACGTCCGAGCTCGTGCCGCTCTGCCATCCGATCGCGCTGACGCGCGTCGCCGTCGAGTTCGAGCTCGTCGCCGCCGAGAACGCGGTTCGCTGCACCGCCGAGGTCGAGACCGTCGGCCGCACCGGCGTCGAGATGGAAGCGCTCGCCGCGGTGCAGGTCGGCCTGCTCACGATCTACGACATGTGCAAGGCGGCTGACCGCGGCATGGTCATCGACGGCGTCCGCCTGCTCGCCAAGCGCGGCGGCCGGTCCGGCGACTGGCTGGCGACCGACGACGCCGCGCCGCTGCCGCGCTAGCGGAAGTCCTCGAAGCGAAGCGTCCGCGGCGCGCGCTTGCACTGGAACGGCACCGACGCGGCCGCCGCCGGCGCACTCGCCTCCTGCGCCCGCCGGCATGGCGCGAAGAACTCGTCGACGTCCTCGTTGCGGAACTCGCGCAGCCGGTCGCTGATCCAGCGCGCCTTGTCGAGCTCGCCGCGCTCGGCGAAGGCGCGCGCCCACGCCGCCATCAGCCGGCTGTCGAGCAGATAGTGCGGCGCGCGCTCGAAGACGATCATCACCTTGCTCGGGTGCTCGGCGACCGTCGCCGCTGCGTAGTCGGCGTGGTGGCCGAAGAGGACGCTTTGTCTGCCGAGCGCGATCCGCCGCTCGAGCGGGCTCGAGTCGGTCGGCGCGAAGATGACGACGACGCGCATGTAGTCGTAGACGGCGAGCGTGCCGCCGAGCATCAGCAGCATCGCCGCGAGCACGAACGGACGGGTGACCTCGGCGTCGGCGGCGTCGGCGACAGCGACGTCCGCGGCGGCCGGCTGCTCGAGGCACAGCCCGAACGCGAACGCGGTCGGCAGCAGGAAGTACGAGTACCAGAGCGGGTACTCGAGCATGCTGTGCACGGAGACGAGGAAGACGATGACGAACGCCGCGCGCTGGATCGGGTACGGCCCGTCCGCCGCGCTGTCGCCGCGTCCGTCGGCGAGCGCGTTGCGCAGCGCGCGCCAGAGCGCGAACAGCAGGAGCGCGATGACGACCGTCGCCAGTGGAACTCCCATCTCGACCGCGAGGTTGAGGATGAGGTTGTGCGTGTGGTCGAAGAACTCGGTCGGCCGGCCGGGAAACGCGGTCAGGGTCCACGCGAAGTTGAAGTCGCCGAAGCCGACGCCGAGCCACGGATGCGTCGCGATGAGCGCCAGCGCGTTCGACCAGATCGCGAGCCGGTTGGTCGAGAAGTCGCCGCCGCCGCTCAGCCGCGCCTGGCCGGCGAAGACGCGGTGCTCGTGCTCGAACCAGATGCCGGTCGCCCACCAGGTGACGAGGTAGAAGAGCGGCGCGAGGACGAGCACGATGCGGGCGCGCGCCGACAGCCGCCTGTCGAGCAGGCCCCAGCCCGCGAGTGTCAGCGTGCCGAGCGCGCCCGTGCGCGACGCGCTCAGCTCGATGACATAGATGAAGAGGAGGGCGAGCGCGGCGGCGATGCGGCCGTCGATCGTCTTCGTCTCGCCGAGCCAGATGACTGCGACGGCGGACCACAGGAGCAGGCTGCTCAGGTGGTTCGGCTGGCGCAGGTTGCCGGTTGCACGGCCGACGATCGCGGCGAGCGCGATCCAGTCGCCGTCGGCCCGGCCCGGCGCGAACACCTGGACG
>Ga0068858_100001969_pt1 | contig 20982 bp, 15 predicted proteins | sample KBSSwiS12_FD_66589 | JGI IMG/M metagenome (GOLD analysis project Ga0068858, IMG submission 66589) | Switchgrass rhizosphere microbial communities from Kellogg Biological Station, Michigan, USA - KBS Switchgrass S1-2 | ecosystem: Host-associated > Plants > Roots > Rhizosphere > Soil ...
GTGTCCGGCTTTAGCCGGACCGTGAGCAGGTCCGCCTGAAGGCGGACACTTCGTACAAATCGAAATGGCTCTAAAGAGTTTTAGAAAACCTACCGGCTACCGGCTCCCGGCTTCAGGGCCCGTAGTCTGGGGCCCGAACCAGGTATTTCCGGTTCGCTTATGAGAGCAACAGCTCCAGATCCTCACGGCGGAGGTCGCGAATCAGGCTGTTGTCGGCGGTGAGAATCGCATCCGCGAGCTGGCGCTTCCGCTGCTGCAACTCCAGCACCCGTTCTTCCACGGTGTCGCGGGCGATCAGGCGATACGCGAAGACGTGACGCGCCTGACCGATGCGGTGCGCCCGGTCGATCGCCTGGGCTTCCACCGCCGGGTTCCACCACGGGTCGAGGAGAAAGACGTACTCCGCGGCCGTCAGGTTCAAGCCGAGGCCGCCGGCCTTGAGGCTGATGAGAAACAACCGGCACGTCGGATCGTTTTGAAACTGTTCGACCTTCGACTGACGGTCGCGCGTGTGCCCGTCCAGGTACTGGTAGACCAGGTCTTGCTCGTCGAGGCGGGCCCGCAGGATGGCGAGCAGGCTCGTGAACTGCGAGAACACGAGCGTCTTGTGCCCTTCTTCGACCGCCTCCGTGAGTCGCGGCACCAGCACGTCGAGCTTCGCCGACGCCTCGTTCGTTCGACGACGATCGATCAGGCCCGGGTGACACGCGGCCTGCCGCAACCGCAGCAAGGCTTCGAGCACCTGCAGCGGTGCGCGCTGTCGGCCGCTCGCTCCGGGTCCGTCAAGGAGCGTGCGCCGGTAATGCGCGCGCAGTTCGTCGTACAGAGCGCGCTGCGGACGCTCCAGCTCGCAGTACAACGTCTGCTCGGTCTTCGGCGGCAGATCCGCGGCGACCTGCTCCTTGGTGCGCCGCAGCATGAAGGGACGCAGCGCCCGCGCCAGCATGCCGATCGTGTCCTCATCGAGCCGCTGCCCGCCGCCCGCCCGGCTGAAAGCGGTCGCGTTGCTCAGCAAGCCGGGGTTGAGGAACTCGAACAGGCTCCAGAGCTCGCCAAGATGGTTCTCGATTGGTGTTCCGCTGAGCGCCAATCGATGCCGTGCATTCAACACGCGCGAGGTTTTCGCCGAGACGCTCGAAGCGTTCTTGATGGACTGCGCTTCGTCGAGCACCACGTAGTCGAACGGTACCTCCGACAGCTGCGCGGCATCGCGGCGAAGCGTCCCGTAGGTCGTGAGCACGATGTCATGGTCGGCAAACGTCGCGCGCATCGCCGTTCGACCTGTTCCCACGTACTCCAGAACCCGCAGACCTGGCGTGAACCGTGCGGCCTCCTGCCGCCAGTTGAACACCACCGAGCGTGGCGCCACCACAAGCGAGGGCAAGCGTTGGTCCCCAACGACGATCTCGTGTTGAGTCGCGAAGAGCGCGAGGACCATCACCGTCTTGCCCAGTCCCATATCGTCCGCGAGGCACCCTCCGAAGCCGAACCGCTGAAGAAACAGCAGCCAGCCGAGCCCCTCGCATTGATAGCCGCGGAGCGTTCCCACGAAGGTCGGCGGTGGATTCACCGGGTGGATGCCGTCGAACGCGCGGAGCTCGGCGCGGGCGCGTGCGAAGGTCTCGTCCCACGAGGCTTCGGGCTGCGCGGCGATCAGGGCGTCGAGCAACGTCACCTGCGAGGGCTTGAATCTCAGGTGATCCCCTGACGCGGATCCGAGCCGCGCCACCATGGCGTGGCGTTGCAGCCATTCCTCGGGCAGCAGGCCCACGGTTCCATCGTCCAGGGTCACGAACGCTTCCCCGCGATTGAGCGCCGCCAGCAAGTGCGGCAGCGAGGCGCGCTGATCGTCGTAGTCGATGTGGCCGTGCAGCTCGAACCAGTCGATGCCGGAACGCACCGAGAGCGCCGACACGCCGGGCCGGCGGTAGATCCGGCCTGCGGCCTCGACGTGCCAGCCTTCGTCGACGAGCTGACGGACGATGCGCGGCAGCAGGTTGGAGGGGAGCTGCAGCACGCGGTCGCTCGTCTCGGTGCTCCACTCGCGACGACAACCGCGTTGGTGGAGCGTATCCAGCGCGCGACGCTCCGCGACGGCGTCGCGCCTGATGGCGCGCGTGGAGACCTCCGATCGGACGATCAGCTGCGGCGACTCGAACGGCACGATCGAGCCGTCGTAGTCGAACGAGAGCTCGGCGTGGAGACGTTCGTTGCGCCCCGACATTGCGCGCAGGCGAAGCCGGGGTCTGGGCTCGCCCTGCACTGTCTCGATGCGGAGGTCGTCTGGAACCTGGACCAGGTGGGGTGACGACCTGAGCAGGACGTCGATCAACTCTTCGCGCGCTTCCGCAGGCACCACGATCGGGCCGGTCCGGCGAAGCGCCGCGAGCCATGGAAACACACCGCCCGTGTCCAGCCGCGCCACGTGCGTCTTCGTGAACACCATCCCGTCGGCGAGGAGCAGCACCGGATCCGAAAGCGCCATCCGTTGCTCGTCGCGAGCGAGCCACCCTTCGATGGTGTAGCCGGCCGGCTCTGACCTGATTGCGGCGGTGAATACCCACGGCGGTCCCGGATCCCACGTCATCGGCAGGAGCAGCGCAGGCGCTGAAGAGTAGCTGCCGGCGGCGGCGACGCGCAACGCGCAACGCGTCGTCGCGCACAGGAGCGGTACGATCTCGGAGACCAGGACGCCGCGCAGTTGAAGGCGCGACAGCTCGGAGCCGTATCCTTCCCAGCCGCCGCTCCATTCGAGGTGCGGCCGCGGACCAACCAGGCGCTCGAGGATTTGTCGTTCGTCAGGGTCGGGATGGGATCGAACGTCCACAGGCGTCAATCGTGCCGGGCGAGGCTTGCCCCAGTCGCCGTTGGCTTTGCGATCGCGTGTCATCAATTCCAGGACAAGCGCGCCGCCCGTGGCCGATGCGGCGGCGTCGATGACGTACAAAAGCTGGCTCGAGGCGAGGCGGGCGAAGGATCCAGGAGCCGGCGTAGCGGCGCCGCCGAGACTGTCCAGCAGCTGTCGCCACGGCGGACGGGCCGCCGGCATTCCGGCCGGCGCACGCTCGCCGGCGATCGGCGCGGCGCGTGGCCACAGATCCTCGTCGTCGTCGAAGTCGTCGAGCTCGTCTGGATATACCGGCTCGAGATCCACGTCTTCCGGGGCGCTGCCAGGCGTGAGGAGGGGGAGCGACTGCGCTTCGGCGCCGAGGATGACCGCCCAGATGTGTTTACAGATGTCGACGCGATCGACAAAGTACGGGCAACTGCACGACGCACGGAGCAGGGCGGCCCCGGGCTCGAGCCACACCGTGTAGGTGGTGGACCCGCGGACGGTCGCCTGGATGATGCCGTGCTCCGTGGTCAGCGAACGTACGGCGCCCGACGTGAAGTACGTGTGTCCGAGGGTGCGAGATCTGGAGGACACCTGCGGCGCGAGAGCCTGCGACAGTTTCACATCACCATCGTCGCACAGAGGTCCTTCCGCAAGTCGGACGCGACCCGATAGTCCGCCTTAATCGACGACGCGAAAGACATGAGCGCCGCCGGTATCGAGGCGTACGTACAGTCCGCGGGCCTGGATTTCGGTCCGCGGCCACGGGTACCGATGGCCGTCCAGCAGATCCTCGAAAGTGATCGCGTCGGTTGACGATGCGACGGCCGCCAGACGGACGTGCCCGTGCGCGATGCCGCTTCCCAGGTTCACGACGACGATCCGCTCGTCGTCGCCGAGGCGCCACTGCCACGCGACGAGCGCCGGTGAGGTGTCGTCGCAGGCACCGATCTCGCACAGCTGCCACTCGCCGTCGTGAAACACCGGCGCGTCGACGATCGACAGCAGGCGTCGATAGAACTCGACCAGTCCGGAATCGGCCGCCTCGTGGGGCAGGATGCCAAGCTGCACCGGCAGCCGCGCGCGCCGTCCTTCGAACTGACCATCATGGAAAAATCTCAGACCCGGCAGCGTGCTCATGACCACCGCGGCGGCGCGCAGCCGATCCCCGAACGCGGTCGCGCTCCGCGGTTCGTCATGGTTCTCGATGAATCGCACGGAGTGGCACTGGTATCCGGGTTCGGCCCGCAGGTGGTCGCGCACGTCGGCGGGTCGCGCGTGCAACAACCGGTCGTACAACCGTTTGTCATACGTGAAATCGAACCCGAGTTGCTGGAGCCGCCACTCGAGATCCCAATAGACCTCCGCGATCATGACGAAATCGGGCGCCGCGGCGCGCGCGTCGGCCCAGAACTCGTGCGCCGGCGCCGGCCCGGAGACAAGCGGCGACCACGTGCTGCGGAAGACGTCGGTCAGGGCCAGCATCGCCATGTCGCATCGGACGCCGTCGGCGTGGCTCGCGAGCATCTTCCACACGTCGATCATCGCGGCGCGCGTCTCGTCGTTGAAGTAATCGAGCTGCGCGACATCGGTCCAGGGCGGGAAAAACGGGTCGCGGCCGCAGGCGAGGAATTGCACTTCACCGGTCGATCGCTCGATGGCTCGAAACGCGGACGGCTGGCGGCGGAACGCCGCATCGTCGCCTTGCACGTAGCGATCGGGAAACTGCCCGACCCACGGATGATCGAAAGCTGTGTGGTTCGAAATGAAATCGACGATGAGCCGCATGCCACGAGCGCTCAGCTTCGCGCGAACCGTGGCCAGATCGTTCCAGGTCCCGATTCGGGGATCGGGTTCGTGGCCGCTGATGCAGTAGGCCGAGCCGACGACATCGCGGGCGCGCCACCCGGGCACCGCTTCGTCGTAGGCGCCGAATAGTTGCGGGTCGGACCTCGCGATCTGGCGGCCGAGCGCGCTCCGCCGCCACAGCCCCATGAGGTACACCAGGTCGATGCCCCGTTCGGCGAGCTGGTCCCACTCGCGGTCCGGTACCGCGCCGAGCGTCAGGGCTCGACCCTCGCGGCGCGAGACCGCGTCCAGCCACGGCCACGCGTTGATCTCGTACAAGTGCGGATGTCGCCGCAGGTCATCAGCCATTCGCGGCACGACTCTATTGCAGTTCAACAACCGTAGGGACGGAATCATCGCGAGATCGAAGAAGGTCGTGTCCAACGCGCGCCTGACGACTCGGCCTGCAGAGCAGGCCGACCGCGTCGATCGCCTCTGTGACTTTGTGACTCTGTGGCCTAAGCAAATCGAATCCATATAAGCTACGCAGGTAGCGGCAAGCTGCAGAGCTGACGTTCGCCCTTGGCGGCTCAGGAGAGGACACTGAATGAAAGCCATACGGATTCACGAGTTCGGCGGTCCCGAGGTGCTCAGATACGAAGACGTCCCGGAGCCGGCGCCGAAACCCCATGAGGCGGTCGTCAAGGTCGAGGCCGCGGGCGTCAACTTCATCGACATCTACCAGCGCACCGGCGTCTACAAGATGCCGTTGCCCGCCACGCTCGGCCTGGAAGGCGGCGGCATCGTCTCGGCCGTTGGTGCGGACGTCACGGACGTGAAAGTCGGCGACCGCGTGGCGTGGACGAGCGTGCCGGGGGCGTACGCGGAGCTCGCCGCGGTTCCCGCCGATCGCCTCGTCGCCTTGCCCGCGTCGGTGACCACCAGGCAAGGCGCGGCAGCCATGCTGCAGGGGTTGACGGCGCACTATCTGGCGCACTCCACGTATGCGTTGAAGCCCGGCGACACGTGTCTCGTGCACGCCGGGGCAGGCGGGGTGGGTCTGCTGTTGACGCAGATTGCGAAACGGCTGGGCGCTCGCGTGATCACGACCGTGTCGACCGACGAGAAGGCCGAGCTCTCGCGCGAGGCGGGCGCCGATCTCGTCGTCCAGTACACGACGCAGGACTTCGAGGCCGAGGTGAAGACGTTCACCGGCGGGAAGGGCGTCCCGGTGGTGTACGACTCGGTCGGTCAGACGACCATTGCGAAAAGCATCAATTGCCTCGCGACACGCGGGATGCTCGTGCTGTTTGGACAGTCGAGCGGGGTGGTGCCTGCCGTCGATCCGCAGGTGCTGAGTCAGAAAGGGTCCCTGTTCTTTACCAGACCGACCCTGGTGCATTACATCGCGACACGCGACGAGCTGCAGCAGCGGGCGCGAACTCTGTTCGACTGGATCGGAAGCGGCCAGCTGCGGCTTCGCATGGAGTTCGAGTTTCCGCTAAGGAATGTGGCCGAAGCTCATACGTCGCTGACAGGCCGGAAGACTACGGGCAAGGTCCTGCTCACCCCCGGCTAGCTGATCCGTTTACGCTGGCCCGGCTGTTGCACTCGCGCGGGGCGTGAGCCCACTTGATCACTCCCTTCGAGATCGACTGCGCAGCTGGAAGGACGAGCTCCGGTCTGCGTATCACCGTTTTCCGAAGATAGTCACCTTGGTGGTCGGAGCCTTCGGGGTGATGGCCGCGGTGCCAATTGTCGGAATGCTGTGGGTCGTGCTGAGTCTTCTCCCCGACCTTCCTGCCCAGGACGCCGTCAAGCGCATCGGCGAAATGGATCAGGCGACCACGGTGTACGACGGCGCCGACCAGGTAGCGTTCACGATCTTCAGAGAGCGGCGGAACGACGTGCCGCTCTCGGAAATCTCGCCGAATCTCACGCTGGCCGTGGTTGCCACGGAAGACCAGCGCTTCTACGACCACCACGGGTTCGACGTCTACCGTATCGCATCGGCCGCCTGGGCGGACATTCGCGAGCGCCGCGCCACGCAGGGGGCCAGCACGATCACGCAGCAGCTCGCGCGTCAGAGCTTCCTGAAGCCCGAGAAGACCCTCCGGCGGAAAGTGCAGGAGCTGCTTCTCGCGGTCCGGATCGAGCAGTTGTACTCGAAGTCTCAGATCCTCGAGCTGTATCTCAACAAGGTGTATTTCGGCGACGGTCGCTATGGCGCCGAAGCCGCTTCGCGTGGGTATTTCGGCAAGTCGGCCTCGGCGCTCACCGTCGCTGAGGCGGCCACGCTCGCGGGGCTGGTGAAGGCGCCTTCGAGCTACGCCCCGACTGTCAACCCGCAGCGTGCGGTCGCGCGGCGGAACCTCGTCCTTCAGGCGATGCTCGATGCAGGCGCCATCGACCGTGCGACGTGGCAGAGCGCGCGGTCGTCCCGGATCGCGCTGACCACGGCGTTGCCCGATGAGCAGGGTCGCGGGCAGTATTTCAAAGAAGAAGTGCGGCAGGCGCTGGTCGATCGCTTTGGCTGGCAGCGCGTCTACCAGGGTGGGCTGCGCGTGTTCTCGACGATCGACATCAAGGCTCAGGGTCAGGCGGAGGATGCCGTGCGGGCGTCGCTTGCGTCGCTGACCTCGCGACGGGCCGCCATTGCGGCGAAGTCCGGACGGCATTCGTCTGACGTCGACGAGCCGTTGCAGGCCGCGCTGGTCGCGCTCGATCCCCGCACGGGTTACGTGCGCGCGATGGTCGGCGGCCGCGACTTCAACGAAAGCCATTTCAATCGCGCGGTCCAGGGGAAGCGTCAACCCGGTTCCGCGTTCAAACCGTTTGTCTACGCGACGGCGCTTGAAATGGGATACTCGCCCGCCACGGTGCTGACCGGGCTCAACGATCCGATCGCCACGCTGAAGGGCGGCTGGACACCTGAGGACGAACATTCGACGGCGGACTCGATGACGCTGCGGACGGCGCTGCGCACGTCGAGCAACCGCGCCGCCGTCCGGTTGCTGCAGCAGGTCGGCATTCCGAAGACCGTCGAGAACGCGAAGATCATGGGCATCGGCGATATGCCTGCGGTGCCGTCGCTGGCGCTCGGCTCCGGCGAAGTGACGCTGCAATCGATGACCGCGGCATATGCCGCCTTCGCCAACCACGGTCTCGTGCCGAAGCCGATCCTGATCCGGCGGGTCGAAGACCGCGACGGCCGGATCCTGTACATGGAAGATTCGGTGCCCAGTCGCGCGATCAAGGAGACGACCGCGTTCCTCATGGCGACCATGCTGGCCGACGTGATCAACGCGGGCACGGCGGCGCGTGCGCGCACGCTGGGCTTCACGCTGCCTGCCGCGGGCAAGACCGGCACCACGAACGATTTCAACGACGCCTGGTTTGTCGGCTTCACGCCGCGACTGGTGACGGGCGTGTGGGTCGGGTTCGATCAGCCGCGGACCATCCTGCCGCGAGGATTCGCCGCCGACGTGGCGGTTCCCCTCTGGACGACGTTCATGAAGAGCGCGACGGCGGGCGACAAGCCGGAGTGGCTCGACCGGCCGGCGGGCATCACCACGGCCACGGTGTGTCGCATCTCCGGAAAGCTGGCCGTCCGAGGGTGCGAAGACGTCGAGGTGACCGACGGTGACGACACGACGCACCGCTCGATGGTGTACACCGACTATTTTGTCAAAGGCTCCGAGCCGACCGACTACTGCGATCTGCACCTGACGGTCAGCGTGCTGGGCAGAATCGCTGGGTTGTTCGGCGTGGGCGAAAAGCCGGCGCCGCCTCGCATCGAGGAAGCGCCACGGCGCCCTGTGCAGGCCGTTGCGGCATCGGATCGCATCGATACGGAAGCGACTGCGACACGCCCGAAGCAGGAAAAACGGGGCTTCTGGGGTCGGATCTTCCATCGAGACGATGCCGACAAGAACGACGAGCGCGCCCGGTCAAAGCCGAGCCGCTGAGGCCGTTTCGAAATACGACGCTACCGCAGAGCTCGCAGAGCTCGCCGAGAAATTCCTAAGGTTTTACTCGGCGGACTCGGCGGACTCGGCGGTAGAACGTGGTTCCTTCGCGAGCTCTGAAGAGATGCACGACAGCGTGCGGAGGCTTATTGGTGATCGTCGAGATCGTCGACGGGGAGACGCGCGGCGATCGGCATCCTCCACCCCGTTCCGAACGCGCGATCGGTGACCTTGAGTCCGGGTGCCGCCTGCTTCCGCTTGAATTCGGCGGACCGCACGAGGCGCAGGACGCGCTTGACGGTGGCCGCGTCAACGCCCGCGGCGACGATCTCCGCGGCCGTCTGGTACTGCTCGACGTGCCGCCGCAGGATGTCGTCGAGCACGTCATAGGGCGGTAAAGAATCCTGATCGGTCTGGTTCGGACGAAGCTCCGCTGACGGCGCTTTCGTCAGCGTCGCGGCCGGAATGACGTCCCGTCCGTTCGCGTCGTTCAGCCATCGCGCCACCCGATACACCATCGTTTTCGGCACGTCGGCGATGACGGCGAGGCCGCCCGACATATCCCCATACAAGGTGCAGTAGCCGACTGCGAGCTCCGACTTGTTCCCGGTGGTCAGGAGCAGCGCACCCCGTTTGTTCGACAACGCCATCAGCAGATTGCCGCGGATGCGCGCCTGGATGTTCTCCTCGGTCACATCGCGCGCGGTACCTGCGAACGCGCCTTGCAGCGTCTTCTCCATCGCGTCCATGGCGCCGGCAATCGGCAGCGTCAGTGTCTCGATACCGAGGCCCGCCGCCAGCTGCAGCGCATCGTCGACGCTGCCTCGGCTCGAAAACGGCGACGGCATCAGTACACCAAGCACCTTGTCGGGTCCGAGCGCCTCCGCCGCGATGGCGGCGGTGAGGGCGGAGTCGATGCCTCCGGACAGGCCGAGCACCACTCGCGTGAAGCCGCACTTGTGCACGTAGTCGCGCGTGCCGAGCACGAGCGCACGCCAGATCTCGGATTCGGCCACAAGATCTGTGGCCGGGGCAATCGGGCGTCCGCCGTCCAGATCGCAGACGACGATGTCCCCCTCGAAGGAGCGGCCGCGGGCGATTGGCGCGCCGGCAGCGTTGAACGCGCAGCTCCGGCCGTCGAAGACCAGGTCGTCGTTGCCGCCGAACTGATTGACGTACACCACCGGGACGTGATGTTTGCGCGCCATGCTGCCCAGCATTTCTTCGCGCAAGTGATGCTTGCCGACCGAGAAGGGTGATGACGACAAGTTGACGATTACCTGCGCACCGGCCGCGCTCAGAACCAGCTCTTCGATCGGGTCGTGGTGGTACCGGCGCCGTTTCCAGAAGTCGCGATCGTTCCAGACGTCTTCGCAGACGCTGATGCCGAGGCGGCACCCCGCCAGCTCGAGGATCTGCGGTTCGCGGTACGGCTCGAAATAGCGATCTTCGTCGAAGACGTCGTAGGTGGGCAGCAGCGCCTTGCGAAACCGCTGTTCGACGCATCCGCCGCGCAGCAGCACCGCGCTGTTGAAGAGCGGACGGCCCTCATCGGACGGGTTCGCTTCGGGCAGCCCCACGACGATGGGCGGCAGCGCGGCGAGCGTCTTCGCGAGCTCGGCGACGATCGTCCAGCTGCGGCGGATGAATGCGCCGCTGAGCAGCAGGTCGCGCGGTGGATAGCCGACGAGCGCAAGCTCGGGCGTGACGGCGAGATCGACGCCGAGCTGCGCGGCATCGCGGGCGGCCCGTTCGATCAGCCCCGCGTTGCCGGCGAGGTCTCCGACGGTTGGATTGATTTGCAGCAGCCCGATCTTCACGTGGGGGAGAAGCCTTTGAGTCTCAATTGACGGTCGAACACGCCGGACTCGCAGAGATCCGAGATGGCCGGTGAGTTCTGCGGATTCTGCGGTTGATTCGTCGCCGCGTCTCCCTTCCAACCGAACGTGGCGTATGTAGTGTCAACCGGACGTGACGTGCGTAGTGTCCGGCTTCAGCCGGACCGTTTGCGCTATTCAGTGAACCGATACTTCAGCAGCACCCACAAGGCGACCACGCCGTCGCGCCATGTGATCTTCTTTCCTTCATCATACCCGCGGCCGTCGTAGGTGATGGGAATCTCGTACACGCGATACTGGCGCTTGAAGACCTTGGCGGTGATCTCCGGCTCGATGCCGAAGCCGTTCGATTTGAGCGTCATCGACCGCAGGACGTCGGTCCGCATGACCTTGTAGCAGGTCTCCATGTCGGTCAGCATCGTGTTGTAGAGCACATTCGCGGCAAACGTCATGAGGAGGTTGCCGAGATAGTGCGAGAACATGAACACGCGGTGGCGCCCGAGAAACCTCGATCCGAACACGACGTCCGCGCGTCCCTGACAGATCAGCTCGATGAGCTGCGGGTATTCTTCCGGGGAGTACTCGAGATCGGCGTCCTGGATGATGACCAGATCCCCGGTTACCGCCGCGAATCCGCGCCTGAGGGCCGCGCCCTTGCCTTGATTGCGCGGCTGCTGGAGCAGGGTGAATCCGAGCTTCTTCTGCAGCTCGACCAGGATCTCGCTCGTGCCGTCGGTCGAACGGTCGTCGACGACAATGAGCTCGATGCGAATCTTGACCGACAGCACCCGACGGATGATCTCGTCGATCGTGGTGATCTCGTTGAAGACGGGCATGACCACGGAAAGCAGCGGATTGGGGGGCACGAGACTGGCGCGCTGCGCCAGCGACGACGGCGTCGCGGCACGGCTCGCCGTCGGGAGGTCGGAGCTCATCGAGTAGCGATCACCGTACCATATTGATTCGCCGAGCGGCAATGTAGCGAAGCTTCGCCTCAAACCGCCGAGTCACGGGTCCGTGGGCCAGAACGGCGAGCCTTCGCTATTAAGCGTGTTACGAATTAGAGATACGACGGTCAACGCAGAGACCGCAGGGTTCGCAGAGCCGACATTTCCGGCTCTCTGCGCTCTCAGCGAGCTCTGCGTTAATCGTTGGTCGGTCATTTTACAACGCGCTCTAACTGGCCGCTTCCCGGCCGCGGCTAAGCCGGGCTTGCGCGGCGAATTCGACACGCTCGTGCACGTTCAAGCCGTGCAAGCACGGCTGATGATACGATCCGCGAACACGCCATCATGCCGTTCAAGCAGGTGATAGGTCATCGGCGACTTGTCGCGCTCCTCGCCCGCGCGGTCGACCGTGGATCGCTGCCGCCGAGCCTCATTTTTGCCGGGCCTGCCGGCGTCGGCAAGCGGTTGGCGGCGGTCGCAACGGCGCAGTTGCTGAACTGCACGAACCGCGTGGGTCGGTCGCCGGACATCGATGCGTGCGGGGTCTGCGTGGCATGCACGCGCATCGGCCGCGGCGTGCATTCCGACGTCCTGACGGTCGAGCCGGGAGACAGCGGATCGATCAAGATTGACCAGGTCCGGGACATCATCGATCGTGCGGGTTACCGGCCGTTTGAAGGGCGCTGCCGCGTCGTCATCATCGATGGTGCCGACGCGCTCGTGCCGGCGGCGCAGAACGCGCTCCTGAAGACCCTCGAGGAGCCGCCGTCGCTATCGATCTTCATCCTCGTGACTGCGCAGCCCGACCTGCTCTTGCCCACCGTACGATCGCGCTGCCCGCGGTTGCGTTTCGGTGCGCTTGCGACCGACGACATCGTGGCGGCGCTCGTGGACCGAGGGCGAAGCGACCAGGAAGCGCGTGCGATTGCGGCGACCGCCGACGGCAGCTTGCAGCGAGCGCTTGCATCGGTCGCCGGCGATGTCGTGGCCGGCCGCGACGTCGCGCAGCAGGTGCTGGTGCGCGCGGCGGCCGCCGACGATCCACGCCGCCGGATCGAGGGCGCGAAGGATCTGCTCGCGAAGACGGGCGCCGGCGGCGCCGGCGATCGGGAGCAACTTGCCGTCCACCTCCGATCCATGTCATCGCTCCTTCGGGACGCGGCACTCCTGTCAACCCGCGCGGACGTTGGTGCCCTGGCCAATCCCGATCTGGCGCCGAGCCTGGAACGACTGGCGCAGACCTACCGGGGCGAGCGCGGCGAGCGCGCGTTCCTGGCAGTCGATCGTGCGCTCGCGGCCCTCGACCGGAATGCCGGGGTGAAGATCGTGGCAGACTGGTTGATGCTGCAACTGTAGCGTGCATCGGCGGACTGCTCGTGAAAGGGTGCCAAAGACCGGCCCTCTGAGGTACTGTGGGATCTGAAGTCGGTACCGGGCCGGCCACCACAGAAAGGTACAGTCGTGAACGCTTCGGCTCCCGTGCGGCTCCTCGCCGTGAAGCTGTCGCCCGTCGGACGTGCCCAGACATTCGTCGTCGACGACCGTGCCGCCCGCTCCACTCCCAGCGCCGGCGAACGGGTAGTCGTCCACGCCGAGAATGGGCCGGCGGTAGGCACCGTCGTGCGATCGGTGCAGCAGATGAACGAGAGGCGCAATCCGGGCGCCGATTCGCCGCAGCGGGTCGTTCGCGTGGCCAGCCACGACGACGTGATCGCGCGGCTGAAACACGAGCAGCGGGAGCGCGAGGCGTATCGTGTCGCGCTGCTCAAGGTGCGCGAGCGCGGTCTCGGCATGAAGCTCACGCGCGTGGAGCAGGTGTTCGACGGCTCGCGCCTGATTTTCTACTTCACGGCTGAAGGGCGCGTCGATTTCCGCGAGCTGGTGCGCGAGCTGGCGGCCGAATTTCACACCCGCATCGAGATGCGGCAGATCGGTGTGCGCGACGAGGCGAAGATGCTCGGCGGCTACGGCACATGCGGCCGGCCGCTGTGCTGTACGACGTTTCTGCAGTCGTTCGAGCCGGTGTCGATCAAGATGGCCAAGCAGCAGGACCTCAGCCTCAACCCATCCAAGCTCTCCGGTCTGTGCGGCCGCTTGAAATGCTGCCTGCGATACGAGCTGCCGAACGCGAAGGGCGTCGTCCACGGCGGCTGCGGCAGCGAAGGCGGCTGCGACAACCCGTCCGGCTGTGGAAGCGGCGGCGGCAGTTGCGGATCGTGTAACTGTCACACGTGAAGAACGCCAGCCTCCACGAACCAGCCGAGAGCGCCGACCCATTCGACAGGCTCAGGATCGTCCTGAGCGCGTCGAAGGACGAGCACGCCGGAACCTTCAGACTCGGCGAGCGCTGCCCGCCTTCGCTGTCGGCGAAGACGGCAAGCTTCGGCGAAGTCACGCCGGAGTTCTAGCGTGACACCAGCGCGAACGTAGGCGGATGAGCTCTGCGGTAAACGTCGACGTCACGCCCGGCAGGCCGCGTATCGCGATCACGACCGGCGACCCGGCCGGGATCGGTCCCGAGATCGCCGCCCGCGCCGCGATCGACCCACGCGTGGTTGCAGCGTGCGAGCCGCTCATCTACGCTCCCGCGGATCCTCTGTCGTTCAGCCCGGGCCTGCTCAGCGCCGACGCCGGTCGCGCGGCGTATGACACGCTCCTGCGCGCGGTCGACGATGTGCGGTGTGGAGTGGCGGACGCGATCGCGACGGCGCCCATCAACAAGGAAGCGTGGCGGCTCGCCGGGTTGCCATGGAACGGGCACACGGATCTCCTCGCGCATCTCACCGGAGCAGGAGATGTCGCGATGATGTTCTATTCGGATACGTTGCGAGTGGTACTGGCGACGATTCACATCCCTCTCGCAGAGGTGCCGCGCGCCCTGACACGCGAGTCGCTCGAGTCGACGATCGTGCTGACGGCGAACGAGCTTCCCCGGTTCGGCTTCGCCGCGCCGCGGATTGCCGTCGCCGGTCTGAACCCGCACGCCGGCGAGCACGGGCTGTTCGGCCGGGAAGATCAGGACGTGATTGCGCCGGCCGTCGCCCGGTGTCGGGCACGCGGCATCGACGTGTCCGGCCCGTTTCCCGCAGACACGTTGTTCGTCCGCGCGCATCGCGGCGAGTTTGACGCGGTGATCGCCTGTTATCACGACCAGGGGCTGATTCCCGTCAAGCTCGTCGCCTTCGGGCACGCCGTGAACGTCACGCTGGGTTTGCCGATCGTGCGCACGTCGGTCGATCACGGAACGGCGTTTGACATCGCCGGGAAGGGCGTCGCGGATCCAGAGAGCATGATCGCGGCGGTGTTGTTGGCGGCCCGACTTGCCATCAGGTCCGCCTGACCAGCCTCCGCTAAAGCTACGGCGGTCCGCCGAATCCTTGGCGAAGGCGGAAGGCGGACACAACCAGTGCACGTACAATTCATTCGGCTTTACGGGACACTGTAAGGCACTTGAGTTGACGATCCACAGCGGGGCCGGACGAAACCACACCAGGCGCTCGAATCGAAGCTCCAGTCCCGCTGTGGATCGTCGACTCGAGTGCCATTCAGGATAGGCCCGAGCCGGACGTGGCCGTCTGACCTGGCCGGACCATACACGATGAAAGAACAGACCGAACGCGAAAAAGCGCAGGAGAACATCGCCGAAAACCGCAAGGCGTTTCACGATTTCCATCTCCTGGAGACCTTCGAAGCCGGCCTCGTGCTGCTCGGGACCGAGGTCAAGGCGATCCGTGAAGGCCGCGTGAACCTGCGCGACAGCTTTGCCCGCGTCGAGGACGGGGAGGTCTATCTCTACAACGTCAACATCAGCGCCTACAGCCACCGGGGCTACTCCGCCCACGAGCCACTGCGTCGCCGCAAGCTGCTCCTGCATCGCGACGAGATCCGGAAGCTGATTGGCAAGACGGTCGAAAAAGGCATGACGCTCGTCCCCGTCCGGATGTACTTCAAGAACGGCCGCGTGAAGCTGGCGATCAGCCTCGCGAAAGGGAAAAAGGAGTACGACAAACGCGAGACGATCAAGCGCCGCGAAGCCGACCGCGAAACCCGCGCCGCAATGAAACAGCGGCGTTAACGGTCAGAAAGCCAGTACACCGCAGAACCCGCAGAGCTCGCCGAGGCTTCCTTGTCCAGGAAATCTCTGCGTGTTCGGCGGTCGTCATATTCGTGAATCAGCGTGTACAACTACGTAGTGTCCGCCTTTAGGCGGGACCCGACACGGTCCGGCTGAAGCCGGACACTACGTACTACAAGGCCCTCGCTGGGCCGGAGGCCCGCTAGAATACCGACGTGACGACCGGCTCACCATCGATCGGCCGCGCGGACCTGCCGGCCTCTTCGCGCGCGCCCGGGCCGACCGGTCGGATTCTTGTCGGCCTGCTCCTCGGGATCGTCGTCGGCGTCGTGTGGCCCTCGCTGGGAGTCGCGGTCAAGCCGCTCGCCGACGCCTTTCTGCGCCTGATCAAGATGATCATCGCGCCGCTCATCTTCTCCACGCTGGTCGTGGGCATCGCCGGCACCGGCGATTTCAAGGCGATGGGGCGCATCGGGCTGAAGGCGATCGTGTACTTCGAGATCGCCACGACCATTGCCCTCGTTCTCGGCCTGGGGCTCGTCAACGTGTTTCGGCCCGGCGGCGGCATGACGGCGCCAATCGGTGGCAACATCGCCACCGTGTCCGCGCTGGCGCAGAATCAGCAGCACGCGTGGGACATCTTCCTGCACTTGTTCCCGGCCTCGGTCGTCGACGCGATGGCGCGCGGCGACATTCTGCAGATTGTCGTGTTCTCGACCTTCTTCGGGATTGCCCTGGCGGCAGTCGGGCCGAAAGGGCGGCCGGTCTTCGACGTGCTGGAATCGACGGCGCACGTCATGTTCAAGGTGACCGGCTATGTCATGGCGCTGGCGCCGATCGGCGTGTTCGCTGCCCTTGCGGCGACCATCGGCGGCAACGGCCTCACGGTGCTGTTCTCGCTCGGCAAGCTGATCGCGGTGATGTACCTGGGCCTCGCGCTCTTCGTCCTGATCGTGGTTGGCGGCGTGTCGTACCTGATCCGCATCCCGTTTCTGACGTTTGCCCGGGCGATTCGCGAGCCTTTTCTCATCGCCTTCACGACGGCGAGCTCGGAAGCGGCGCTGCCGAAAGCGATGGAGGTGATGGAGCGGTTCGGCGTCCCCAAGAACATCGTCGGCTTCGTGCTTCCGACCGGCTACAGCTTCAATCTCGACGGCAGCACGCTGTATCTGTCGATGGCCAGCGTGTTCGTCGCGCAGCTCGCGGGCGTGCAGATGACGATCGCTCAGCAACTCCTGATGATGTTGACGCTGATGCTGACCAGCAAAGGCGTGGCCGGCGTGCCGCGGGCGGCGCTCGTGGTGTTGACGGCCACGCTGACCCAATTCGGCCTGCCGCTCGAAGGCGCGGCAATCCTCCTCGGCGTCGATCAGATTCTGGATATGGGGCGCACGGCCGTGAACGTCATGGGTAACTGCATCGCGGCCGCCGTCGTCGCGCGCTGGGAAGGTGTGTTCGACGACGAGCGAATGAAGGCGTTTGCCGTCGATCGGACGTACCGGGCCGCGTGATGAGAATCGCGGTTCTCGGCGCGCGCGGACAGTTGGGGGCGGCGATCGTGCAGGAGCTCGCCGGGGCACACGAGGTCCTGCCATTGACGCACACAGATCTCGACGTCACCCGCGACCAGGACGTCGCGGCCACGATGGAAAGGTTGCGGCCCGGCGCGATCATCAATTGCGTGGCCTACAACGACGTCGACGGGGCCGAAGATCATCCGGTCGACGCGCTGACGGTCAACGCGTTGGCAATGCGTCCTCTGGCGCGGGCGGCGGCGGATCTCGACGCGGTGCTCGTGCACTTCAGCACCGATTTCGTCTTCGACGGAACCGCGTCTCATCCGTATGCGGAGGACGATTCCCCCAACCCGCGCAGCGTGTATGCGATGTCGAAGCTTCTCGGGGAATGGTTCGCGGCGGACGCGCCCAGGGCCTTCGTGTTGCGAGTCGAAAGCCTGTTCGGCGGCGCACGAGGAGGCCGGCCGCCCAAGGGCAGCGTCGCCGGAATTCTCAAGGTATTGATGTCCGGCGGCGAGGCGCGGGTGTTCGAAGACCGCACCGTGTCGCCGACATACGTGATCGACGCCGCATGGGCCACCCGGCGCTTGCTCGAGACGCAGACCGCGTCTGGCGTCTATCACTGCGTGAACTCGGGACGCGCCACGTGGCTGGAATTCGCGACCGAGCTGGCGCGACAGCTTGGCGTCGAGCCGCGTCTGGTGCCGGTGCGGCTGAGAGACGTGCCGCTCAAGGCGGAGCGTCCGACCTACTGCGCGATGTCGAACGACAAGCTCGCGGCGGCGGGGATCGTCATGCCGGCGTGGCAGGACGCGGTGGGCCGCTACCTAGCGACCGTCCGCGACGAGCTCGCTCACCAGACGACCCACCGCTAAGCAGGAGGTCAGGCCCGGCGACTCCATTCCGGCCGCATGCACGATCGCGTCGTTCCGGCGGTCGCGCCGAATCATGAAGTCGGCGAACGATTCAGTCGGAGGATGCAGCTTGGGGCGGATGCCGCTGCCCGACAACCGAAGATCGGCGATCGTCACCACGGGCAGCAGTCGGCGTGCCGGCTCGAGAAAGTCCTCCACCGCGAGTCGGCCGTCTTCGTAGTCGTCTTTCCTCTGCTGGTAGTGTGCGGTCGGGCCGAACAGCACGGCGCCCCCCATGTTCTTGGTGATGTGGGTGCCGAGCGAATGCCCCTGCGCGTGGGGGAGCGGATAGATCAAAGCATTCACCAGCGGTCGCTTTGCCGGCGTCAGTTCTGCGTATTCTCCCCGGCAGGGATAGATGGTGAACGATTCGCCGCCGAGCAGGCGGGAGACATCGTCTGCGTACAATCCCGCGGCGTTCACCACCGTGCGTGCCAGAAACGCTTCACGTTCCGTGCGCAGCGTCATGCCGGCTGGCGTCGGGTCCGCACCGACGAGTGTCGTGCCGGAAAGAAACGCGACGCCGTGCGCCTGCGCGGTGCGCAGCAGCGCCCTGATCAAGGCCTCTGCGTCGACGATGCCCGTCTCCGGCGAGAAGACGGCGGCGACGGCGCAAACCGCGGGCTCGCGCCGGGCGACGAACGCGCGGTCCACCAACTCGAGCTGCTCGACGCCGTTCTCCGTTCCGCGCGCGTACAAGGCCTGGAGGGCGGCCAGCTCCGACTCGTCATGGGCCACAATCAACTTGCCGCACCTCAGGTGCGGCACGCCGTGCTGCACGCAGAAGTCGTACAGCAGACGGCGGCCTTCGAGGCAAAGCCTTCCCTTCAGCGAACCTGCTGGATAATAGATACCTGCGTGGATGACGCCGCTGTTGTGCGTGCTGGTCTCGAGGCCTGGACGTGGATGCCGTTCGAGAACGCAGGTCGACAATCCGCGCGCCGCGATAGCGCCTGCGGCCGCGAGTCCCGTGACGCCCCCTCCGATCACCGCGACGTCGATGTGCTCCATGCGTCTTACGCTCGACCCGCCCTACCCGACCGACCCGACCCCATGATCACGACAACCGCAGAGTTCGCTGAGCACGCCGAGAAGCAAATTTCTCTGCGAGCTCTGCGGCCTCGGCGGTTCATTCGGGATCAGCTCCGGTATCCGACCGCGGCGTAGTCGAGATGCGTGAACAGCAGATTGTTCAGGATCGCGGCATTCGCGTTGACGACGTGTGCCATGTCCACGAGCGCGTGGACCGCGGGCTCGGCGGATGTCGTGACGTCTGCGTCGAGCTGGACCGGCTTCATCTTCATATGCTCGGGGACTGGCGCGCTGTAACGCACCGAGACCCGCTCGAACCCATTCGCACGCAGCAGGTACTGCAGCGTCTCGGGATGGACCGGACGCACGTGAGTCAGGTCGCGAATGTAGCTGCTGAAGAACGCCAGCCAGCACGCCGGGTTGATCGTCTCGATCACGATCGTCGCACCCGGCCGGAGCTTTCTGTGGGCGACCGACAAAACGCGCAGCAGATAAGAAGGTTCGAAGTGTTCGACCACTTGCGCCGCCATCAGGCCACCTGCCGACTCGTCCGGCAATGAAGCCAGAAAAGCCAGCGCATCCCCGGCGACGGCATCGACGCCTCTCGCGCGGGCGACGGCGACCATCTCCGTGTTGGCATCCACGCCGCGCGCGGTGACGCCCGCGTCCGCGAGCGCCGCAAGAAACTCGCCTCGCCCGCAGCCGATGTCGACGACATCACTTGCGCCGCTGAAGAGCGGTACATAGTCGCGCAACCGCGCCTGTATGCCTTCTTCCGATCCGCGGAACTCGTCCTCGAAGCCGACGTAGGTCACATCGTCGAGGTTGGGGCTGGCCGCTGCCTGCGTCGAGGGCGGGGCGATCGAAGCCGAAGCCGTGGTGGCAGGCGCGGCGAGCGTCCGTGCGACCATGTCCATGGTCCGCTGCAAGACGGTGACTTTCGTCCGCAGCTCAGTGATCGTCGCGAGAGTGGGCGCCAATTCGTCGAGTCGGCTCATCAGGCGTGCCTGGAGCTCGCGATCTTTCGTGTCGACGAACGCGGTGATGTGCTGGAGGAAAATGACGAGCGAGGTCGCCAGCCGGGACACATCTTCGCGGCCGATCGCCGCCTGCTCGCCCGCGGCGACGATCGCGCGGTCGAAAGCCGTCAGCGCGTCGTTGTAGCCGCGGTCGGCGTCCAGACGCTGCCGTTCGAGAGCGACGAGAAGCTCCTCCATATGCCGCGTGCTATGTTATTCCGCGAGTCTCGGACGCGCCAGTTCATTGCCGGCCATCGACGCACGCGACTGAAGAACGATGCCCGGCGGTGATTTCCTGAAGCCGAACGCGCCCGGCAGGAAAGTCCCGCGCTTCCGATCGATGCGGGCTGATCGACGACCGGGAAGCAGCGGTGGTCGCGCGTGGTCGTGAAGTTTTGCGCAGCGCCGGTCCGATATTTGGCGATGAGCCGGAGATGATAAGATTCTCGGATCCCAGAGGTATATGTCAAAGAGAGCTGTGATCACCGGCATCACCGGGCAGGACGGGTCCTATCTTGCCGAGCTGCTGCTGTCCAAAGGCTACGAAGTCGTCGGGACGGTCCGTCGCTCGAGCGCGCCAAATTTCTGGCGGATTCAGCATCTGCTCGACCGGGTGACGATCCGGCCGGCCGATCTGCTCGATCAGCTCTCCCTCCTCCGGCTGGTCGACGACGTCCGGCCCCACGAACTCTACAATCTGGCGGCGATGTCGTTCGTGCCGGCGTCGTGGGAGCAGCCGATCCTGACCGGCGAATTCAACGCACAGGGGGTGACCCGCGTGCTGGAGGCGGTTCGTCAGGTGGATCCCTCGATCCGCGTGTATCAGGCGTCGTCGAGCGAGATGTTCGGCAAGGTCCGGGAAGTGCCGCAGAACGAGCTGACGCCGTTCTATCCGCGCAGCCCGTACGGCGTGTCGAAGGTCTTTGCCCACTACATCACGGTGAACTACCGCGAGAGCTACGATCTCTTTGCCGTGTCCGGCATGCTGTTCAATCACGAGTCGCCGCGACGAGGCCTGGAATTCGTCACGCGCAAGGTGACCGACGGCGTC
>Ga0068858_100001973_pt1 | contig 20964 bp, 16 predicted proteins | sample KBSSwiS12_FD_66589 | JGI IMG/M metagenome (GOLD analysis project Ga0068858, IMG submission 66589) | Switchgrass rhizosphere microbial communities from Kellogg Biological Station, Michigan, USA - KBS Switchgrass S1-2 | ecosystem: Host-associated > Plants > Roots > Rhizosphere > Soil ...
TCTGCAACGAGAACCAAAGACGCCACGCACATGGTTGGGAAGTGGGATGGCACCTCGGTAGTGGATAGCGATGTTCGGGCGCCTGCTGCAGCGTAACGAATGGAAGTTCTTCGGCGCGCTGCCGAAGGCCGACCGGGCCCTCGCGGTGGCGTGGTGGATCGTCCTTCTGCTGCGCGGCGTGCTGCCCGCGGTCTTTGCGATCGCGATGGGCGTGCTCGTGGCCGCCGTCCAGCACGGCGAGGGCCTTGCCGGTCCGCTCACGCTCGTCGGCTTCGTCTTCGTGCTCCTGCAGGTGGTCACGCCTGTTCACCAGGCGGTTGGCGCCAACCTCGGCGACCGCACTGCCGCCTGGCTCTACGATCGGCTGACCGAGGCGTGCGTCCGTCCGCCCGGCATGGGTCATCTCGAGGATCCGAAGTTGACGAACGATCTCACGGTCGCGCGCGACTTCGATCTCGGCATGACGGGCCCGCCGTTGTTTGTTTCCATGGACTTCATTGCCGGCGGCCTCGTCGAGATGATCGCGGGGCTCGCGTCCGCTGCGGTTCTCGCGGCGTACGCATGGTGGGCGCCGATCGTTCTCGGCGGTGCGTGGCTGGCGACGCACTGGCTGTTGCGAGAGAGCGGAGTCTGGCGCGACCGGAACACCGACGAGGTGCGCGGCGCCCAGCGCGACGCCGATTACGCCTATCGCCTTGCCGTCGATCCGCCTGCCAGCAAGGAACTGCGGCTGTTCGGGCTCGTCGGCTGGACGATCGATCGCTTCGTCGCCCGCCGTACCCGTCTTCACGAGCTTCAGTACGCGGCGACCCGGCTGCGCGAGCGGCCCGTGCTTTGGAGCATGCTGATCGTGATCGGAGCCAACGTCGTGGTGTTCTGGTCGCTCGCCAGCGCCGCGGCGAGCGGCACGCTCTCTCTTGGCGCCGTCGTGGTGTTCGCCCAGTGCGCCGTCGGCACGTCGATGATTGCGTTCGGCGGGCTCAATTGGGCTCTCGACACGGCTTCGGCACCGGTGGCGGCCGTGTTGCGCCTCGAACCGGCCATGGCGCCGGCCGGCGCACTGTCCACCGGCCATCGCTCCGCCGCCGGCGCGCCCGCGCGCGAGATCCGCTTTCGCGATCTCTGCTTCGCCTACCCGGGCCCGTCGACGCCGAAGGGGTCAGACCCCTCGAAGGCGCTCGAGGCAAGCCCCTCGACTCCGCCCGGGACAAGCGCGCCCGTGCTCGACCACTTCGACCTGACGATTCCTGCAGGGTCGTCGCTCGCGATCGTCGGGCAGAACGGTGCCGGCAAGACCACGCTCGCCAAGCTGTTGTGCCGGCTGTACGACCCGCAGGCCGGCGCGATCGAAGTCGACGGCGTCGACCTGCGCGAGCTCGAGCTCGGCTCGTGGCGGTCGCGCGTTGCTGCCGTGTTCCAGGATTTCATTCGCTTCGAGCTGCCGCTGCGCGACAACGTGGCTCCCGCGGGAGCGCCCGACGCTGCGGTGATCGCCGCGCTGGAGTCGGCGGGCGCGGCGAACCTCGCGAGCCTCGACACCGTACTCGCCCGCGGTTATGAGGGGGGAACGGAGCTGTCGGGCGGGCAGTGGCAACGCGTCGCGCTGGCGCGAGCGTTGTGCGCGGTACACCTCGGCGCCGGCGTCGTGCTGCTGGACGAACCCACCGCGCAGCTCGACGTTCGGGGCGAAGCCGAGATCTTCGACCGGATCCTCGCGTCGACGCGGCAATGCACGACGATTCTGATCTCCCATCGTTTTTCCACCGTGCGCCACGCCGATCGCATTTGTGTGCTCGAGCACGGCCGGGTGATCGAGCTCGGCACGCACGACGAGTTGCTGGCGCTGGGCGGGCGTTATCGCACGATGTTCGACCTTCAGGCCCAGCGCTTCACCGATGACGAGGAGGGGGTCACGTATGACGTCCTCGCCTGAACCGAACGTCGACCGCACAGCACGCGGAGCACGCCGGGGAAGATCTGGCCGGCGAGTTCGGGTCGACCCGGCGGTCGATTCATGACGCCTGAGACGCGGCCAGGCGACGAGCTGCCGCCGGCGCTCTCGTCGATGTGGAGGCTGTGCAAGCTTGGCTACAGCCGCGAGCCTGGCCTCATGCTTGCGGCGTTCGTGCTCTCGTTGCTCGCCGCGCTGCCGGATGCGCTCCTTGCCCTGTGGTTCATGCTGCTCGGCCAGGGCGTCCTTCAGGGCAATCGCCGGCTCGTGTTCGGCGCCGCGATCGCGCTCGGCGTGTCCGCGGCCGCCACGTGGTTCCTGCGTACGGTCGGTAACCGGGTACAGCGCCGCTTCCGCGACAAAGTGACGATTGCGCTCGAGGCGCACGTCGCGCGGCTCCAGGCATCGGTGGCCACGATCGCCCACCACGAACGGCCCGACTACCTGGATCGCCTGGCCATGCTGCGCAATCAGGTGTTCGTGCTCGACCACATGTACATGTCGGTCTTTTCCACGTGCGGGTGGATCCTGCGTCTCGGCGTCACCGTTGCGCTCCTGATGTCGATTCATCCGGTATTGGCGCTGCTCGCGGTGTTCGCGCTGCCGACCGTATTGACTTCGACCTGGCGCCCCACGGTCGAGCGCGTCGCACAGGAACGCGCCGCGCCGTCCAATCGCCTGGCCCGCCATCTGTTCACGACGGCGACAACGGCAACGCCCGGCAAGGAAGTGCGCGTGACCGGCATCGGCGAGCGGCTGGTGACCGATCGACGGGAAGCCTGGGAGCGCGGCTACAGGCCGGTGGCGGCGGCCCGATGGAGTTCGGCGGCGTGGCACACCTTGGCCTGGGCGGTGTTCGGCGGCGCCTACGTCGGCGCTGTGGTCTTTGTTTCGTCGGGCCTCAACCGGCCGGCTGGCGCCGTTCTGCTGGTACTCGCCGCCGGGTCGCGCCTGTCCGCGTACATCGGCGCCACCGTGGGCGAGATCGGCTTCCTGCGCGGTTTCTGGATGGACGGCTCCAGGCGCCTCGCCTGGCTCGAGGACTACGCCGCCTCGCTCGTCGCATCGGCCGACCTGCCGGTGCCGGCACGCCTGACTCAGGGCATCCGCTTCGATCACGTCTCGTTCGCGTATCCCGGGACCGATCGCCTCGTGCTCGACGATGTGAATGTCGAATTGCCGGCCGGCGCTGTCGTGGCCATCGTCGGCGAGAACGGCGCGGGCAAGACGACGCTGGTGAAGCTCGTCGCCAAACTATACGAGCCGACGTCGGGCCGGATTCTGGTCGACGGTGCCGAGCTGGCGCGCATGCACGCGGACGAATGGCGGGCGCGTCTGGCGGGCGCGTTCCAGGATTTCTTCCGCTTCGAGTTCCGGGCCCGTCACACGGTCGGCGTCGGCGACGTACCGCGGCTCGATGATAGGCCTGCGGTCGTCACCGCCGTGGCCCGGGCAGGCGCGGACGATGTCGTCGTGCGGCTGAAGCTGGGGTTGGAGACGCAGCTCGGTCCGACGTGGCCCGAGGGCGTCGAAGTATCCTTCGGCCAATGGCAGAAGCTCGCGCTCGCGCGTGGGTTCATGCGCGACCGCCCGCTGTTGCTGGTGCTCGACGAACCGACGGCGGCACTCGATGCCGAGACCGAGCACGCGCTGTTCGAGCGCTATGCGGCGGCTTCGCGCGGCGGGCCGCTGCGTGCGACGGGCGCTGGTCCGGCCGGGGAGGATGACGGGCGGATCACGATCCTCGTGTCGCACCGATTCTCGACCGTCCGGATGGCCGATCTCATCGTGGTGCTCGACGGCGCCCGCGTCGTCGAAGTCGGCTCGCACGAGGATCTGATGGCGAAGGGCGGCCAGTACGCTGAGCTCTATGGCATCCAGGCCGCTGCTTATCGTTGACAGAACGATGAGCGGTTGGGGGACGCATTCCATCAAGCGGTGTAGGACTGCGAAATCTGCGACTGCCGCTTGCGCATCCTCGCATTCACGCAGATTTCGTCGGGTTTCTCGCCCGCACGACGCCCGCGTCTGACCTCAAATGACCGCGCCTTCGAGCTGCGAATCGCGGTGTGCCGCGCAGGCGGGAGCCTCAGCGAACGGTCGAACGCGTGTTCACGGCACGCACGCCGCTGTGCCGCTGTCGCGAAATGGCTCGCCCGCTGAGGGGACGAATTCCCACGAATAGTCGGCGGCGCGCAGTGTCATCTTGAGGACGCCGTAGGAGCGGTTGCTGCGCACTTCACTGTTCGGGAGAGTGCGCTTGAACTCGTACAACCCCCCGCCGCCGGTACCCACGACGAATTCCCGGATGCCCTTCTGGGGATCGAGTTTGCCTTTGGGATCCTGCGGTGCGAACCGTTCGTAAATGTGGTCGTGTCCGGTAATGACGACGTCGGCGCCGAACTCGTAGAGTAGCCGCCACACCTCCATCATGTGCGACGTGGTCTGCGCCTCGGTTCCATGGGGCCCGGAACTGAACACCGGGCTGTGCCAGTACGCAAGCGTGCAGATCGATCGGTTCTCAGTAAGGTCCTGGCGGAGCCACTGCATCTGGGGGGAACGGCTGTCGGCCGCAACGACGCTGTTCAGCGCGACGATGTGCCAGGCGCCGAGCGTGTAGCTGTAATAGCCGCGGCGCTCGGGGCCGGCGAGCTCGGCGAAATAGTCGTAGTACGGCTTCCCCTTGTCGGTCAGGTAATCGTGATTGCCCGGCGACGGCCGCGTCCGCGCCTTGTGGCGTCCCCAGGTCGGCTCGTAGCAATCCTGGAGTTGCTTGGCCGTGCCCGAGGGATAAGCATGATCGCCGACGGTGAACACGGTGCCGGGAATCGCGTCCAGGAGACGCGCCGTTCCGCGAGCGCCCGAGCCGCCGGTGATCTCGCAATTGGCAATATCGCCGGCGCCGACAAGAATAGCCGACTCCTGATCCTGCGCAGATGCCGGGTCGGCCGCTCCAGGCACGCCTTGCGAACGCGCGCGCGATGCCACGACGACCAGGACGCCCGCAAGGAGCATCGCGCCCATGAAGGGCAGGCGACGGACCCGATGTCCGAATCGCTTCGCGGATCCGTCTGAGCGGCGGTTGAGCGCCGTCACTGGTGAACGCCGGGGTCTTTCATCGATTCCAGCTTTGCGAGATCGAAGCTGGTCACCAGCGCTTCGAGATCGTTCCGGTCGACGCCGTTGCCCTTGACGCTCACCATGAGCCGATCACTGAGGACGAGGCCAAGTTCGCAGCCGCCTGTCTTCGACATCCGCTCAGCACGGGTCGGCCGTTCTGCCGTCGCGTTCGCTCGAAGTCATCGTCGTCTTCCTCTTCTTCCCGCACGTTTGCCGAACCGGCCGGCGTAACCAGACCGCAAGTCCTCCCGATATCCTACAGCTTGCCGGCCGGGCTGTCCTTGTCGAAACGCAGGTCAGAAGTCGAGGCGACCGATGCCGTCAGGGCCTGGGCGTTTGAATCCTTGGGAGGGGCCGGGGGGAGGATGGGGGAGGACAGCCCTCCCCGGCCCGATCCCTGCGCGTAATTGCTGATGGTTCGCTACGATCATTTGCCGATTTACCTGGCCGCCTCCGCGGAACCTGTTGCCGTCACGAGAAAACTTCCGGCCGCCTCCTCTTCCGATTCGAACACATCGAACACGGTGATCAGTCTTGTGACCACGAGCAAGTTGTAAATACGCGTCGGCAGGTGGAGCAGCTTGATGTCCCCGCCCGTTCTTTGCGCAGCGAGTTTGACGGCGATCATCGCAGCGAGGCCGGAGGTGTCGATGAGGGAAACATCCTTGAGATTGAGGACGATTTGCCGATGGCTCTGAGACAACAGATCGTTCACTGTTTCTCTGAGAGATCCTTCCTGGTAGTTGAGGACAAGCCTGCCCTCCAGGTCCAAGCACACGACCGGTCCGATGTGGCGCTGTCTAATCTGCATAATCCCTCCATGTGGTGAGTAGTTGCCCCAGAGTGCGTCCGAACGTCAGCTCGGGACAACGGGCGAAGTGAGGCGCACGCAGCACGCCCCTCTTTGCCGCGCCGCAGAAGAGGCGGTGGTCTGGAGCCGGGCAACGTAAGCGGCCTCAAGGCAGGTGTAGAATCGGCCGCGACCGAAGCACCTCACCCGGGACCGTGCGCCGAATGGCCGAATCGGATTTGGAACGTTCAAACGCGTCCTTGAATTCACAGAACGGCAGACGGCTCGACTCCTGGAAGGAGATCGCGGCGTATCTGAGCCGCGATGTCACGACCGTCCGCCGCTGGGAGAAGCGCGAGGGGCTGCCGGTGCACCGGCACAGACACGCTGCCCTCGGGTCCGTCTATGCCTTCACCAGTGAAATCGACGCGTGGCAATCCGGGCGGGAACCGACTGCCCGCCCTGATGAACCAGCGCCCCTGAATGTCATCAGGCCGGTACTCGTAGGGAGGGGCGACGAGCTTCGTCGCCTGCACGATCACCTCTCGTCGGTGCTCGATGGGACGCGTCGGACCGTATTTATCGCGGGTGAGCTCGGCATCGGCAAGACCGCGCTGACGCAAACGTTTCTGGACATCTCGAAGTCGCAGGCCTGGTTCGCCGAAGGGCAATGCATTGAGCAGTACGGGGCAGGTGAACCGTATCTCCCGGTCATCGAAGGGCTCAAACGTCTCTGTCGCGATACCCGCTACCCCGAGGCGGCGAGGGCGATAGAGGAACATGCGCCCTCATGGTTGGATCACATTCCGTTGCCCTCGCGCGGACGGCCGCAGCGACGGCCGAGCCGAAGCCCCGGACCCAGCCCCGAACGGATGGCTGGTGAGCTGACAGATGCGATTGAAGCTCTCAGCGCGGTCAGGCCGCTTGTTCTGCTGCTCGAGGACTTGCATTGGAGTGACTATTCCACCGTGGAACTCATCGCCAGACTGGGTCGTCGGCGCGATCGCGCACGGCTCCTCGTCATTGGCACTTATCGGCCCGCCGAGCTGTTCGAATCGGGGTCGCCTCTCTTGCGCGTGTGTCGCGAGTTGCGCGCGCACTTTCAGGCAGATGAGATCGAATTGACCCAATTGACGCTGAACGCCGTCTCCGAATTCATCGCGCGCGACAGGACGTGGAGGGATCTGCAAGGTACGGCCGAATGCCTGAGGCATTGGACGGGCAATCCGCTCTTTCTGGTCCACCTCCTCCAGCATCTGGAAGCCTCAGGCCACATCGTCGAACGCAACGGCGAATGGATTCTGGACCTGGCGCTGCCGGGGCGAGCCGTCGTCTCGAACACGCTTCGCACCCTCGTGGAGGAACAGGTCGACCGGCTGGAGCCTGGAAATCAACGTCTCCTCGAGACCGCGAGCGTTGTTGGTCAGATATTTCCGGCCGCGCTCGTGGCGTATGCGGCAGGAAAGGACGTGTCTCTCCTGGAACGATCGTTCGAAGATTTGTGCCGACGATCGCATCTGGTGTCGCGTGGAGGCGATTCAAGATGGCCCGATGGCACAGAGTCGACGTCCTATGCGTTCGTACACGAGTTTTGCCGGCAGGTTGTGTACGAGCGTTTACCTACCGCGACACTGACGGAGCTACATCGGCGCGTCGGCGAGCGGCTCGAGGTCGCTTATGGCGATCGCGTCCAGGAAGTCTCCTGGGAGCTGGCCACGCATTTCGACCGCGCCCACGACTTCGAGCGCGCCGTCAGACACTATGGAATAGCGGCGCAGAACGCCGTTGCGCGCAGCGCGGATCATGAGGCGGAACTCGGGCTCAGCAGAGCATCAGAGCTGGTGGTTCAGCTGCCTCAAGGAGATCAGCGCGACCAATTGGAACGGCAGCTTCGCGTACAGCTCGGTGCCATCATACAAGCACTGTCGGCGGCCATACCCTGGATCGACAGGAGCGCCGCGGGTGAGATTTTCGGGCCAGGTGATAACGTCGAGGAGCCGCCCGAGTTAGTCCATTCGCTTATCGGTCTCTCACGTTTCCATTCCATTTCGGGCGACCTTCGTGTGGCCAGACAGATTGGCGATCGAGCGGTTGCGCTGGTCCAGCTCAGGAATCGTGGTCTGTTCGAAGCCGTCACGCAACAAGCATACGTACGGTTGCTGGCCGGCGAGTTTGCGTCCAGCCGATCGCTGGCATTAGAGGCCCTGACCGTCGCCGATCGCGACGGGGTTCCTGATTCGCACGAAGAACGAACACGATGTTCGATAGTGCTCGCCTGGAGCGCCTGGTACCTTGGTCGCTACGACGAATCGCGCAGCGCGCTCGACGGGATACTCCCACGTACCGATGAATCAGGGCACTGCGCCACCCCGACCGCGTCGGCGGGGTCCGTGGCCCCGCTCTTAGAGTCGCTCGGCGACATTGAGCAGAGCTTCGCTCTGGTTGAATCTCCGCGGAGAGCCCTGGAACGTTCACGCTTCGTTCACTGCGCGTGGTCGACGGACGCCGCACGTGGGTGGCTCCTCGTGCGTCGTGGTCGGGTTTCCGATGGACTCGCGATTCTTCGAGAGCGTGAGCGTACCGAGCGGAGCGTGGGTATGCACGCGTGGCTGCCCCAGACACTTGCATGGCTGGCCGAAGGGCTTCAGATGGACGCCCAGGCCGACGACGCTCGGGCCGCGGCCGAAGATGGACTCAACGTTGTACGACGAACGGGTGTACGGTGTTGTGACGCCGAGCTGTATCGTCTGCGCGGCGAAGCGATGATCGCGCCCAGGCAGTCGGTGTCCGATAATCGCACGACGAAGCGAGACCGCGACGGAGCCGAAGCAATGTTCTGGGCGGGCATCAGCGTCGCGCGACAACAGGATGCCCGCACACTCGAGTTGCGGCTCGTGCTGAGCCTGTGTCGTCTGTTGGTCGAATCCGGACGGGAGCAGGAAGCTCGACGGACGCTCGAACCGATGTGTGACTCGTTTGCTCACGCCTTCGACACGCCAGATCTCACACAAGCGAGAATGCTGCTCAAAACCATCGGTGCGGCAGGCTGAGACGTGCCCCGTCGTCGATCGGGACGTTCCGGTCGAACCGTTTCTTCGACAACTCACGTCTTGTGGGGGCGGTTGCACCGGTCTTATCATGCGCAAATCTTCAGAGAAATGAGGTGTTCCATGTCACGACGATGTGCGGCGGTCTGCGCCATGCTGGCGCTGATGGTCGGAACGGCGGCGGCCCAGGATGCACGCTCCGTCCTGCAGGCGGCCTCGACGGCGATGGGGGCCGCGAGCCTGAAGACGGTCCAGATTACGGGAACCGGGTGGAATGCGGCCATGGGTCAGAGCTTCAGTCCCGAAGCCGATTGGCCGCGATTCGAAGTGACGAAGTACACGCGGACGATCGACTACGGTGCCCGGTCGTCCAGCGAGCAAATCACGCGCCGTCAAGGAACATATCCGGCTCAGGGCGGAGGCGGCACCCCCATTCAGGGCGAGCAGCAGCAGCACTTTCTCGTGAGCGGCAACTCCGCCTGGAACATGCAGGGCGCGACTGCCACTCCCGCGGCGGCCGCCGCGGAGGTCCGACAACTGGACATCATCATGACGCCGCACGGGTTCCTGAAGGCGGCGGCGGCGGGCAACCCGACAGCGATGACCCGGATGCAGGGCAACCGGAAAACCACCATCGTTTCGTTCACAGCGCTGGGGAAGTACAAGGTCAACGGGACGATCAACGATCAGAATCAGGTGGAGCTGGTGCAGACGTGGATTGCCAATCCGGTGCTCGGTGACACGTTGTACGAAACGCGCTACACCGAGTACAAGGATTTCGCAGGCGTGAAGTTCCCGACGGTGCTGCACTCGCATCAGGGCGACGTCCGACTCAACCCGGGTCACAACGTCATGGAAATCAGAGTCAGCAACGTCCAGCCGAACGTCACCGTGGCGGCGCTCGCGGTCCCCGACAACGTGCGTCAGGCCGCCGTCGCGCGTGAGCGCGTCGAGTCGCAAAAGCTGGCGGACGGGGTGTGGTTCCTGGGAGGCGGATCTCACAACAGCCTCGCCGTCGAGTTCCGCGACTTCATGGCCGTCGTCGACGGCCCGCTGAGCGAGGAGCGATCGCTGGCGGTCATCGCCGAAGTGCAAAAGCTCGCGCCAAACAAGCCCGTTCGTTACGTCGTGAATACTCATCATCACTTCGATCACTCCGGTGGGCTGCGCACCTATGTCGCGGAGGGCGCGACGATCATCACCCACCAGGGTAATCGCGCCTTCTACGAGAACGTCGTCTTCCATCCGGCGGCGCGGACGCTGCAGCCCGACCGGCTGTCGCTCGCCCCGCGCGCGCCTGTCTTCGAAACCGTGAACCAGAAGTACGTGTTGAGCGACGGCGTGCGCACGATGGACATCCATCTCGTGCAGGGTCTGGGCCATGCCCAGGGCATGCTGATGGCGTTTCTTCCGAAGGAAAGAATCCTGGTAAACGCCGACTTGTACTCGCCGCCGGCACAGGGCGCACAGCCTCCGGCGACACCGACGGCGGCGTCGGTGGCGCTCAACAACAACATCCGTCGTTTGAATCTGGACGTCGCGCAGCACGTCCCGATCCACGGTCGTGTCGGGACCAACGATGAGTTCGCGAAAATCGTCGGCGCGCCGAGAAACTAGTGTCGTGTCCCGGAGACACGACACTGGAATCACGTTCGACACCGTCCGGACCATCGGGCTCGCGCTGCCCGACGTCGAGGAGGACACGACGTCCGGAGTGTCCTCTCTGAAGGTTCACGGAAAGATGTTCGCGTGTCCGGCGATGAACCGATCGGCGGAGCCCGGCTCCCTGGCGATTCGCATCGATTTCGATCGGCGCGAAGAGCTGATCGCCGCCGATCCGGAAACCTACTACATCACCGATCACTACGTGAACTATCCGACGATGCTCGTCCGGTTGTCGCGCGTGCACCCTGACGCGTTGCGAGATCTGCTGGCGATGGCGTGGCAGTTCGTCTCGGCCGGCGTCAAGCGACGTGGCCGGCCGACCAGACGCTCTCGCGCGAGCGGTACGCGAGCACTGCGTCGGCGTCAGACAGGATCAGACTGATCTCCCGTGAACACCCGAACATTTTTTTCCCGTATCACGACACCCCTGGGAGAAGCCATATGGCTGAACAACCGACTTGGGACAGCCCCGCCGTTTTTCGTGCGCTCTCGAGCGGCCGCCCCACGGCTAAACAGCAGGCGATTACAGCGATCGACGTGAATCGCAAATCGCTCGACCTCGCGCAATTGCGCAGAAGCCTGCTCAATTCCATCAGAGGAGAGTTTCGCGCACCGCGCCCTGACGCAACCGAAGAGGATGGCAGAATCGCGGACACTCGGTGCTGGCTGCTCTCAGCGCTCGGGCGCGTCGCCGCGGACGACCCCGAAGCCGATCGCGAAGTACGGAATCACCTCGCCAGATCGAACGAGCCGCATTATTGGGCGCGGTTCTGGGCGCTCGAAGGTCTGATCTACGCGCAGCCGCCGCAGAACCTGGCAGACGTTGCCAAGACCATCTACGGCGCCGATGATGAAGTCCCCGTGGTCAAGAGCCTGGCACAGGCGGTGCTCGCAGCCAATGGCGACGAACAGGCGACAGTCGACATTCGAAACACGTTGAGGGCGGGCGAGTCCGAGGAAAAATGGGCGGTGCTGCGTGGCCTGCGTGTCATTCCGAAGCTCGTCCCGAGTGTCGTGCGGGAGTTGTGCGCCATCGTCGACAGAGGGCTGTACGTCGACTCGACATTCGACGCGATCGTGGCGCTGGGCAAGATCCCGCCCGACAGTCCGCACGCCGAAGCCGCCGCGGAATCGCTGCAAAGCTACCTGATCAACCATCGCTGGCCGATGCAGGAGTCGATGCGGACCAGGGCGCTGATCGGCCTCGGGAACCTGCAAGTCGAGCGAACTGCTCCGGTATTGATCGAAGAGCTTCAGGATGACAGCCCGGCGATTGTTCAAGGCGCATCGCAGGCGTTGGAAAAAGTGCTCGGCGTCCGCACGGCGACGGCGCGCCTCCTGGAGGTTTCGTCCAAGGCCGGTCCGGAGGCTGTCACGAGGTTTGCGAATGCGCTGCGCTGGATGGATCGCAAGGAGGTCGTCGAGGCGCTCGAAGCAGTGATACTGACGACCACCGATGCGCAGCAGGTGTTTGCAAGAGACCTCCTGAGCGAAGTCGGCGGGCAATACGCCTTTCAGAAATTGCGCGCGCGAACCGACGCTGCGTCCAAGTACGGTGCCGCGCTGGAGCAGGCCGAGGAGAAGATACGCACGCTCTTCGAGACCTCCATTCTCGAAGCGCAGCACGGGTTCCGTATCGCCACGCGCATGGACGTCACGGTGTTCATCGTCGGCGTCAGTCTGATCGGCCTGAGTGCGGCGCTCGTGCTCTCGCAGGGCCAGGGTCTCGACAAGTGGGCAGGGGTTTCGGGCGGGGCAGGCGTGCTCACCGTTCTCTATAGCGTGCTCGTCGGAAAGCCGAGGGATCAGGTTCGCGACGCGGTGGACCACCTGATGTACCTCAAGGTCGTGTTCCTCGGGTACTTGCGGCAGCTGCACCAGACCGACCAGGCCTTTACGAGGCGCCTGCTCGACGAAGAGCGTTTACCGGCGGAGGAATTGAAGAACTTCGGAGATATGGTCGCGGCCACGATGACCTCGGCCATATCGTCGCTCTCGAGCAGGGGAACGGCTCGCGGCGCCAGCGCCAACGGGAGTCGCTCAGTGCCACCCCCGGCAGCGCCAAATCCGGCCGCGCCCGAAACGCGCGCGGGCGACGCGAACGGATAGGCGCTTGCGCGGCGTTTCATTTCGCCAACGCAGCGATCTCGTCCGCGGCGAAAGAGCTCTCGTGTGAGGCGGACCGTCAGTTGCCGGTGTCGAACTCGGGATCCTTGGACCACTGAGTGACCGGCGTCGTGGAGCGGTCCTCGGCCACGAACGTCAGTTGAAAGTTGCCCGGTTGTCCGCCGCCGTACGTGATCGCATCGAAGGTGAACGAAGGGGTGTTGGGGTCCTTGGCCTTCGTCTGGGTCGAATAGCAAACATGTTTGACCCCGTTGACAAAGGGAGAGGGCGTTGACTGGTTCGGCGCGCCCGCCGCGGCCGACACCATGAAATGGCCCGTCAAATTCGACGGCGGGTTGTTTCCCGCCCAGTGCACCACGACCTGGACGCTGTCGCCATTCTGCAAGGTGGGCTTACCGTTGAAACCATTGCCTGTCAGTTGAGCGCCGTTCGGGGAATTCGCCGGGATTGTGAAGTTACACGGCTGAGTGGTGGGCATGCGGCATCATCTCCTTGGCCGGCGAAAGTGACCGTTGGCTCATCTATACTGGCGGCACTCTACACCGAGCCGGCGCCGGCCGGGGACCTTTCTACGAGGCCTACGCATTCATGATCGGGCGGACCCTGCGGCAGTACCTCGTCACCGAAAAGCTGGGGCAAGGCGGCATGGGTGTCGTCTGGAAGGCGCGCGACACCAGCCTGGACCGCGACGTGGCCCTCAAGATGCTGCCTGCGGGCGACACCGACGCGGCGGCCCGGAAAGAGCGGTTTTTCCGGGAAGCGAAGGCCGCCTCGGCACTGAACCACCCCAACATCATCACGATCTACGAAATCAACTCCGACCAGGGCATCGATTTCATCGCGATGGAGTACGTGCAGGGCCAGACGCTGGCCACCTTGCTCCGCGCAGGGCCGATGACCATGGCCCAGGTGATGCGCTACGCCCTGCAGATCACGGAGGCCGTCGGCCGCGCGCACAGTGCCGGAATCGTGCATCGCGATCTCAAGCCCGGCAACATCATGGTCACCGACGATGGGCTCGTGAAGGTCCTCGATTTCGGCCTGGCGAAAGTGGGTCGCCCGCCGTCGGATGCGATGTCGGACGGGATCTCGCCGGATAGCGAGACCCGGATGCCGCTGACACTGGCCGGCACCACGGTCGGAACCGTCGGCTACATGTCGCCCGAACAGGCGATCGGCGACATCGTCGACGCGCGGTCCGACGTGTTTTCGCTCGGCGTCATCCTGTACGAGATGCTCGCCGGGAGGGTGCCGTTCGAGGCCGAGAGCCGGATGGAAGTGCTTCGCAAGCTGCACTTCTCGGAGCCGCCGTCGCTGATGTCGCTGCGGCCTGACACCCCGGCCCCGGTTGCCGCGATCGTCTCGCGTGCTCTCGCGAAGAAGCCGGCCGATCGCTACGCGAACCTCACCGAAGTCGCCGCCGCTCTGCGGCAGGTGATGAGCGTCGACTCTCTCGGCCCGACGTCTGAGCGCCGGCCAGCATCGGTACTCGGCCTCCCGCAGGCGTCGCGGTCGATCGGGTTGCGGCGCGGCCTGGCCATCGGGCTCGGCCTTCTCCTGATCGCCGGCGCAGCCGGCTCGTTTGCCTGGCGCTCGCGCCGGTCGGATGTCCCGCCGAACAAAGCGGGGTCGGTGACCGAGTCGGGAGGACCTTACGAGCTCACAAGCCAGGCGGCCTCGTTGCTGGCGCGCCGGGACAGGGAGGGCAATGTCGATCGCGCCGTCGACCTGCTCGAGCGCGCGTTGAGCCAGGACAAGGAGTCGGCGCTCGCGTACGCCCATCTCTCCGACGCGTACTTGCGAAAACATCAGACGAATCCCGATGCGCAGTGGCTCACGCAGGCACGGGAAACCGCGCAGCGCGCGATCGCGCTCAGTCCCGATCTGGCCGCCGCGCGCCAGGCACTTGGCTTCGTTCATCTCGAAGCGGGCGAGCACACTGAAGCCGCCGCGGACTTCCGGCGGGCTGCGGACCTCGATCCGTTGAATCCGCTTCCGCACATGGGCCTCGGCATGATCTTCTCGGCTCAAAACCAGGACGTCGACGCCGAGGCTGCGTTTCGCAAGGCCATTCAACTGGGCCCGCAGGAGTGGAGGACGCACGGCGAACTCGGCCAGTTCTTCTTCCGGCGCGCGCGCTACGCCGAGGCAGCAGAGGAATGGGAGACCGCGCGGAAGCTCACGCCGGATAACGTGCTCGAGCTCCGGAATCTCGGCGCCGCGTACTACCTGCTGGGCCGGTACGACGAAGCGGCATCGACCTTTCAGCGCGCGCTCGAGGTTCGGCCCTCGGCCCCGACGTATACCAATCTCGGGACGATCCGGTTCTTCCAGGGCCGCTATGCGGACGCGGTCGCCGCGTTCGAAAAGGCAGTAGAGCTCGGAGCCAACAACTATCAGTTCTGGGGAAATCTCGGCGATGGCTACCGATGGGCGCCGGGGCGGCGGGCCGACGCGAGCGCCGCGTATCGCCGCGCGATCGATCTGATCGAACAGCAGATTGCTCAGAAGCCGCAGGACCCGGATTTGCGCACCAGGCACGCGTTGTACCTGGTGAAAATGGGCGAGCGGGCGGCGGCCCTCAAAGAAGCCGAGAGTGTGGCAACCGAGTCCACGCTGACATCCCAGATGCTGTACCGCCTCGCTGTCGTCTATGAGTTGGCGCGTGATCGCGCGCGCGCGCTCGCCGCGCTCGAGCGGGCGTTGAAGGCGGGCTATCCGGTGAAGGAGCTCGACAACGAGCCCGAACTGATCGCGCTGCGAGCCGACGCGCACTACCATCGCCTGATCGACGCGCTGGCCCACAAGCCGCGTCAACCGTGAGGCCAGGCGTTCAGCCGACGTACCGATGGAGCCAGTCGGTGAGCGGTTTGACGTCGGTCATCACTCGTCTGATGCGCTCGAGCGCTTTGGGAGTCGAGAGCCATCCGACCGGTTTGAAGGCCTTGCCGGCGAACATGTCCTTCATGCGGAGGAGGTCGATGCGCGGGTGGTCCGCTCGATATCCCTTCGGCGCCGATTTCAGCGTCTCGTGCGTGTCGACGCGATAGCCGCCCTTGCGCCGGAGCGTGCTCACGATCCTGGCGAGCGATCGTCCTGAGGCGTCGGCAGCGATTGCGTTACGGAATCGCTCGAGCATGGCGGAGTCCGGCATGTACATCCCGCCGCCGACATACAGGCCTTCAGTCGACAACGAGACGTAATGCCTGCCGATGCCGGCGGAGATGTGCGTCTTGTAGGGAGATTTGTCGCTCGAGAACCGGATGTCGCGGTTGATCCTGGAAATCCTGCTCTTGCCGAACTCGCGCTCGAGGGCTGCCGCCAGTTGCTGCATCGGCGCGCGGCATGCGCGCTCGTACACGTCCTTGTGGGCCAGGAACCACTCGCGATTGTTGTGGCGCTCGAGGTCGTGGAAGAACTCGAGCGCCTCGGCTGAAAACCCGGAGAACCCTTCGGCCATGTGCAGCTCTCCCGTCGCGTGAGGCCGTCCGGCCGGTGCGTCAGCCCGCGCAGATGTCGCCAAGGAAGCCCCCGCCGCCGCAATACTTGACGTCCTGAAGCTGAATGAGCAGGCCGTCCGGATCGGTGAAGTACAGCTCCGGCGTCCCCCCCGGCGCGCCACCGCGATTCTCCATTCGCATGCTGATGTAGTGGACCAGTGGTCCCGGCGTGCCTTGCGCATTGGCTCTTGGCTTGATGCCGTAACTCTCGAGAGCCTTGATGACCGCGTCCGGATTGAAACTCTCCATGCTCATGCAGAGGTGGTTGATGCTGGCGGGACGAGGTAAGGCGTTCGCCGCGCCCCGGCCGCCGCCACCGGCGAACATGAGGAATTGCACGCCGCCGACACCCAGTACCGGGGCGGTCGGCCCTTGGTGGGCCTGGATGCGCAACCCGAAGAGCTCCTGATAAAACGCATTCGAACGCGACGCGTCGGACACGAAGTTCGTGAGGTGGCTCCAGTCGCGCAAGGCGAGCAGCCCTTTTTTCGGCGCCGGCTCCGGCGCAGGGCAGACGTTCCCCAGCGGGCCTCCTCCACCGCAGTAGCGCGGATCCTGCAACTGGACGACGATGCCGTCGGGATCGCTGAAATAGAGCTCGGGAGTCCCGCCCCGGTCTCCGCCGGCTTCCGGTGTGCGCATCCGCAGACGCATCAGCATCGGGGCGCCGCCCAGCCCTCCTGCGCCGCCATTGCCAGCGGCGTCACCCTTCGCAATGCCTCGCGCGGTCAGCATCCTCGTGATGCGGTCGACATTGAAGTCGTCGACGCCCAGGCACAGGTGGTTGATGTTCGGCGAGCTTGCACCGGCCGCACTGACGCCCAGGAATTGCGGTCCGGCACCGATTTGCAGATTGGTCGTCGTCCCCTGTCGGCTCGTCACCGGCATGCCGAAGAGTCCCTGGTAGAAGTCCACCGAGCGCTTGACGTCCGATACCGAGAGCGTCACGTGGTTGATCCCCCGGACGCGGATCGGTGGATTCGCCGTTTGCGCAAACAGGCTCCGTGACGCGGCCAGCGCCGGCAGCGAGAGGAGAAGTTCTCGTCGAGTCATTTCATGCATGATGGTTCGCTGCTCCTCGGGACATCCCAATCACGATGCTGATTCTATGGCTCCAGACATCTTCCGGGCCAGAATTGTGACGGCTGACTCAAGTTTGTCTGGGTGCGCCTTTGAAGCTGCCTTAGTATTGATTCTTCTTCGTGTCTTCGTGGCGGATGTCGGCTTCAGGGCGAGCTCAGACGCGCCGGTCGTCAACGCGCTGAACACGCCACCCTGAACGTTCACGAGGTTTCACCATCATGCGTTTCAGCAGTCTTGGCGCGGCGGCAGTGGCCGCCGCCTTCATCGTCACCGTTGCGACAGGCGTTGCCCAACAGACGCCGATGCCGCCGGTTCTCCAGAACTATCAGCCGGTGGATGCGGCGCGCCTCAAGAACCCCGAGGCCGGAAACTGGCTGATGATCCGGCGCACCTATGACGGCTGGGGATACAGTCCGCTCGATCAGATCACCACGCAAAACGTGGCGCGGCTACGCCCGATCTGGGGCTTCTCGACGGGCGAGACCAGAGTTCACGAGTCGGCGCCCGTAATCAACAACGGCGTCATGTTCGTGTCGACTCCCAACAATCAGGTGATCGCGATCGACGCCAGAAGCGGCAATGTGCTGTGGCGGTACCGGAGGCCGCGAGCCGCGGGCGCCCTCGTGCCTCACGACACCAACCGCGGCGTCGCCCTTTACGGCGACAAGGTCTATTACGCCGCGGGGGATGCGGTCGTCGTGGCGCTCGACGCGAAGACCGGCCGCGAAGCCTGGACGAACACGGTGGCCGACAACAAGTCCGGGTACTACATTTCGCTCGCGCCGCTCGTCGCGGGTGGAAAAGTCATGGTCGGAACCTCGGGCGGAGAGTTCGGCATTCGCGGCTTCGTCGCGGCGCTCGATCCTGAAACCGGAAAAGAGCAGTGGCGGACCTTTACCGTTCCGGCGCCTGGAGAGCCGGGCAGCGAGACCTGGCCGACTGGCGACCAGTGGAAGACCGGTGGTGCGCCGATCTGGGTGACCGGCAACTACGATCCAGACACGAACCTGGCGTTCTGGGGCACGGGTAACGGCGGTCCCTGGGTGGGCGATCAGCGCCCCGGCGACAATCTGTATGTCGCGTCGACGATCGCGATCGACGTCGCAACCGGCCGGATCAAAGGGCACTTCCAGTACAACCCGAACGAATCGTGGGATTGGGACGAGGTGTCCCCGCCGATCCTCGTCGATTACCAGCGCAACGGGCGCACGATCAAAGGTCTGATTGACGTCGCGCGCGACGGCTACCTCTGGTTCCTCGAGCGCGGCAACGGGCCGATCCGTTTCGTCGATGGCAAGCCGTACGTCTACCAGAACGTGTTCCGCGGCCTCGATCCAGTGACCGGCCGGCCCGATGTGGATCCCGCCCGCAAGCCTGGCTCTGGCAAGCGGGCGGATTTCTGCCCGGGTGCGCACGGCGGGAAGACGTGGCCGCCGATCGCGTTCAGTCCCCAGACGCGCATGATCTATGTGCCGGCCAACAACAACTTGTGCGGATCCATCACCGGAGCCACGACCGTGGAGTATCGGGCCGGCTCGTCGTTCACCGGCACGACGGGCGGCTTTGGCGGCCCGGCACCAACGGTTCCCGGCGCCGATCATTACGGCGAAGTGCAGGCGTGGAACGTCGACACCGGCCAGCGAGTCTGGACCCACAACTACGCGAAGAGCCCGAACTGGGGGTCGATGCTGGCCACCGCCGGTGGATTGGTGTTCACCGGCGGGACCAACGATCGGAAGATTCACGCGTTCGACGCCGCCACCGGCAAGCTGTTGTGGGAGTGGCCGACGTCGTCTGGCATTCTGGCGCCGCCCACGTCGTTTCTGATCGACGGGAAACAGTTCATCGCGGTCCATTCGGGTTGGGGCGGGGATGCCGCAGGGGATCAGGCCGCGGTCAACCGGCTCGTTCCTGGCGAGGCTCCGCCCGTGCCGGAGGGCGGGGCAGTCTGGGTGTTTGCGCTCGAATGACGCGTCGACCTACCGCCAGGGAAACACTGCGAGCGCCAGCGGCGAAGCAGACGACGAGCCACGCACCGAGCGTTCCTGTTTTCGTGTCTTCGTCGCCTACCGCTGTTTGCGCGGGCGAATTCGCCGAGCGGTTCGCCTGGTTGTCGAGCGTCGAGCGGCGCTCTTCTTGACTGTCGCACTCCGGGCGTTCTGCCAGGCGAGAGTCATCGCCTCACCGAGCGTGTCTTCATCCACCGTCTTCAACCGCACGCGTGTGCTTCCCCCGCGTCCCCATGCGCCGCTCTCGGGCGCGAACGTCGCGGGATGGTCTGCCACGAACCTCTGCTGCTGATCTGGTGTCAGCTTGACCATGCCCGACTCGTGATCGTGATGGATGGTGGCGAAGATTCTGCCGTTGGCGCGAAAGTCGGGATGCCCCATGTGCGCGCCCTCGACGGCGCCCTCCATCCCCAGCGCGATGCGGCGGAAGTCTTCAGCGCCCAGCATGTCTTCTTTTGCGCGCGATTGTCTCACACTCCGGCTGCGTCGATTTCTCCAGGGGCCGGCAAGTGGGCGACGACCTCGTTTTTCTTCCTGTCGTGGCCGGCTTGGTCGTCTTGGTCAGGGCTGACCCGTGTTGTAGTATCCAGGCATCCCGTCGTTCGACCGCTCACGTGATGCGATTACGGCTTCTCACGCTCGTGTTCGTATTGTCTGGCTGTCAACCGGCGTTCGCGCAGGGAATAGTTTTCGGCGGCGCGTTCACGCAGGTCGCTCACGATGGCCCGTTGTCCACGACGCCCTCCGGCGTCCTTGTCGGTGCCGCATCGTCACCCGGGGCCGGCGTCGAGCTCAGGTGGGCGGCCGACCAGACATACAAATGGTTGAGCGTGGACTTCCTGCAGATTGCCCCGACCTCACATCGTGGAAAAAGCTTCCAGCCGTTTGGGGTCGTTGGGATCGGCATCTTGAACAGCGGCGGCGATCGAGTTGTCGGCCTCAGTCTCGGAGGCGGCGTCGTGACTTTCTTCACCAACCACCTGGGCGCCTCACTGGACTACCGGTACTTCAGGGGACGCGGCACTATCGGCGACGTCGAACCTGTCGCCCGCACCATTTCGCTCGGCGTGGTCGGCCGATTCTGATCGGAAAAGGAACATTACGCAATGTGGACGTTCTGGCCTGTCGTCGTCACGGCTTTCCTCGCGGCCTTCAGCCTCGGCCCCCTGCAGGTGCGAAACGGCTGCAACGCTCCCCGGGCAAAAGGCCTGGTCTGCCGGACGAGTGAGATTGCGCCCGGGCCGTTGGACCTTGACACGGTCAGGAAGACCGAGGAGCACATCCTCAACGACACGATGATCAAGGGCGCCGCGATCGAGGAGCTCGAGTGGAAGGAGCCCGGAACAAACGAGCGAGCCAGAGAGAATAGATATCCCTTCAGTGTCGGCATCGTCGAGTACGACGACCAGGGTCGGGAGTGGAGCGGTCAGCAGGTTGATGCCGTGAAGAAGCTCGTCACCGATACGCTGGACGCCAGCGATGCGTTGATCGTGACGTTCGTTCACGGCTGGAAGAACAATTGCTCGACGTGCAACGGTAACCTCGCGTGCTTTCGCGAAACACTGGCGCTCCTGTCCGCCGTCGAGGACGATCTCGGGCCGTGGGTCGGCGGGCGTCCGCGCCCGGTGATCGGCATCTACATCGGCTGGCGCGGCAAGACGATGCGGATTCC
>Ga0068858_100001977_pt1 | contig 20940 bp, 19 predicted proteins | sample KBSSwiS12_FD_66589 | JGI IMG/M metagenome (GOLD analysis project Ga0068858, IMG submission 66589) | Switchgrass rhizosphere microbial communities from Kellogg Biological Station, Michigan, USA - KBS Switchgrass S1-2 | ecosystem: Host-associated > Plants > Roots > Rhizosphere > Soil ...
GCAGGCTACTCGGGACTGATGCTCGCGGTGCTCGAAGACGATACGCTCTTGCGCCGCTGGTCGGAGGGCACTTACGGGATCGATTCGATCCTGGCGTACTCGGCCGTCTGCGCCACTGGCGTGGATACAGTGCCCTTGGCCGGCAACACCAGTGAAGACGCTATCGCACGCATCATCGGCGATGTCGCGACGCTGGCGTTTAAGTGGAATAAGCCGCTGGCGACGCGGCTGCTGCCAGCGCCCGGCAAGAAGGTGGGCGACATGACGGAATTCAGCGGCATCTACGAGAACACAATCATCCAGCCGCTGAGCGGCTCGCCGCGACGGTAAAAGCCAGCCCTATTTCGCGGGATTCATCGACGCGATGTCCACGCGGAAGCTGACAGTTTCAGCAGTCGGGAACCCGACCGGAACTTTCTGGGTAACTTTTCCGGTGGCGGCCCATTCCGTTCCACGCTGGAATGTCGCGATGAAGCCAACACAGCTGAGGGCCGGAACATCGTGCCCCATGGTGGTGTGGAAAATGCGGCCCATGCCATAACTGAGAACCATCAGCATGGGTTCGTCGCGGCCGGTACCCTTATTGGCAGGGTCGGAATGAGCGGTGGCGAGAACCGTCATGTTTTCGCCGGGGCCGCGCAACGTGGCGTAAAGCTCATCGCCCGCGTGCATCCAGGCTTTCGGCAATCCTTTTAGGATCGGATGTTCCGGCTGCTGGGCTGTCACTAGAAAGGGCAGGCGAGCGCCATGGGATCCGGCAGATCCCGGAGTGTTGTCGGATACTAAACGGCCGTCCTTGATATACCAAAGCGGTCCAGCCTTCTCGGTGCGCTCGCGCCAGCCGCCGATGCCGGCCATCTGGTTAAAGCCGCGCCAGTCCGGGAAAGCATTGTCGGCGGCGTGAACGATGACCAGTCCCCCGCCCGCTTTGACGTAGTTCTCGAAGGATGTCTTCAGCTCCGCGGGCCAATCCGGCCCATCGTAATTCAGCACGATGGCCTGATACTGGCTGAAATCCGGCTTGAACTTTGTGAAGTCGCCCCCCGATGGCGGAGCGGTGACAACATCCACCTGGAACAGACCGGCGGCCTCCAGTTCTTTTTTCAGCACGGGCGTGGTGTGCTGCCAGTCGTGATAGGTCCCAGCGCTCTGCCCGTCCAGAATCATGACGCGCACTGGAGTTGCGGCGCGGAGGGGCAACGCGGGAGCCAGTAAAAGCGCGCAGGCGAGCGCCGCATAGAAGGTCTTGCTCATTATTTATGTCCTTCCGAATATCAGGAACAACTTGGTCCCGGGAAATAGATCCGGGTTTTCCTGAACCAGCTTGAACCCGGCATCCGACATCCACTGCAGAATCTCTTCGCGTGCCACCAGCAGCTCGGGCTGATTTCTGTGCGACGTCTTGGGATCGTTCTTATCCATTTCAATAATGGCGATCCGTCCGCCCGGCTTCATATACGTACCAAGCGCCTTCAGGTAAACCGCGCGGTGCTGGATATGGTGCAGCACATCGTTGATAAAGGCCAGATCAACATTACGCGCGGGCAGCTTGGGATCGTCATATTCACCCAGGACGGTCTGGATATTCCCGATGTTCTCTTCTTTATTGCGTTGGTTGATGTGGTCCAGCAGGTCCTGCTGAATATCGACAGCGTACACTTTCCCGGTGGGAGCCACTGCCTTCGCCAGCGGCCTGGAAAAGAGTCCTGATCCGGCGCCGATGTCCGCGACCACCATTCCAGGCTTCAAATCGAGCTTCGACAGAACAGCTTCGATCTTCTGGGTGGCGATCCGCTGCGGACCCTCCAGCGTGGTGACCCATTCGTCCGCCTTCCGTGCCGCCAGCTGCGCCTGAATGTTGATCGCGCCGCCAGCCAGCATCAAGCCGGCGAGACACGGCAACCATAATTTGCCTGTTCGGAGCATTTGAAACTTAAGAGATCATGACTTTCCGCGGGAACTGGCTGTTGTCCTGCAGAAACGTCTTCTTCCGTTTCAACTCCGCGGCCGTTGGCTGCACCATCCCGTCAGCATCGGTGACGCGCGAGACCAGCGTGTGCTCGCCCGGCGTTGCGCCTTCCCAGCGGTAAGTGAACAGCTTCCAGGAATACTGGGTATTGGTCGAGGCTAGCGTGGCCTTCTGCCACGGCCCGTTGTCGATCTGCACTTCCACCGATTTGAGCGGCGTGCCATCGTTCAGCACGAAGCCGAGAATCTCGTGGGAGTCGCCCTTCTTACGGACGCGCGCGATCGCCGACTTCAGGTGAATCCGCGTGATCTCGTTCTCCACCCACTGCGTCCCCGGGTCGTTGTCCTCGCCGGTTCCGTCCACGCCCACCAGCGAACGGTACCAGCGCGCTTGATAGTTCCCCAGAAATCGGTCTTCCTGCAAATGCACTTCTGCGAGCCATTTCACGTTGGCGACGCCGTACCAGCCCGGCATGATGAGCCGCACCGGAAAGCCCTGATTGCGCGTCAGGGGTTCGCCGTTGAGCGCGTAGACCAGCATCGGCTCGCGTTTCATCGCGTTTTCCAGCGTGACGCTGCGCGCGAACTGCTGCTCGACCTTGAATGTATTGGTCCGGAAGATGACTTCCTGCGGCCCGTGATCCGTGCCGAAGAAAACCACTTCGCGAGCCTTGGCGTTCACGCCGACTTGCTTCAGTACGTCACTCAACCGAACGCCCGTAAAGCGGCCGCAGGAGGACAGTCCTTCTATCGCTCGCGGACTGTTCCCGGAGCACTCATACCCAGCAGGCAATTCGGTGGACCGCATCGCGCGCAGATCGGCTAAAGTGAACTCGGCCGGCTTATTGACTAGGCCGCTGAACTTCAGCTTGTAGGCAGCCCCGTCGATTTCGGGCTTGCCCAGGTGCTGGATGGTGAAGAAGTCGTCCTTCGACGTAAACGGTCCGTCGATCTTGCGGATATCGAGCATGCGGACACCGGTGGTCGCGTTGTTCGGATTGAACGTCGCGGGAATGTCGGTAAAAGGCACGTCGACTTCGCCCTGCGCGAGCGCGGGAGTGGCCCAATCGGGCACGAATGCCAGCAGGCCCGCGGCTGCCAGCCCCCGCTTCAAGGTTTCTCTGCGTGTCGTCTGCTGCGGCGTTGTCAGTTCCGGCATGGCTCTCCTCGGCCGCGATGCGATCGCGGGATTCTCGTACATTCTATCTCTTGTGTTGTAGAAGCACCAGCGCCACTCAGCTTCGCGACTGACGACGCGCGCCGCCACCCAAGCCGCCCAGGTCGACGATTACGGCGATAAGGAGCCACAGCAGATTGATTCCTTCGGTAGGCATACCGCTATTGAGCTCCCATGCGTACACCAGCGTGGTGAGCGGCAGGAAGATGAAGCCGAGCAGGGGCAGGAATAAGCTGGCGTGGAAGGCGCGTTGCAGATAGTTAGAGAAGAACCAGAGCAATAGGAGTGCCACACGGGGAAACAGCAGGACGATGAACAGCAGGAAGCAAGGCATAGTGGAGTTAGCGAGAGGATTCCCCCAGCGCGCTTAGCAGCGCTCGGCCCATCACATCAGCGATACGGAGCCGTTTTCTTATTGAAAGCGCGCAGCGTTATTAAAGCGCACAGCGCTACTAAAGAGCACAACCAGGATGCGCGCAGCCGCAGGAGATCTCGACCGATCCCTTTGCGTCTTCGCAGCGCTGGCTGCAGTATTTCTTACCCTCAGGCGCGGCACAGCGGCAAGCCGGGTGGGCACATTTCTTTTGCTCAGTCTCAGACATGGAGAGTATCCTTTCTGGCAGCCGATACCGCAATTACGGTGCCAATGCTTCGCGTACGGACGTCCCGGAGCGCAAACCTCAGAATACAGAGGTTATGCAAGTGCCTTGCTTCTGATTTCGTTCCAGTAATCGAGGGGCTTCGCACTGCCAGAGCGACGCCATATGGTCGGAGCACCGCGCTGCAGGTATTGACACCCACTTCGCGTGAAGCCTACAGTTGGGGCATGGAACAAGGACCTTTCGGGAATCAGTCGGTGGGCAGCGCACGGCTGGGCGGCCAGAGCATCGGGGCCGGCAGCATCGCAGTAGAGAATGCCCGCTTCATGAGCCGGGTTTACGGCTGGATGGCAGGTGGCCTGTGTCTCACTGGCGCCGTGGCCTGGAACGTGGCAGGCAATCCCGACCTGGTGCAAATGATCTTCGGCAACCGGCTGCTGTTCTGGGCGCTGATCATCGCGCAACTCGGGGCCGTGGTGGCATTATCGGCGCTGATCAACCGCATCAACGGCCTGACTGCGACGGTCATCTATTTTGTATATGCGGCATTGACGGGACTGACTCTTTCCAGTATTTTCCTGGCGTATACCGGGTCCAGCATCGCCCAAACATTCGGCGTCACGGCGTTCGGCTTCGCCGGTCTCAGCGGATTCGGGCTGGTGACCAAGCGCGACCTGGGTCCGGTAGGGTCGTTCTGCATGATGGGGCTTTTTGGGATGGTCGGCTTCGCCGTGCTCTCCATGATTTTCCCTTCCATCATGGGCGCGGGCGCGAGTTTCGTGTTCTCGATCGTGGGCATCATCGTTTTCGCCGGGCTGACGGCCTACGATACGCAGCGCATCAAAGCTATGAACGCGCCGGGCAGCGAAGGCACCGACGCCGGACGCAAGACTGCCATCTACGGCGCTCTGACGCTGTATCTCGACTTCATCAATCTCTTTCTCAGTCTGCTGCGGCTGACCGGGCGCAGGCGTTAATCCGCGACTTGTGAGGGCCGTAGTATAATTTCGTAGCCATGAGCCATCACTTTTCCGCCCGCCGCGAATTCCTGCGTTTCCTAGCTGCCAGCCCGCTCGCCGCCCAAGCCTGGGCTCAGAATCCGACAGGCCCTTATACGCCTAATTACATGGCCCCCGAGTCGCCAAAAGACGCCCTCGATGTGATGGACTTCGAGCCATTGGCGCGCAAGGCGCTGCCACCGGCGCATTGGGGCTACATGGCTACTGGTGTGGATGACGATCTCACGCTAAACATGAACCGCGAAGCGTTCCACCATTACCAGCTTCGCGCGCGGCGCCTGGTGGATGTCGCGGCGCTGGATCTGAAAACTGAGGTCCTCGGTGTCCCCTGGGACATGCCGATTTATATCAGCGCCGTGGGCAGCCAGAGGGCTTTTCATCCGCAGGGCGAACTAGCGACGGCGCGCGCGGCCAAGGCCAAGAAGGCGATGCAGATGCTGTCTACGACCACCTCCACCCCAGTGGAGGAAGTGGCCAAGGCGCTAGGCAGGCCACCCTGGTTCCAACTCTACATGCCGCCCTCGTGGACTGAGACCGAGAAACTGGTGAAGCGAGTCGAGGCCGCGGGTTGCCCGGTGCTGGTCTGGACCATCGACCTCCTGGGCGGCCGGAATACCGAGACGGCTTCACGATTCGCTCGACAAGACACGCGCGAGTGCTTATCTTGCCACGCGACTTCTCCGAAGGCCGGAGCGAATACCTCGAACATGGCAGGCAAGCCGATGTTAGATGGACTCTCCGGCGCCATGAATCCGCCGGAAGCTACCTGGGCTTTCGTTGACCGGCTGAAGAAGCTGACTAAGATGAAGCTGATCCTCAAAGGTATCGACATTGGCGAAGACGCGCGGCTGGCGCGGGAGCACGGAGTCGACGCGGTAATCGTATCGAACCACGGTGGGCGCGCTACCGAGACCGGCCGGGGCACCATTGATATTCTTCCCGAAGTCATCGACGCCGTGGGGCCCCAGTTTCCGGTTCTCATCGACGGCGGCTTCCGCCGCGGCTCGGACATTTACAAAGCGCTCGCGATCGGCGCACGCGCGGTGGGTCTCGGCCGGGCCTACATCTACGGGCTGTCAGCGTTCGGACAGGAAGGCGTCGAGCGCGTGCTGGACATCCTGCGCGCCGAGCTTGAGCTCACCATGCGCCAGTGCGGCACACCAACTCTTGCGCAGATTACGCGCGGGTCGATTCTTCGGAACGGCGCGCGTATCTAGGCGGCGCGCGGCGGATGAAGGCTACGGCTGGAGCGCGAGGGTAGCCTTGCCAGCGGGTCCGTTGTAAATCAGCTCGAGCGAGCGAATGCTCTCGGGCTTGCCGCGATGCTCGAAGAAAAGCAGTCCTGCCGCCGGCAGCGCACGGTCGCCTTCCGGCATCGAGGCCCTCTGCACCCGCTGTTGCATCGCGCGCTTCAACTCGATGGGCATGCGGACGATTGTTGGAAGGGAATCATTCGGCTGTCCGCCGCCTGCGTCGAGGGTGGGTTTGGAGCCTTTGGGCTTGGAGGGCGGCTCCCATTCGGGATCTTTGAGGGACGAAAAAGAGAGTCCATAAGGCTGGCTGGGCGACGCCATCTTTTTGCCGTTGATACGAAGCGAGAAATCTCCGATGGAGAGCTTGAGCCGCGCCTCTGGTGGGCCGAAGAGCCCAGTCTCCACCACCACAAAGTCTTCGGTCGAATAAGTTGCTTCAGGCGTCGGAACGGAGTGCCGCACAAAATCGGCCGCAAGCGTCAGCGTGCCCGCCTGCGTATGCGCCTGATAGTCGGCCGGAGTGGCCCGGGGCGGCAGTCCTTTGGATTCGCTGGCCGGCGCGTCCTTTGCGCCCGCATCCTGAGCCGGCGTTTCTTGTGCTGGTGTGCGTACGCATAGCACGCCGAGCGGTAAAACCAGCATCAACCCGGTTCTCAACGCAGAGGAGACTCGCATTCCAATTCTCAAACTAACACATCGGGGCCGGAAAGAACGTGCCGGTGGGGTGGCTAGGGGATCACTACTCGCGCCAAAATCTAGTAATGGCCCGCCGGAAATGCCATCACTGCAAAAAATGGATCGAGCAGGGGGAGGCGCACGACTGCTGGACCACAACCGAAGCTGCGCTGACACGGGATCTAACCGAGGAACTGCGGGAGGCGTGGACGCGGCTGCGTGAGACCGCCGCTGATTTTGGCGAACAGCGGATCTACGCTTCCGGTCACGCGATCATGTTCGCGCGAAAGACTTGCTACTTCTTCGTGCGTCCCAAGAAACAGTTCCTGGAAGTTTGTGTGTTCCTCGGCCGCGAGATGAAGGCTTCGCAGGTGCACCGCGTCGACCGGGTCTCAAAATCCAAGCTGGTTCATGTCATCCGGATCACGCACCGGGACGAAGTGGAAGCGCCACTCACGGACTGGCTCCAGGAAGCGTATCAAATGTCCGATGCGCTCTCGAAAGGTGATGCCGCCCTGAAAACGAATCTCAAACCCGGCAAACGACCAGGTGAGGCATCGAGGCGGCCAGGGGAGGCCTGACTCCCGGACGTAGCGGCGAAAACCGTGAGAGCGGGGCATTTGCTAAATTGGGTGCGGTGCTAAGACGTCGCAGATGAATCCGACAGCCTCCACGGAATCGACGATTGCGGTTTTCCCCAGCGGGAAGCCCTTGGGGGCGGAAATTCGCGGCATCGATCTGCGAGCTGTGACGGACGCCGATTTTGCGGCGATTCAGCGGGCCTGGAACGATCACTCTGTACTGGTTTTCCGCGGTCAGCAGCTTTCCGACGACGATCTGATTGCCTTCAGCCGGCGATTTGGCGATCTCGACTGGGCGCCGGTTCAGGAAACCGGACGCCGTTTCGTCGAGGGCCACCCGGAGATCTATGTGGTCTCGAACGTGATCGTGAATGGCGAGCCGATCGGCAGCCTGGGCGCGGGGGAAGCGAGCTGGCACACCGACATGTCGTATCTGGAAATTCCTCCCAAGGCGAGCATGCTGTATGCGCTGGAGGTTCCTCCGACTGGTGGCAATACCTATTTCTGCGGGATGCATCACGCCTACGACGTTTTGCCGGACGGGCTGAAACGCCGGATCGCCGGACGGATGCTGAAGCACGACGGCACCTATAACAGCGGCGGATACCTTCGCCAGGGCGTTGCGGCGGGGGACGATCCGATGACGTCGCCTGGCCCCTGGCATCCTCTGATCTGCACGCATCCGGAAACCAAGCGCCGCACACTTTATCTGGGACGGCGGCGGAATGCCTACATTCAGGGCCTGCCGCTGGCGGAGTCCGAAGCGCTGCTCGACGAGTTGTGGGCCGTCGCCACTCGCGAAGAATTCACCTGGGGGAACCAATGGCAAGTTGGCGACCTGGTGCTGTGGGATAATCGCTCGACCATGCATCGCCGCGACCCCTTCGACCCAGCCACCCGCCGGATCATGCATCGGACGCAGATCAAGAGCGAAACGCGTCCCACCGCATGCGAATAGGGAAACTGGGCGCGCCCACGGTGGTTCTCGCGCTGCTGTGCGCGATGTACTTTCTGTATTTCGTCGACCGCGTGAGTATCTCCACCGCAGCGCCGCTGATCAAGGCGGATCTCGGCATCAGCAACACGCAACTGGGGCTGGCGTTCTCGGCGTTCGCGATCCCGTATGCCCTTTTCCAACTGATCGGAGGCTGGATCGGCGATCGCTTAGGTCCTCGGCTGACGCTGGCGCTTTGTTGCGCACTGGTTTCAATATCCACGGCGTTGACCGGCGGGATCACGGGAATGGCTTCGCTCATCCTGCTGCGCCTGACACTGGGATTCGGCGAAGGGGCCGGTTTCCCTACCGCCACACGCGCGATGGCCAGTTGGACGCCGCAAGGCAATTGGGGATTTGCTCAGGGAATTGTGCATTCGTTCGCGCGGATCGGCAATGCAGTTACGCCTCCGATCATGGCGGGGCTGTTGCTGTTCACGACTTGGCGCATCGCATTCGTGGTGCTCGGCGGCGTGAGCCTGCTATGGCTGGTGGCTTGGACCTGGTATTTTCGCAACGACCCGCGCGAGCATCCCGCGATGACTGCTGCGGTTCTCGAAACGCTCCCGGTTCGAGCCGCCGGCGCGGCGCGGACGATACCCTGGCTCCGGCTGGCCCGGCATGTGATGCCGCTGACCATCGTGGACTTCTGTTACGGATGGACGTTGTGGCTTTTTCTGACCTGGATCCCGGCGTTCTTTTTCGAGAACTACCATCAGAACTTGCAGGCCTCAGCGTTATTTTCGTTTGGCGTGCTGTTCGCTGGCGTCATCGGCGACACGGCGGGTGGCATTGCGACCGATCGCCTGCTTCGAAAAACTGGCAGCCTGGTGATCGCGCGGCGCGGTGTGATTGTGGCGGGTTTCCTCGGCGCGTTTGTTTTTCTAATTCCGGTGGTGATGATTCACAATCTGACGGTTGCCGCGGTTTGCCTGTCGCTCGCGTTCTTCTTCGCGGAGCTGATCGTGGGGCCGATCTGGTCGGTTCCGATGGATATCGCGCCGCGTTACGCCGGGACGGCCAGCGGCATGATGAACTTCGGCTTCGGGGTCGCTGGTCTGGTTTCGCCGCTGAGCTTCGGCTATCTTGTCGACCGCACCGGAAGCTGGGTGGTTCCGTTCACTGCGTCAATTCTTCTTCTGCTGCTGGGCGCGGTGCTGGCGCTGCGGCTGCGACCGGATCGCCCTTTCGTGGAAGACGCCACGACGGAAGCCGAACCAGTCACTCGCTGACGGTGGATCGCATCACAATATATCGTCTTTGGTCTCGCGGCTTGCGACCAGTCCTATGAGCGTCAACACCGCGGCCCCGAAGAGATAGTAGCCGACATACTGCAGTCCGTAGTTCTTGGCGAGGCCGGTGGCGATGTAGGGCGCGAGCGAAGCGCCGAAGATGCCGGCGAAGTTGAACGTCAGCGAACTGCCGGTGTAGCGGACCGAAGTTGGAAATAGCTCGGATAGCACGGTGCCGAGCGGGCCATAAGTCAGGCCCATCAACGTCAAGCCCAACGCCATCATCGCCACGGCGCCGGCCGTCCCGGCGACAAACATCGGCGCCATGATCAGGCCGAACACGCCGATCGAGCACGTCACCCACAGAAGTGTGAGACGGCGACCCCGTTCCGCCAGCCGCCCGCCCACCGGAATTGCCACCGCGAAGCAGATCATTCCGAACAATTGCATGACCAGGAACTTCTCACGGCTATAGCCCAGCGCGGTGGTGCCCCAGGAGAGCGCAAAGACAGTCATCAGATAGAACAGCACAAACGTTGCGAGCGACGACATGGTGCCGATGATCAGCGCTCTGGTGTGATCCCGGAACACCGTCAGCATCGGCACCTTGACTTGCTCCCGGCGGTGGAGAGCGTCCTGGAACACCGGAGTCTCGGTGATCGTCAGCCGCACGTAGAGGCCGATCAATACTAGGGTGGAACTGGCCAGGAAAGGAATGCGCCAACCGAAGGAAAAGAACTGCTCGTCGGTAAGCCACTTGGAGAGCACAAGAAATGTGCCTCCGGACAAAATGAATCCGGCTGGCGCGCCGAGCTGCGGAAACATGCCGTACCAGGCGCGCTTGCCCGGAGGAGCGTTCTCAATCGCCAGCAGCACGGCTCCGCCCCACTCGCCCCCCAGCCCCAGACCTTGGCCAAAGCGAAAGAGTGCAAGGAGCACTGGCGCTACCACGCCAATGGTCTGATACGCCGGCAGGGCGCCGATCGCTACTGTCGAGAGTCCCATGGTGAGCAGCGCCGCGACCAACGTGGTCTTGCGGCCGACGCGATCGCCGAAGTGGCCGAAGAGCGCCGAACCGACGGGACGCGCAAAGAACGCGATCCCAAACGTCGCCAGCGAAGCGAGCCGGGCGGTGGCCGGATCGGACGCCGGGAAGAACAACTTAGGAAAGACAAGGACGGCGGCAGTGGCGTATATGTAGAAGTCGAAGAACTCGATGGTGGTGCCGATGAGGCTCGCAAACAGCACCTGGCTGGGGCTATTGATCGCCGGGGCCGCACTCGGGCGCTGCGGGCTAATCGCTGTATCGGTGTTAGGTGGCTCTGGCAAGAATCCCCCAGCTTACCGCACGCGGCGCAGTTGAATTATCTTCGGAGCACTGCAAAGTCGCTGACAGAAATACGTCAGGCGAGGCCGAAAACGAAGTCGGAGGGGAAATGCGCCTGCGTCATCGTTTCATGGCGCAGTGGCCGCTTCAGGCTGCAGCTGTTCGAGCTGCGCGCGTTGTTCGAGCACCTTCGCCCACTCGGCGCCGGCCTTCTTGGTAGGTGGCGACACGGGAGGCTTGCGATCTTTGTAGTAGTCCAGAATATTGGTGCGAAGCTCCGCCGAGACCGCTGCGAATTTATGTTCTGCAAGTCTGTCCAGGAGCTTGTCGTACGCCAGGTCGGCTCCCAGATACTCGCCGGCGATGGTCGGTTTGCCGATATCGAAATTCTGGTTCACCAGTTGAATGGGGCCGCCCCCGGCCTTCGTCAGCAGTGCGCGGTAGCTGTCGACGGTCGCGTTGAAGCTGGTCATGAACATCTTCTCCACTTCCGGCGTCGGGGCCTTGAACGCGAGCGATTTGAAGGGACCAACCTTCGGAACAATCTTCAGAATCCAGGACACCAGGCGGATGCGAAACCCGGGTCGGTGGTATCCTTTTCCGTATTCCTTTTCGTAGCTGGAGCGCGAAAGGTTGTACAGGAACTTCTTCTTGGTCATTCCCGGTATCTCTTTGACGATGCTATCGCCTTTGAGCTGCCATGCCACCCGCGTCATACCCGGAATCACGTTGCCGACGCTATAGCGGAACGAGCCCATCGCCAGATCCAGGCTTCCGAAGACATCCTTGAGCTCCAGGCTGTAGGTGTCGCGGAACGCGCGCTCGAGAACTGGTTTGGAAACCTGGAAGCCTATGAACTTATGGTAGCTATCGGCGGCATACCGCCCTTGCGCCACCTGCAATACGTCGAAGCCAAACTCCGTTCGCAGGTGCGAAGTGGGATTGTCCCAGTAGGTCACCATTCTGCCAAATTTGCTGCGCAGCTCCGGATAGAGAATGGGCACCGCCACATTTGTGGCGAGGCGATGGCCGCTGTCGTCCGCCGCATAATGCGCCAGCGCGCCGAGCGCAAAGGCGTATTCGTTGATGTCCTGCGATTCGCGGATCAGCGCGACGATGAAATCCCCGCTGCGGACATAATGCGTCAGATCGCTGAAGAATTTGCTGCTGAAGGGATAGTACCCCATATCCTGCAGAATGCAGCCGCCATAAACGTAGGCGTGGGCTTGCTCCAGCTCTTCAGGCGTCGCGGCGGGAAATCGCGCCACCAGCAATTTCTGAATCGAAGCGTCCCAAAGAGTATCGACGATGGCTTCGTGCGTCAGTACCGAATAGCCGTAAGAGGTAGATGTTGAGACCGATGTCGAGAGCAGCAATAGAACGCTGACCCGCGTGGCTGCCAAGAAGCTGATAGACATTATTTTCCATGCGCCGCTAGCCCCGCGGACGCCGCCAGTATGGTCATGGTGTAATCCACGTCACGCGATAGCATGGTGTGGCGTCCCAGAAACCGAACCTCCGCGCTCGACTCCGAACTGGTCTGCAGCCACATCCCGCCGACATCGCCGTAAACCAACATCACGTGCGCGTCCTTGAGCCACCAGGAAGGGCTCCGGGCCGGTTCGCCTTCCGTGCGCTGGAGCAGATACGTGATCGCATCCACCCAGATTTGGCCGCGCAGCAAGTTCTTGTCCTTACGGCGCGGAATGATTTCCAGGACATAACACCGCCGGCCGCCCAGTTCTTCTTCGCGCAGATAACGGAAATCATAATTGGTCGGAGCCAGGTCGGTCGAGGTATAATTCCTGCCAATCTCGGTTTCATGCTCCAGCATCTGACGTACGATTCTTTCACCCAGTCCCATGCCGCTCGCCTGCTGGATCACAAACTGCTTGATGCCGGGCGGATCGAACATCACCCGCGCAATCACTTCGGACCGGGCCGTCTGCTTCTCTTTGCCGAACAACCGGTAATCGCGGGTAACGCTATAAGGACGAAGGCGCGCGCGATTCTCGGAGCGCGCCTGCATCATATGCGCGATGATGCTGTCCGCACTGGGAACAGGGCTTTCGCCCTGTGCTGCTGACATCATTCCCGGCATAACTAGCACACTAGCGACGTGCAGGAAGATTAATCGGCGGAATGATGTTCGCATGGCGCCCACTCTCTCTTCCATCTTATTGAAATTATGTCTCGTAAGCCCTCGTTGGTCCAGCGTATCACTGCCAGCCGAGCGCCTCTCCCGGCTGCAACGATATAACGCTCGGTAAGATAGTGGGCGTCCGCGGAAGTTATTCTCATGGTGAGATTTCCCCGCCGCCGGCGCGGCCATGTCACGAATCGAATGGAAGCTCTTGTCCGGGATATTTTTCCGAGCCTCCTTTCGCCGGAATCCACTGAGTGCACGCGGGTGACCATTCAGCTTGCCGGATTGTAGTTCCCTAGGGCATGGTCCTTAAAGAACGGTATGACGGTCCTGCGTCAAGTGACCGCGGGTGGTCATGCAAACTGAGGCTTATGGCGCGCCAGTTTTCTCTTGCGTTCCGGCCAGAACCGCGCGCCTGGATTGGACAGCAGGTTGAAGCCGAGTTGGGCTTGATCGTGTCCACGTGACGCTTTTGCGCGCTCTTATTCGCAGAATGCTTCCAGCGCATGGCATGAACCAAGGTGTTTAGCTGGCCGCATGGCACTCGACGTGCCTGCATCAGACTGGCACAGGAGTTAATGAAATGCAATTCCCAAGTAGAGCGGCCGCCGCTGCAGTTTGCTTGTTTTCCGGACTGATCGTACCCGGATACGCGCAGCGCGACGACAAACCAGAAGAGAAGCAGGGCGGGAAACAGTCGCAGGGACACGGGCACCAGGCAACGCCGCGACAGCAGGAGCGCGTGCCCCAGGCCCAACAGCAACCGCCGCGGGAGCAGCAAGCACCGCGACAGCAACGCGACCAGCAACGTACCCGGCAGCCGCAGCAAAGCGCTCAGCAGCCCCCAGAACAGCAACCGGCGCGCCCACCGCAACCGCAACAGCAACAGCCCGTGCGGCAAGCCCAGCCGGCGCCCCAACGCGCGCAGCAGGCACCTCAACAGCAACGTGCGCAGCAAGAACAACAGCAGCAGCGCGGACAACTACAGCAGCAGCCGCAGGCTCAACAGCGTTCGATCCTTTCGCAGACGCAGCAACCGCAGCGCAGCCGGCAGCAGGCCCAATCCTGGCAGCAACAACGGGGATGGCTGCAGCAGGGCGGCTGGCAGGGACACGACACCTTTCAGCAGGGCAGTTCGCGAAACTGGAGCTCCGACCATCGCACCTGGGCGCAACGTGGAGGTTACGGCGGCTACTACATCCCGCAGTACAGCTTCAATCTGTACTTCGGCCGGCAGCACTTTTTCCGTCTGCAGCAGCAGCCTGCCATGTATTTGGGCTATCCGCGTTTCGAGTATGAAGGAACCTCGTTCCTGCTCCTGGATCCCTGGCCGCAAAGCTGGTCGCAGGACTGGTATGCCTCCGATGACGTCTATATCGACTACGACGATGGCTACTATCTCTACGACCGCAATTATCCGCAGCAAAGACTGGCGATCACAATCCTCGTGTAATAAGCGCGTAGTGAACGCGCAGCAAAACCGGGACGCCCGCCCGTTACGGGGCGCCCTTGGGAGTATTAAGGAGAAACGATGAAAACCCTCAAACCGTATTTGTTCCTGCTGGCGCTGATCGCCATCGGGACCTTGGCCGGATGCGCGACCGAGTCAACCAAGGCTGTCGATGTTACGGGCAGCATCCGCACTTCGCTCGATCAGGCCGGTCTTAAGGATGTGTCCGTGACGCAGGATCGTGACAAAAGCGTGGTCACCCTGGGCGGGCACGTGCCCACTGATGGCGACAAGGGACAAGCCGAGTCCATCGCCAGAACCATGGCGGGGATTCAGGTGGTGGCGAATCAGATCGCTGTGCTTCCGCCGGGCGATGAGAGCGATGCGAAGAGGATGAATTCAGATCTGGACAAAGGCATCGAGAGTAATCTGCATGCGGCTCTGATTCAACAGAACCTCGACAGCAGCGTTAAGTATTCCGTCAAGAACAACGTGGTCACCCTGACCGGCGATGTCGATTCCCAGTCCAGGCGCGGGCTGGCTCAAGAGGTCGCAGCCAGGGTTCCGAACGTGCAGCAAGTAGTAAACGAACTGCAAGTGAAAGCGCAGAAAGCAACCTCGTCAAATTAGCGGCTGACCGTAATTGAAAGAAGGAAAATTATGCTCTGGACACTGGTAGCTGTATTCTTGATTTTGTGGCTGTTGGGATTTAGCCTCAGCCTGGGAGGCAGCCTGATCCACTTATTGCTGGTGATCGCCCTGGTGCTGGTGATCGTCAACCTGGTGAGCGGCCGGCGAGTAGTTTAGGATCCCGCGCGATACTTTTTACCGCCGATGATCGAGAGCAGGCGATCGAAAGTCCACAGGCCGCTGCTCGGGCCTTTACGCTTCCGGAGGTTCTTCAGCCGTCTGGGGCCGGGTTTGATCACCGGCGCCGCCGACGACGATCCCTCCGGCATTTCTACCTATTCGGTCACGGGCGCTGCCTTCGGCTACGCGCCCTTGTGGACCGCGCTCTTCTCCTTCCCGCTGATGACGGCAGTGCAGATGATGTGCGCGCGCCTGGGCATGGTGACGGGGGAGGGACTCGCGGGCGTGATCCGGCGCCAGTATTCGCGATGGGTCTTGTGGAGCGCCTGCGCTCTGCTCGTGATCGCGAACACGGTGAATATCGGGGCCGACCTCGGCGGGATGGGGCAGGTCACCGAGCTGATGACCGGTATTAGCAGTTTGTACTGGACACCAGTTTATGCCATTGTGATCGGCTGCTTCCTGATCTGGTGGTCCTACTACACCATCGCGCGCATCTTTAAATGGATGACGCTGATTCTGTTTTGCTATGTCCTGGCGGCGTTCTTCGCCAAACCGGACTGGGGAGCCGTTCTTCACGCGACGCTCGTGCCGCATGTCGAATGGTCCGCGAAATATTGGGCCACGCTGGTGGGAATCTTCGGAACCACCATCTCTCCTTACCTGTTCTTCTGGCAAGCGTCGCAAGAAGTTGAGGAGGAGAGGAAGGAGGGAGAACTCACGCTGGAAGCCAGAAGAGGAGCCTCCGACGCCGAGCTGCGAAAATCCGGCAACGACGTGATCACAGGGATGTTCTTCTCGAACCTGATCATGTACTTCATCATCCTGACTACCGCCGCGACTCTGCATGCGCACGGCAAGACCACGATTTCAACCGCGCAGGATGCGGCCGAGGCGCTGCGGCCTTTGGCCGGGAACGGAGCCTACTGGCTCTTCAGTCTGGGACTGATTGGCGCCGGAATGCTGGGCGTCCCGGTGCTGGCTGGATCGAGCGCCTACGCGGTGGCTGAGGGAGCGGCGTGGCGTGGATCCTTGGCCGATCATGCGGGAACCGCACGCGGATTCTACGCCGTGATCGTAGCCGGGCTGGGATTGGGGTTGGTCTTGAATTCCGCAGGCTTCAATGCGGTGTCGATGCTGTTTTGGTCAGCGGTTCTGAATGGTGTGCTGGCGCCGCCGCTCATCGTCATCCTGCTGCTTCTGACCAGTAATCCGGCGATCATGGGATCGCGATCGAACTCGCGATGGATGGCAGGGCTAGGCTGGACCACAGTGGTGGTGATGACGGCAGCGAGTCTCGCGATGTTTGCGACAATGTTCGCGACCTGGAAGTGACCCGACTGGCGCGCCGGCGGGTGCGAAAACGCGGCGCTACAAATCGGCGCGCGAGATACCCAGCTTCTTCATCATGGCGTTCAGGGTGGTCCGCGGCATTCCCAGGCGGTTGGCGGCGGCGCTGATCACTCCGCCGGTTTCGCGGAACACCCGCAGGATATGATCCCGCTCCACTTTTTCGAGAGTGGAGTTGCCGCCATCCTCAGGAGCGTCCGCGCGCAATTCCGCCAAGGGCGCGCGCAGGTTAGGACCGCGCGACAGAATCACGGACCGCTCCATGAAGTTCTCCAGCTCGCGGACATTGCCGGGCCAGGACCAATTCGACAAGGCCTTCATGGTATCGGCCGGAATCTTGTCGATGGTCCGATCCATCTTGGCAGCGTACTTTTTAGTGAAGTAGCGCGCCAGGACGGGTATGTCCTCGGGATGGTCGCGCAGCGGCGGCGTAATGATGGGGAAGACTTTCAGCCGGTAATACAAATCGCTGCGAAACAGCTTATCGCCCATCATCTGGGTGAGATTCCGGTTGGTAGCCGCTACCAGCCGCACGTCGATGGGGATGGTCCTTGTACCCCCCAAACGCTCGAAGGACTTTTCCTGCAAAGCGCGCAGCAGCTTGGGCTGCAGATCCAGCGGAATGTCACCCACCTCATCCAGAAACAGAGTCCCGCGATGCGCCATTTCGAAGCGGCCGATCTTTTGCCCCAGGGCGCCGGTAAAGGCGCCGCGCTCGTAGCCGAACAATTCGCTCTCGAGCAAGCCGGTGGGAATCGCCGCGCAATTCAAACTAATGAACGGAAGATTCCGCCGCGGGCTCATGCGGTGGATCGCGCGCGCGATCAGTTCCTTGCCGGTCCCAGTCTCACCCAAGATCAGGACCGTGGCGTCGGTCGGCGCCACCACCTCCACCTGTCCCATCACCCGTTTAATCGCGGCGCTGGTTCCGATTATCTCTTCGAAGTTCTGCGTCACTTCGAAGGCTTGGCCTTCGACGTCTTCCTGCCGGTCGCGCTCGCGCAGGTCGGTTACGAAGGTGATCCAGCGGAAGGGCGATAATTTCAAGACGGCGGTTGCGACCAATACCGGGACGCGGGTCCCGTCCTTGCGGATCAACTCTTTTTCGAAGGGTGTGCAAGCCCCGAAGCGCAGGCCTTCTTCGTGCGCGAATTCATCCAGGCCCACGTATTCCTTCGGCGTCAGGTCGGGCCAAACTAGGCGGCCGGTGCGCAGGTCATCGCGGCTATAGCCGACCAGGCTGAGAAAAGTGTCGTTGGCTTCCGGAATGCGGTCAAATTCCCCGGCAACCACACCGACGATAGTCGATTCGGCCGGAACTGTGCGGATGCGCTCGCGGCTGCGCCGCAATTTCTCATCCCGTTTGTGACGTTCGCTGAAGTCGCGCACTACCCGGGCATAGCCCTGTAATTCTTCGCTATCGCTCCGCAGGGCCATGGTGATCACGTTAGCCCAGAATCGGGTCCCATCCTTTTTCACGTGCCAGCCTTCGGTGCCGAAATGGCCTTCGCTCGCTGCCCGCCTCAGTTCTTCGTACATGGCGACTTGCAGCCGGTCTTCTTCGGGATTGAGAAATGTTACATTCTGACCCACGGCCTCGGAGCTCGTGTACTGATAGATGCGCTCCGACCCCCCATACCAGGCGACGATCTGTCCATCCACGTCCAATAGCGAGAGAGCGAAGTCTTGTACCCAGGACGGAATAGAATTTTGCGCGGGATCTGCGTCGGGCGTTTCTTCTGAACTCTTGTCGCGCAGCGCGAGCAGATGGCGAACAGGCAACACGTTGCCTTTAGCAACATACTCGACATCTCGCGGAGCACCGTCCGGGCCCAAGAGCTGGAGCGTTCCCACCTGCTCGCCTTCTTCGAGGAACTTCCGCCAGCGTTCTGAGATCACCGGCCGGATTTCGGGAACCGCAAATTCGTCCAGACTGCGGCCGATGATTTTTTCACGCGGCAGACCCAGCAGCTTGCTGGCGCCCACGCTGGCCTCGCGATAACGGCGATCGTTATCCGCAATGAGGATGGGCGTGGAAGGATGGAAGATTACGGCGCGGAGCAGCAGCTCAAGTTCTTTAGGTCCGTTTTCCGTCAGCCAGCGGATGGCGACGGGTTGAGAGGCCGTGGAGTTCAAAACGCATTTCTCCTTTGCCCCGTCGATCCAGGAAGCCGTTTGCCGGAAGAACGCGTGGGACGCGTTCCGCAAACATTGGGACGCCAAGAATGGCGGTTAAGACTCATGGTATCACGGAAATTCTTACACACAGCATTTTTATTGCGAGTGTGACCATATATGGTCACCTAGTTGCCCCGGTTACCGGATCGCCTCCATTTAAATAGCTAGGCGGCCCGAGTCGACGATACATGCGAACGGCACGCCAGGCCAAAAAGAAGGCCGATCGTCAAAAGAACAGCCGTTCCTGGTTCGGGAGCAGCAGCGGACGTACCGTCCGTGCATCCCGCCGAATTGATGGAGACATGATTCGTATCCAAACTGACAGCTCCATTGAGTGCCAGAGCCCTGCCGCAGGAAATATCCGCACCTGCATCTAGAGTTATGTTCGAAAGTGCAAGAATGTTGCCGGCGAACTTGCTGGCAGTCCCCAGAGTCGCCGAACTGCCGACTTGCCAAAAGACGTTATTGCCGGTACCTCCATTGATAATCGTGATGTTCGAGCCGCTTAAAGTGGTCAGCGTACTGCCTATCTGGAAGATGAAGACGGCATTTGCATCTCCCTGAGCGTTGAGAATAAGATTTCCATTCAACTGCGCCGAAGACGCAAAGCAATAAACTCCAGCCGTCAGAGTCTGTCCGCCCAGATTCTGGCCGGTTAAGACGCCTCCGCATGGTTGGGAGGCGGCAACGTTGTAAGCGCCCGTCAAATCCATCTGGGCCTGCATTGCACTGGCATTGCCGGCGTCGATCGTTCCACTCACAGTGCCAGGAGGAAAGCCGGTGACGGAAGTCCCCGACCAGAGTCCCAGATTTCCGTTGATGGCACTGGGGCCAGTGTTGGTCACGGTTGTTCCGCCCAGAATCGCGAACAAGTTCGCCGTTCCCAGGCCGGCGTTTACAGTAGTGGCATAAACGTCCGCCGCCCACAGTAAGAGAATTATCAAAGAAACACTTCGGACTTTCAACGCAGAAACCTCCCCGGCGCGCGTGAATAGTTTTACGACTCGCCGAGTCGTACGGACCAATGACAGAGCGCTTATCGACTGCGCTGCGCATTTCTTTAAGGCACGGCCTTAGTCACCAGCGCAATCGCCCACGTGTCAAAGCTTCTGAGGAAACAAACTCACTACCTGTCATCGGCCGTGACATTGTGGGCGCCATCCTAGGCTTACCAGGAGACCCGCTGTAGCTAGTTCTTTAGTACGGGGTAGGCGCTTCAATATTGTTTCGGACACGGCAGGCGTGCGTTTCGTGACGACAACGCGGCCTTCGTAGTCTTCACCGCCGGATTGGAATAGAGCCTTGACGCCCCGGGTTTCAGGTTGACCTTGCGTGGTCAAGTGACGGCTAATAGTCAGCATATTCCCCCAGAATAGTCACTTAGTTTTTGAGTATTAGTGACTTTATAAAATCCAATCGCATGAACCGGATGGCGCTCCGCCTGCCTATTTAAAGCCATTTGGGCCTTCGCCTGCTCTTCCTGTAAATGCCTGCTATTCCCGTCAAAACAGGCACTATTACTTGACACAAAGGAGCACACTCAGCATGCAAATAGCACGTAAGATCCGATCGGTCGCCGTAACCGGAGCGGCGGTCTTCCTGATGGCTGCGGGCACCAGCGCCGCCACCATTACCTTCAACACGGCGCAAACCGGAACCGGAGGCACGGGGTTTAACGGCTCCGGCAACCTGGTTCTGCACAGTTCATCGGGCGTCGAGGCGACCCTCGCGTTTGTGCCCGATATGAACTCGATTAACGCGGTACCGGGAAATGTAAACTTTGGTAACTTTACCCTGGCCTGCGCGACTTGCTCTACTCAAGCGGGCGGCCTGGGAGCTTCCTTCGGCGGGTTCACTTTTGATTTGGTCATCACCGACGTGTCTGACGGCGCCACCGGGATCTTTGAAGGTACTGCGGCCCCCGGTTCGGTATTCCTGGATGCCAGTACGATCACGTTGAACTGGCTTCCGCTGCAGTTGGGGCCGGGCACCAGCAATGCGACCTCCGGCAGCTTTGGCCCCACTATATTCCAGACCGTGGTGCAAACCAAGATCGTGAATCCACGGTCGGGAGCAGAGATCGGCAGCACGACCGTGCAGGGGTTCATAAACTCCAGCTCCGTCCCGGAGCCGGCGACCTTGAGCTTAGTGGGCGGCGCCCTACTGGGTCTTGGCCTGCTG
>Ga0068858_100001982_pt1 | contig 20909 bp, 15 predicted proteins | sample KBSSwiS12_FD_66589 | JGI IMG/M metagenome (GOLD analysis project Ga0068858, IMG submission 66589) | Switchgrass rhizosphere microbial communities from Kellogg Biological Station, Michigan, USA - KBS Switchgrass S1-2 | ecosystem: Host-associated > Plants > Roots > Rhizosphere > Soil ...
TGTCGTTCCTGACGACGCCCGGACCTGAGACGCTGTTCAACGGAATCAGAAAGCTCGCGCCTGCGACGTGGGTTCGCGTCGGCGCCGACGGCGCAATCACCGAACGCCGCTACTGGGAGGTCTGGGACGAAGCGCCCGCGATGACGGGCGCGAACGAAGATGAAATCGCGGAACGCGTGCTGGCGGAATTGCGGACGGCGGTGAACCTGCGGAAGGTGAGCGACGTTCCGGTGGGCGTATTCCTTTCCGGCGGCATCGACTCGAGCACGAACGCCGCCTTGTTTTCGGAGGGCGAGGCATCGCCCGTCAAGACGTTTTCCATCGGCTACGCGGATACGTATCGCACCTATGAAAACGAGCTGACGTACGCGCGTCAGATGGCCGCGCGCGTCGGCGCCGACCATCACGAGTACCTCATACGCGTCTCCGACATCGTCGACTTTCTGCCGCGTATGGCGCAGCTTCAGGACGAACCGATCGGCGATCCCGTATGCGTGCCGCTCTATTACGTCGCCAGGCTCGCGCGGGACAACGGCGTGAAGGTTTGTCAGGTCGGCGAAGGCGCCGACGAGCTGTTCATCGGCTATCCGAACTGGATGGAAGCCCTCAAGCGCCAGCGCTGGGACGACTGGCCGATGCCGAACCTGCTCAAACGGGCCGGCTGCGCATCCCTCGCGGCGCTCGGGTACGACCGCACCGTCCATCTTGAATGGCTGCGCCGTGGCGCGCGTAACGAGCCGCTGTTCTGGAGCGGTGCCGAGGCGTTCACTGACGCGGAGAAGCGGCGGCTGCTGTCGCCGCGTGTCCGCCGCGAGATCGGCCGGCGCACGTCGTGGGACGCGATTGGTCCGATCCGTCGGCGGTTCGAGGCCGCCGCGCCCGAGCAGACGCACGTCAACTGGATGTCCTACGTCGACCTCAACCTCAGGCTCCCCGAGCTGCTCCTGATGCGCGTCGACAAGATGACGATGGGAGTCGGGCTCGAGGGGCGGGTGCCGTTTCTCGATCACAAGTTCGTGAGCCTTGCGATGAGCATCCCGAGCGCGCTGAAGACGAAGAACCACACGCTGAAATACCTGCTCAAGAAGGCGGTCAAGGGGATCGTTCCCGACAATTTGATCACCCGGCGCAAACAGGGATTCGGCGTGCCGGTCGACGACCTGTTCCAGGGAACGCTGCAGGCGTTGGCGCAGTCGGAGCTGCGGCGATTCTGCGCTGAAACGGATCTGCTCGACGCGCGAGAGGTGGACCATGTGATGCGCGAAGCCGACGGCGCGAAGCGATGGTACCTGTTGAATCTGGCGCTGTGGTGGCGGACCTTCATCGCGGAGGACGTGCCTCGATCTCCGATGCCCGCGCACGCGTGAGCCGCCGGGTGACGATCGTCCGCCCGGGCGTTCCGCTTCCATCCGCGGCCCGCGAGGAGCTGGTCGTGCCGTTCGACCTGCTCGTCAACTGGATCCGGCATGGAACGATCCTCAAGCACTTCGGACGTTTTGCCGAGGGCCGGCTGCTCGTTCATCGGCTCGAGACCTCCGGACGGCCTCTGCCGCTCGGGCTGGCGCTGCGCGCCATGAGCCGGGGTCCGGTGTGGGTCGAAGACCTTCGCGGCCGCCGTCGTGCACTGACGGGCGGGCTGCTGGCCCGCTGGATTGCGCAGGTTGCGACGGAGCCCTTTCGCGTAGCGGCGCTCCTGAGGAAGGTGGAGCGCACGCTGGACGACTTGGAGGCAGGCGATGAGCGTACGCCCAGGCGCCGTACGCTATTGAACCTGGCGGCTTCGCCGCTCTATCTCCGCACAGACGTGAGCTTCGGCGTGCGCGCCGGGGGATCCGTCGCGCACATCGCCGGCGTCGTCAACGAGCTCGAGGCCTTCACCGGCCCGGTCCGCGTGCTGACGACGGACGACATCCCAACGTTGAAATCGACTGTCGAAGTCCATCATGTCGCGCCACAGGAGGCCTTCTGGAATTTCAAGGAGCTGCCGGCGTTGCTCTTGAACGATGCCTTTGACGTTGCGGCCAATGGCGCGATGCCGGCGTTCGTGTACCAGCGCTACAGCCTGAACAGCTATGCCGGTATCAGAATCGCGCGTCGGCACCGCGTGCCGTTCGTGCTCGAGTACAACGGATCCGAGATCTGGATGGGCCGCCACTGGGGCCGTCCGCTCAAGCACGAAGCGCTGTCGCGACGTATCGAGGAGCTCAATCTGCGATCCGCCGATCTGATCGTCGTGGTCAGCCGCGCGATGCGCGACGAGATTCTTGCGCGGGGCATCGATCCGGCGGCGGTCTTCGTGAACCCGAACGGCGTCGACGCTCAACGCTATCGGCCGGAGATCGACGGAACCGCGGTCCGCGACCGCTACGGTCTTCGCGGCATGATCGTCGTCGGCTTCATCGGCACGTTCGGACCGTGGCACGGCGCCGAAGTCCTTGCACGCGCGTTCGTGAAGCTGATCAAAGACGATCCTGCGCGCAGAACGAGCGTCCGTCTCCTGATGATCGGCGATGGCGCCAAGATCGGTGACGTGCGAACGATTCTGACCGATGGCGGCGTGATGGATGCCGTCGTCTTCACCGGTCTGGTGCCGCAGGAGGACGGTCCCGCGCATCTGGCCGCATGTGATGTGCTCTCGTCCCCGCACGTGCCGAACCCGGACGGCACCCCGTTTTTCGGATCGCCGACGAAGCTCTTCGAGTACATGGCGATGGGGAAGGGCATCATCGCGTCGGACCTCGATCAGATCGGCGAGGTGCTCGAGCACGGCCGCACGGCCTGGCTCGTTCAGCCGGGCGACGTCGACACTCTGGCGGATGGGCTCCGTCGGTTGATTGACGACCCTGAGGTGCGCAGCGCCATGGGCGCCGCGGCGCGGCACGACGCCGTGACCCATTGGACCTGGCGTGAGCACACCCGCCGCACGATCGACCGACTGCGTGACGTGATCGCCGCGGCTGGGTGTGATGCGCCGCCGGCTGCGCGCGCATGAAGCGTCTGCTGGCGGTATCGTGGGAGATGCCGCCGATGTACGGTCCGCGCGGGGTACAGGTCTCGCGCACGCTTGGACAGCTCGCCGTTCGAGGCTGGCGCCCCCTTGCTGTCTGCCTGGCACCGCGACCTGGAGGTGCCCATTGGCCCACCGGCGTGCCGGTCGATTCGCCGCCGGGGGTTGAGCTCGTACGCGTTCAGTCGCCCGAAGAATGGCTGGCGGTTCGGGCCGCGTGGCGAATCATCCCGGCGCTTCGTGACTTTCCCGATTCCGCGCGCGTCTGGGTGGCGCGGGCAACTGACGCGGCTGTTCGCATTGCCGCATCACAGGATTGTGGCGGCCTGGTCACGTTTGCGCAGCCATGGTCCGACCATCTCGTGGGGTTGCGCGTCAGCCAGGCAACCCGGCTGCCCTGGGTGGCCCACTTCAGCGATCCGTGGGCCGACAGCCCGTTTGCCACGCCTCGCCAGCGATCGATTTGGCGGCGAATGGAAGCGGACGTCGTCCGGCGGGCCTCCGCGCTCGTATTCGTCACAGCGGAAACCGCCGACCTCGTGATGGAGAAGTATCCGTCGGAGTGGCGGCGGAAAGTGTCTGTCGTGCCCCACGGCTTCGAACCGCTGCTCGCGGGCGGAACGCCTCGTCCGGTCCGTCGTGGCGATCCACGAATGCGCATCGTGTACACAGGCCGGTTCTATGCCGGATTGCGGACACCGATCCCGTTGTTCCGGGCGCTCGCCGCCTTGCATCTGCGCCATCGGCTGGACGGCCTGCTGGAGGTGCTGCTGGTGGGACCGACCGTCGATCAGTTCGAACGCGACGCCGAGTCGTTCGGCATCGGCGCGTTGGTCAGGTTTCGCGGCCGCGTCCCGCCTGCCGAGGCGGCTGCCGCCGCCGCCGATGCCGACGTGTTGCTCGTGATCGACGCTCCCAGCGAGCGCCCGAGCGTCTTTCTTCCAAGCAAGTTGATTGAGTACCTCGCGTTTCGTCGGCCGATCCTTGGCATCACCCCCGAGCGCGGCGCATCGGCCGCGTTGCTTCGACGCCTCGGTTGTCCCTCGGTTCCCCCGGACGATGTCGCTGCCATCAGCTCGGCGCTCGCGGACCTGCTTCGCCGGCATCAAACCGGGACGCTCGAGGTCGGCGATTCGTTCGACCGCGTGGCGGCTGAATTCACAATCGCCCACACCGCCGAGCGTCTTCACCATGTGTTGATTCGTGCCTTCGACGAGCCCCGCACACTCTGAAAGCCCGGTCGCCCCGAGTACCGCCGCCGACACCAGACGGGGCGGCTCCGCCGGGACTCCGCGCGTGCTTCTCGTGACCGGCGCGTACGCTCCGGAAATCAGCGCCGCCGGCGTTCAGTGCCGCGCCGTTGCGGCGGCGCTCCGCGGGCGCGTCCGCTTCTCGGTGTTGACGACGGCCGTCGATTCGGCCCTGCCCGTGGCCGCCACGGTCGACGGCGTCGTCGTGCACCGCGTCGTGGTCGACGTTCGCAGCCGCCTTTCGAAAGCCGCGGCGGCCGTGCGGTTCGCCGTCCGGGTTCTGGAAGCCGGCCGTTCGTGCGATATCATCCATGTCCACGGGTTTTCGCAGAAGAATATCCCGGCGGCGCTTCTCGCGCGGCTCGTGGGACTGCGGGTGGTGCTCACGTTGCACACGGCAGGCCAGGATGAGCCGCAGGTCGTACGGCGCCGCGGTCGTCTGGCGTACCGTACCTTGCAGTCAGCCGACCTGGTGCTGTGCGTCAGTCCCTACCTGAGCGAGCGCTGCAGTGACGCGGATTTTGCCGCTCGCGTGCGCGTGACGCCGAACGGTGTGGACACGAATCGCTTCCGCCCGGCCGACGGGGACGAGCGTCTTGCGATCCGGCGCAGGTTCGGGTGGCCCGAATCGCAGCCGGTCGTGCTGTTCGTCGGCTTTTTCTCGCGTGACAAGCGACCGGACCTGCTTTTCCGGGCATGGTGTCGCGTGCGCGCCGCGGGCGTGGGAGCAACGCTGGTGTTCGTCGGCGCGAAGGGAAGCGGCTACTACGAGATCGACGAGTCAATCGCCCGCCGGATCCGGGAGGATGCCGCCCGGCTGGGACTGGCCGACGACGTGTTGTTCACGGAGCCGACCAACGAGATCGAGCAATACTTTCGCGCCGCGGACATCTTCGTGCTTCCCTCGGTTCGCGAGGCGCATCCGATGGCACTGCTCGAGGCGATGGCCTCGGGCGTGCCTGCGGTCGCCACTCGGCTGCCTGGCGCGACCGACGTGGTCATCGACGACGGTCGAAACGGCCGGTTGGTCCCGCCAGACGATGAGCACGGCCTCGCCGACGTGCTGCGCGAGATGTTGACCGACAAAACGGGGTCGTGGTTGATGGGCGCCCGGGCGCGTGAGACAGTGATGGCACGGTACGACATTCGACAGACCGCCGAGCAGTGGCTGGCGGCGTACCAGACGGTGTTGGCTGATCATCGATGACATCCATAAGCAACTCTACGTCCCCAACGATTGGCATGGTCGCGCTGCGCCAGCAGTACGAGCAAGTGAAGCCCCGGATTGACGCGGCGATCGCCTCCGTGATCGCGCGGTCGGCGTTCATCAGCGGCCCGGAGGTGGCCGAGTTCGAGCGGTGGTTCGCCGACTACTGCGGCGTTCGGCATGCCGTCGGCGTGGCGTCGGGGGCGACGGCGATCGAGCTGGTCCTCCGCGCGTTCGGTGCCGGACCGGGCCACGAGATCATTCTTCCGGTACACACGTTCGTTGCAACGGCGGCCGCGGTGGCAGCGACGGGGGCTCTGCCCGTTTTCGTGGACGTCGAGGAGCGCACCAGCAACCTGGATCCCGCGCGTGTGAAGGAGGCGCTGGGGCTGCGCACCAGGGCCGTCATCGCCGTGCATCTGTACGGCCGTCCAGCGGCGATTCGAGAGATCGTCGATGCGGCGGGGTCCGTGCCGGTGATCGAGGACGCCGCGCAGGCGCACGGCGCCCGCCTCGGCAGCCAGCGGGTCGGATCCCTGGCCGCCGCCGGTTGCTTCAGCTTTTATCCCACCAAGAACCTCGGCGCGTTCGGCGACGCTGGTGCCGTCACCTCGAATGACGACGGGCTCGCGGCGACCGTCAGGCTCCTGCGCGACCATGGCCGCACGAGCCAATACGAGCACGCCATCGTCGGTCAGACCGCGCGGCTCGACACGCTGCAGGCCGCCGTGCTGCGAGTGCAGGGCGATTGCCTTGAAGAATGGAACGCGCGCCGCCGGCAGGTGGCGTCCTGGTATCGCGAGCTCCTTCCCGACGGCATCGTGTCTCAAACCGACGATCCCGGCGCGGAATCCGTGTACCATCAATTCGTCGTTCGCGTCGAGCGGCGCGATGCGTTCCGGCGGCACCTCGAAACCCACGGCATCACCACCGCGGTGCACTATCCGCTGCCGCTGCACCTGCAGCCGGCGTTCCGGCACCTCGGCTATCGTCCGGGAGACTTCCCGGTCGCGGAGTGTCTCGCCCGCGAAATCGTTTCGCTGCCCATGCATCCCTTTCTGGAGCGATCCCAGATCCAGTTCATCGCGGAGGTCGCGGCCGACTTCATGCGGACGTTCGCGTGATCAACGTGGGCGTTATCGGTTACGGCTACTGGGGGCCGAACCTCGTCCGCAATCTGATGGAGACCGATGGCGTGCATGTCGCGGCGATCGCCGACATGCGCCCCGATTGCCGCAGCGCGGCCGCCAGACGCCATCCGGATGTGCAGACCTTCGACGCCGCGGAGTCCGTGATTGACCGCGACGACGTCGACGCGGTTGTCATCGCGACTCCGATCGCGACGCACTACCCGCTCGCCAGGGCAGCCATCGAGCGCGGGAAACATGTTCTCGTGGAGAAACCTCTGGCCGGATCGACGGCGCACGCCGAAGCGCTGGCGGCGCTCGCGCAGGAGCGCGACGTGCGTCTCATGGTCGATCACACGTTCGTCTATACTGGCGCGGTCCGCCGGATCCGCGCCCTGATTGATTCGGGCGATCTCGGCGAGCTGCAGTATCTCGACTCCGTGCGTGTGAATTTCGGTCTGTTCCAGCAGGATTTCAACGTCATCTGGGATTTGGCGACCCACGACCTGTCCATCATGGACTACCTCATCGACGCCCGCCCCGTGGCCGTGTCCGCAGACGGGGCCGCCACGGCCGGGTTCGATCACGAAAACGTCGCGTATGTCTCAGTGCACTTCGACAACGGGTTCCTTGCGCATTTTCACGTCAACTGGCTCGCGCCGTTGAAGATTCGCCGGATGCTCCTCGGCGGCCAGCAGCGCATGCTCGTCTACGACGACACCGATCCCAGCGAAAAGGTCCGGGTGTACGACAAGGGCGTCGACTTCGACGTGACCGACGGCGAGGCGCGGCGGCGGATCCTCGTCTCTTACCGGACAGGCGATATGTACGCGCCGAACCTCGATCGACGAGAGGCGCTGGCGCTCGTTGCGCGCGAGTTCGCCGATTCGATCACCGGGCATCGCGCGCCGCTCACCGACGCGGCGTCGGGCATTCGTGTCATCGCGCTCCTCGAGGCAGCCGAGCGGTCGCTGCACAGCAACGGAGAGCGGATTCGCCTGTGAAGTTCCAATCCATCGCGGCGGACGTCAAGCTGGGAAAAGACGTCACGATCTTCGACTTCGTGAATCTGTACGGGTGCGAGATCGGCGACGAATCGCGGATCGGGGCGTTCGTTGAAATCCAGCGGGGGGCGAAAGTCGGCCGCCGTGTGAAGATTTCCAGCCACACCTTCATCTGCGAAGGCGTCGAGCTGGAAGACCACGTGTTCATCGGCCACGGCGTGACGTTCATCAACGACCGGTATCCGCGGGCGGTCACCGCAGACGGCGCGCTCCAGACCGGCCGCGATTGGAAGGTGGTGCCGACCGTCGTCCGGCGTGGAGCGTCCATCGGTTCAGGCTCCACGATTCTGTGCGGGATCGAGATCGGAGAAAACGCGATTGTCGGAGCAGGCAGCGTGGTGACGCACGACGTGGGCGCCCGGACCATCGTTGCCGGTAATCCCGCACGTTTCCTGCGCGAAGTCGAGAGGGACGCGTGACGTTCGGACGCGTGGTGATCACGGGCGGAGCGGGCCTTATCGGGTCGCACATCGCCGATGCGCTCGTCGCGGCGGGCGCGGCCGAGATCGTGATCCTCGACGACCTTTCGCGCGGGCGCCGCGAGAACCTGCACAAGGCGTCGCTCAGCGGGCGCGTCGAGTTCGTTCAGGGCGACGTCCGCGACAGGGAAGACGTCGCCCGGGCGTTGGACGGTGCGAGCGTCGTCTTTCACCAGGCGGCCATGCGAATCACGCAGTGCGCTGCCGATCCGCGCCTCGCGAAGGAGGTGCTCGTCGACGGCACGTTCAACGTGCTCGAAGCGGCTGCCCGCATCGGCGTCCGCAAAATCGTCGCCGCCTCATCGGCGTCGATCTACGGTCTCGCGGAAATGTTTCCAACGATCGAAAGGCACCATCCGTACGCGAATCGCACGCTTTACGGCGCGGCGAAGCTCTTCAACGAAAGCCTGCTCCGCAGCTTCAACGAGATGTACGGCCTCGATTATGTCGCGCTCCGGTATTTCAACGTGTACGGGCCGCGGATGGATGTGTTCGGGCCCTACACGGAAGTGCTCATCCGGTGGATGGAGGCAATCGCCGACGGACGTCCCCCGGTGATTTTCGGAGACGGCACCGACACGATGGATTTCGTCCATGTCGAGGACATCGCTCGCGCCAACATCCTGGCTGCGGCTGCGCCGGTCACCGACGCGGTGTTCAACGTCGGCACCGGCACCGAGACGTCGCTGAACGCGCTGGCAGACATGCTGTTGTCGATCATGCAGTCGCCATTGCGGCCGGAGCACGCGCCTCCCCGGCGGGTCAATCCCGTCAGCCGGCGTCTGGCCTCGGTGAAGGATGCGCAGGATCGAATGGGATTTCGCGCGCAGATCGCGCTCGAAGACGGGTTGCGCTCGCTCGTCTCCTGGTGGCGAAGCGAACGATCGGCGGCTCACCCGTGAACACCGCGATCCACGACATCCCGTTCGCAAAACCGGAGTTCGATCAGGCCGAAGTGCAGGCGGTGGCCGAGGTTCTCGCCAGCGGCTGGGCGACCCAGGGACCCAGGGTCACGCGGTTCGAGGAACTGTTCGCCGAACGCGTCGGTGCCCGCTACGCGGTCGCGGCTTCATCGTGTACTACGGCACTGCATCTCGCGCTCGTGCTGGCAGGCGTCGGACCAGGCGACGAGGTCATCGTTCCCTCGTACACGTTCATCGCCACCGCCAACGTCGTCCTCTATACGGGCGCGACGCCGGTGTTTGCCGACATCGAACCGGATACCTGGAACCTCGATCCAGACGACGTGCTGCGTCGCGTGTCGCCGCGGACGAAGGCGGTCATTCCGGTGCATCAGGTAGGGCTCGCGGTCGATCTGGAGCGCCTGAAGCCGCTTGCCGCTCGCGGCATCGCCATCGTCGAAGACGCCGCGTGTGCCATCGGCGCGACCTATCGCGGAGCGCCCATCGGCTCGCATGGCAACCTCGCCTGTTTCAGCTTTCATCCGCGCAAGACGATTTCCACCGGGGAAGGCGGCATGCTGACGACAGACGAACACGCGGTCGCCGAGCGCGCGCGAAGACTGCGGTCGCACGGCGCGAGCGTGTCCGCGTTCTCCAGGCACAAGACCAAAGGCGTCGTTTTCGAGGATTACGACGAGCTCGGGTTCAATTACCGCATGTCGGACGTGCAGGCGGCAATCGGCATCGTGCAGATGCAGAAGCTCGATCGCCTGCTCGAGCAGCGGCGAGCGATTGCCGGGCGGTACGACAACGCGTTTCGATCGCTTCGCGACGTTCAGGTGCCAGCCAGACCGTCCTACGCGGGTCATTCCTATCAGTCGTACGGTCTGCTGCTGGCGCCCGGGTGCCGCCGCCAGCGCGACGAGCTGCTTCGCGGGCTCGTCGACGCCGGCATCTCGAGCCGCCGCGGTATTCCTCCGATCCATCTCGAAAAACTCTACCGGGAACGGCACCGTGGCGCGCCATTGCCCGTGACGGAACAGGTCGCGGCGCAGTCGATCTTCCTGCCGATGTACGCATCGCTTTCTGCCGCCGATCAGGACCGTGTCGTCGACGCGGTGGTCGGGATTCTGACCTCCTGAACGTGACGAGACCGCTGATCACCATCGTCGTGCCCGTGTTCAACGAGCGCGGCAACCTTCGCGCCTTTTACGAGGCCGTGACCGACGTCATGCGCTCCCTGGCGAACCTCGATTGGGAATTCATGTTCGTCGACGACGGCAGCCGCGACGGCTCGCTGGACGTGTTGAACGCGCTGCGCGCGGAAGACGATCGCGTGCTGGCGCTGAGATTCCCGAGAAATTTCGGCAGTCACGTCGCCATCGCCGCCGGCATCGACTATTGCCGCGGCGACGCGGTGGTGGTGATGGCGGCCGACCTGCAGGATCCGCCGGCGCTGATTCGTGAGTTCGTCGATCGCTGGCGCAGCGGCTTCGACGTTGTCTGGGGCGCGAGGACAGGTCGCGACGACGGCGCGTTGAGGTCGTGGGGGATGTCGATGTTCTACCGCCTCGTTCGGCGGTTTGCGATCCCGACCTATCCCAAGGGAGGCACCGGCAGCTTCTGTCTGATGTCGAAACCGGTGATCGACGCATTCCGGCAGTGCAACGAGCGCAATCGGCTGACCTTCGGGTTGATCGCGTGGAGCGGATTCCGGGAAACGGACGTGCCGTACCATCGGCCACGCCGCCTTGTCGGATCCTCCTCATGGACCGTCGGAAAGATGCTGAAAGCGGCGGTGGACACGTTCGTCTCGTTTTCGTTCCTCCCGATCCGCGCGATTTCGGTTCTGGGACTGCTCGTCTCGCTACTGAGCTTCCTGTTTGGCTTCTACGTGGTGATCAACAAGGTGTTCTTCGGGACTCACGTCGAGGGGTGGACGTCCGTCATGCTTGCCGTCCTCGTCCTGGGAGGCGTGCAGCTCATCATGATCGGCGTACTCGGAGAGTACTTGTGGCGGATTCTCGACGAGGCCCGGGCGCGTCCGTTGTACATCGTCGAGCGGACGCTGGGCCTGTCCCCCGCTTCTTCGCGGCGGCTCGACGAGGCGGCTCCCTCCGCGGGAGCGTCGCAGTCGCGTTGAGACTCCCGGATTTCATCATCGCCGGGGCCCCGCGATCCGGGACGACGTGGTTGTACTGGCTGCTCGACCGCCATCCCGACATCTACATGGCTCGCCCGGTGACGCCGGAACCGAAGTTCTTCCTGGTTGACAGCATCTACGAGAAGGGGCTGGAGTTTTATTCCGACACCTGGTTTGCCGCCGCCGGCGCCGAAAAGCTTGCCGGCGAGAAGACCACGAACTACCTCGAGAGCGCGGTCGCGGCCCGGCGCATGGCCCGTGACCTTCCGGCCGTGAAGCTCGTCTTCATTCTCCGGAATCCCGTTGATCGCGCGTATTCGAACTACTTGTGGTCCCGGCTGAACGGCCACGAGACGGAAGATTTCCAGACCGCGCTCGATTTGGAGGATCAGCGCGAACGCGACTTGCCGGTGCATTTGCGATTCGCACGGCCGTTTTCCTACTTCACGCGCGGACTCTATGCGGACCTCCTCATGCCGTATTTCGCGCGGTTTGCCCGCGAGCAGATTCTGGTGCTCCGGTTCGAAGACATCAGGGGCTCCAAGGACATCGCCGAACGGCTGCACCGGTTCCTCGGGGTCAGCGAGCGCCCGAACGATGCCGACGTCTTCGCCGCGATCAATCCGTCCGAGAAGGGAGATGCCACGCTCGACGAGGGCATCCGCAGCCAGCTGAGCATGCGCTACGCAGAGCCGAATCGTCGTCTGGTGACAATGCTCGGACCCGGCTTCGAGCCATGGCCGGAGTGACGGCCGATCCGCTCGTCCCGGTGCGGGTCGCGTCGGTCGGCAACCGGCCGCGTGCGAAATGGGCGGAAGGCCTGCGCGTGCACCTGCCCGGGTCGCTGCTCGATCGCACAGGATGGCGCCGGGCGATCCGTTCGAACGGCGATCTCGAGATTCCCGAGGACGCGGCCTCCATCACCGGCGACGACGTTGTGGCGCTGCGCGAACGGTGCGCGTTCACCGAGCGTCGCCCGATGAGTGCCCGTCTGCCGGTCAACTACCGCCTGGTGCCTGGATGGGCGCGTGCGATCGCAGCGTCGGCCATCGGCCGGTGGAACCGCCACCGCGCCGATCGCTGGGCGGCGTTTCCAGGATGGCCGATCGATCTGAGCACCGACGTCCTCGACGATCTTCGCCAGGTGCTAATGCCGGCGGCGCCGCCGCTCGGACGGGCGCCAGTCGTGTTGACCCACGACATCGACTCGCCGGAAGGGCTGCAGAATCTGCTGGCGCGCTTTCTGCCGCTCGAAGAAGCCGTCGGCGCCCGGTCGACGAACTACATCGTGCCGTGCGCCTGGCGCCTGGACGATGGGCTGATCGCCGAGATGGTGGCGCGCGGCCACGGAGTCGGCGTTCACGGGTACGATCACAGCAACACGACGGCGTTTGCGACCCCCGCTGTGCGGGCGGAGCGGCTCGACGGGACGCGCAGATTTGCGGAGCGATACGCCGCCGCCGGCTACCGCGCCCCCTCGCTCCTGCGAACACGCGCGCTGTTGCGCGATCTCGGCGGCCGGTATGGCTATGACAGCAGCATCCCGACTGCCGGTGGATTGTTTCCGATCCCGAACAACGGCTGCGCCACCGCGCGGCCGTTTCTCGTCGAGGGCATCGCCGAGCTGCCGGTAACGATGCCACGCGACGGCACCCTCCGCTTTCTCGGCTACTCGCCGGACGAGATTGTCCGGCTGTGGATCGACTGTGCCGATATGGTCTGGCGGTCCCGTGGCGTGGTCGTCCTGCTGACGCACTGCGAGCGGCGGTTCAGCGGTGGCCCGGCGATGCTCGGCGTATATCGCCAATTCCTCGAGCACCTGCGCAATCAATCGGATCGCTTCACGTTCAGCAACCCGAGGCAGGTGCTCGAGAACGCTTTCGCTGCCGGAGCGGTGCAAATCAGGTGAGAGGACGCGTGCCGCGGTCCCCTGATGCGGCGGCGCGCGCGGCGGGCAGCGAGCTTGCCGCCTCGACGTGCAGCGCGCCAGCCGCCAGGTCAGACCGCATGCGCGACATCGTGCTGGCTCACGTACCGCACGACCGTCCGATTCGCGTGCTCGACGTCGGCTGCGGTACCGGATCGCTTCTATTCCGGCTCGCGAACGCCTTGCCGTTCGCGGAGCTGGTCGGCATCGATGTGTCGCCCGCCAATATTCGGGCGGCCACCGGGCAGCAGATGGATCGATCGTCCAGCGCGCGCATCCAGTTCGAAGCGACGGACTATCTCGATTACGGGGCCGGGCCCTTCGACGCCATCGTCACGGACGGCGTGCTGCACCTGATCCCGGGGGAGACGATGCCCCTGGTGAGAAAGCTGGCTGACGATCTCCGGCCCGGCGGTGTGCTCGTCTGCGACATGCCCTTCGACTGTGCGTACAACAGAGCGTTCAGTGTCGTCCGACGCGTGTTGCGCTCGGTCCGCTCGCCCGCGGTCGACGGACTGATTCTTCGTGCGGGACGCCTCCTTCACGGCCGCGAAATGGGGGAGGAAGGCCTGCGCGAACGGGTGGGCTACATGTACATCCCGCCGGTCCGGATGATGGACGATCGACTTGCAGCCTGCTTCGCATCTTCCGGCCTGCATCGACGGAACGAGTACGCGATGGAGAGCACGAGCCCATCTCAGCTCAAACACCGGACCACCGTTTTCGAGCGTGGCGCCGCGTGATCAACAAGCTCTGGAAGGCCGGCCTCGTCGTGGTCGTGCTGGTCTACCTTCACAACACCCTGCTGCACCTGACGATGATGCCGCGTGTGAACGTCGACGAGCCGTGGCTCATGGAGCGGGCGTACCAGGTGATGCGCACCGGAGTGCCGACCCAGCCGATGCTGGGGCTGCAGCACGCCTACCTCCTGCAAGTGGGATACGGATATCTTCTGGCGGTCTGGATGTCGATGTTCGGTGTCGGCATCCTGCAGGCGCGGTTACTGGGCGTGGTCCTCGGGCTCGGCATCGTGCTGATGGTGGCATCGATCGGGCGGCGCACCATCGATCCGCTCACCGGAGTGAGCGCTGCGCTCTTTCTGGCGCTCGACAGCAATTTTCTGGGCGGTGTTCGCAATGCGCGAACCGACATCCCGTCCGTGTTCTTCGTCGTCGCGGCGCTGGCGGCGTATCTGCTGGGCCGGCAGCGGTCGCGGGCTGCCTGGTTCGCCTGTTCCGGCGCGTGTCTGGGTCTCGCCGTGTTGTGTCACGGCAACGCGTTCTGGGCGGGGTTGATTCTCCTGGCCTGGTATCTGCTCGACTACGGGCGGCGTGCGCTGGTCACCCGGTACGGCTACGTGTTTGCGGGCGGGTTGATCCTCGCGGTCGGGCCCTATCTGGCGGTGGTGTTCGCGCGCTGGCGCGACGTTCAGGTTCAGATCGGCAACTTCGCCGCAGACCGCGTACCTGGCTGGCGGCCCGGTTTCGTGGCGCATCAGATGCTGCTGGAGATCGAGCGTTACCGCGGCTGGTATTTCGGCCTCGTGACCAGCGTGGTTCCCAATCCGCTGCTGTGGGCGTTTCAGCTCGCCACGGTCGTCGGGATCGTCGCGCTTGCGGCCGCGGCGGTCGGCTCACACGTGGCGGAACGCCGACCTCTGGCCGACCCACGCGGCCCGGTGCGATTGCTGACGCTCGTTCTCGGCGGTGTGCTCATCTTCGCCGGCTTCATCAACAACAAAGTGCCAGTCTATCTGCCGCATCTGACCGTGGGGTTCGCGCTCGCCGCGGGATTCGCGGTCAGCGAAGCCGCGTATTTCGGCAGGCGGTTGGTCGCGCGTCGACAAGGCGGCGCCCCGCAGCTCGTCACCGCCATGGCCGGGTGTTTATTCATCCTTGGCTACGGCACCGCGGGTGTCGCCTACTACGAGAAGTGGTATTCGAGCGTGGGAAAAAGCGAGCTCGTCACCTACGAAATGACTGAGGCGACGCTACGGACGCTCGTTCCCCCCGGACCCAAGTACCTGTACGCGTCTCCCCAGTTCTGGACTCCGTTTCACGCTGAGCCGGGCACGGTGTTCTATTCATATGCGGCGGCGCAGCCGGTCGATTCCGGACCCGCGATTACGCTCACCGGGGTGACCGCCGATCGTCCGATCTTTCTGGTCGTCGACGAGCTCCAATGGCTGCCTGAGCTCACCGGGGTGACCTCGTCGACGGCCGAATGGCAGCGGGCGTGGATCACCTTCATCGAGCGTCACTGCGCGCTCGAGGGCGCCGCGTATGGAACGGCTCACGGCACGATGGCGCTCTACCGCTGCGCGCTCGCGGCCACCCCATCCGCGACGACGCCGCGGATCGTCGGCGGCAGCACTGATTACGCGACGGGAGAACGCGTGGTACAGGACACGGCCGCCGATCTCGCGCAATGGCCCCGGTACGATGATCCACGCCGCGCGACGACAGCGCGTCCAGAGGTTCGTCCCATTCCAGACGGTCTCGAGATCCGCGGGACAGGATGGCCGGGCATCGTCACCATGTTCAAGGCGGTGCCGGGCGAAGCCTATCTGGTGCGGACCGTCGCCCGACAGACGCGCGACGGCGATCTGTTGTATCTCGGCACATGGGAGGAACCGCAGGTGCGCTCGCTGGCGGGCGCCTCCGCGGCCGGCATTCCAGCCCCTCTGCTTGCTCCGCGATGGTTCCCGCGCGATCGCGCATTTCGTGCGACCGCGCCGGCGGTACGTGTGCTCGTGTATTCAGAAGCGCCGGCCACGGATTTCGTGATCTCCTCGCTCGACATCTACCGGCTGGTGCCGGTCTCCACCTCGCCTCCGGTGCCGACGCGATGATGGGCGGGCGCCGCGACGTCGTGTGCCTGTCGTCGATCGACTGGGACTTCATCTGGCAGGGCCACCAGGAGATCATGTCGACGCTCGCGGCGGAAGGCCACCGCGTGCTGTTCGTGGAAAACACCGGTGTCCGCGCGCCGCGCGTCCGCGATCTGCCGCGTCTGCGTCAGCGGGTGCGGAACTGGTGGCGCGGCACAAAAGGCTTCCGCGAGGATCGACCCAATCTGTTCGTCTATTCACCCCTGCTGTTGCCGCTGCCGTACTCTCGCGCCGCGCGCTGGGTGAACCGCTTTCTGCTCGCGCGCGCGCTCCGCCGGTGGATGCGCGCCACCGGTTTCTACCGGCCAATCGTCTGGACGTTTCTGCCCACGCCGATCGCGCTCGATCTGATTCACGATCTCGATCCAGAGCTGACGATTTATTACTGTATCGACGATCTCGCCGCGAGTTCGCCCGGCGCGAGCCGCATTGTTGCCTCCGAGCTGCGGCTGTTCAAGGAGGCGGATCTCGTCTTCGTCACGTCGGAAAAACTCAGGGAGCGCGCGGCACGAGTCAGCGATCGCGTGCACCTGTTCCCCTTCGGCGTCAGCTTCGAGCGGTTCGATCGCGTGCGGCAGGCCCACGATCCGATGCCGGCGGATCTCGCCGCGCTGAAGCGGCCGGTGATCGGGTACCTCGGCGGCCTGCATCAGTGGGTCGACCAGGAACTGATTGTCGCCGTCGCGTCGCGGATGCCCGACGCGACCTTCGCGCTCGTGGGACCCGCGCAGACCGACGTGCAGGCACTGGAGCGCTGTCCGAACGTTCGATTGCTCGGGCAACAGCCGCACGAGGCAGTGCCGCGATACGTCAAGGGCTTCGACGTCGGAATCGTGCCGTACCGGGTGGCCGAATACACTCTGAACGTGTACCCCACGAAGCTCAACGAGTACCTGGTGATGGGCATTCCGGTCGTCGCCACCGACTTGCCGGAGATCCGCCGGTTCAACGCCGAGCATGGCGACGTGGTGGAGGTGACGGCCGACGCCGACGCGTTCGCCGCGGGCATCCGCCGCGCGTTGAACGCCTCGTCAGCCCAGGAGGTGGAGCGCCGGCTGGCCGCTGCGCACGCGAACAGCTGGGACAGTCGAATCGCCGCGATGAATCGCCTGATCGAGGCGGCCATCGAGACAGGCGCCGCGCCGCCGCGGCGGTGGGACGAGACGCTTCGCCGCGTTTATCTCGAGGCGCGATCGCACGTCGCTCAACTGCTGCTGGCCCTGGTCGCGGTCTACCTGCTCGTCTTTCACACGAACCTGGCCTGGTGGGTGGCCGCTCCTCTCAGAGTGACCGCGCCTCTGGCACCGGCTGATGCGATCGTGGTGTTCGCAGGCGGGGTCGGCGAATCCGGCAAGGCCGGAGGGGGGGCCGAAGAGCGCCTCCAGCGTGCGGTCGACCTCTACAAGACGGGCGATGCACGTCATGTGGTCCTCTCGTCGGGATACGTCTACAGTTATCCCGAGGCAGAGGTGATGCGCATGCTGGCTGTCGGCCAGGGCGTTCCTCCCGACGCGATCGTTGTTGAAAATCGCTCGACCAACACGTATCAGAACGTCGCCTTCGTTCACGAGATCCTGCGCGAGCGAGGCTGGACGTCGGTGCTCCTCGTGAGCTCGCCTTACCACATGCGCCGTGCTCTTCTCGTGTGGCACAAGGTCGCACCCGAGGTCCGGGTCATTCCGGCGCCCCCATCGAGAAGCCAGTTCTACGATCATGCCCAGGGTGCATCGTTCGATCAGGTCCGCGCGATCCTGCACGAATATCTCGCAATCCTCGACTACTGGCGTCGAGACTGGATTTGACCGGCGTGGGCCGTGAAAACAGACGTCAATCGGTACGAGCCGATGGCGCTTCGACGGTCTCGATGGCGCTCAATATCGCCGTGGCGATGAACACGAACGCGAGCGGCTGCACGGTGACCGAATAGCGCATGTTGGTCAGCACGAACGACAGCGTCGCGGGAACGTAGGCAATGAGCAGCGCCGGCAGCGCGACCGCATAGCCCCGGCGCCACGCGATCCAGACACCCGCCAACAAGACGACGAAGATGACGAGAGAAGCGACTGTCGCGGTGCCGTACACGACGCTGCTTCTGTGAAACTGCTGCGCGGTCCGGGCGTCGCTCGTGCCGACGACGACGAAGATGCGCAGCGCGCGGTAGAGGACGCTGGCAGCGTACGCGCGCGGATCGCGTCTGATGTTGTCGAAAGCAAGCGCCGTGTACCGGCGCAACGTGTGTGGCTCATCCCGGAAGTACACCTTGTTGACCGCGACGTCCTCGAGAGCGTCGCAGGACGGCTGGCCGGTGACCGACGAGGATGGCTGTGCCTGCCGAATCGCGGCAAACGAGATCGTCGCGTGCAGGATCGACTCGGCGATCGGACCGCGGACGACCAGGTCCGTCACGCGCCCCGGCCAGGCGCGCGGCACGACCAGTGTCGAGCCATCGACGAACCAGAGCGTGACGGCGCTCGCGCCGACCTCGACGGCGCGGACGGAATCGGTCGGGCCGTGGGCACCGGGAGCGGCGCCGGCCAGTGCGCGTCCGGCAAGGCTGATGTCGAGCCCGGTGATCTGGCCGTCGTGGTCGAAGTCGAGCCTGTCGGCAAATGGCAGCGGGTCGCGCCAGGCGACCTGCCGGAGCATCCGCGCCAGATCGAAGATGTCGAGCAGATCGCCGTGGCGGTCGAGATCGCCGAGATGGTCGTCGCTGATGAAGTACACGAGCGGCGCAGCCTCGCCGTCGCGCGGCATCCGCACCACGCGCGGTGCCGGCCGGTCGGGCGATCCGGCCTCGAAATACTCGAAATAGTAGTAGTAGGTCGTCGGCGACGGGGCCGGTCGCATCGTTGCCGAAACCGCGCCGTCCGCGGCGCTCGTCGCGCGGCTACGGACGCGGGCGGCGTCGCGATCGGTCCAATAGACGAGCTCGAGCGGCTGAGACATCAATGGGCCGCATTTGTTCGCGCGCGCTGACACCAGGAGCGGAACGCGGTCGAGGCTGGTGTACGCGAACGTCGCCGATTCGAACACGGCTCTCGGGTTGTAGGCACGGCTCTGCAAGTACGGTCCGGTCTGCAGCGTTCCGTACCACAGCTGCACCCCGCCGTGAGTGCTCGTCGGGATGAATTGCCCTGTCAGGCGGTAGTTGCGCACGGTCCAGGGTGCCAGCATGGCTGCCGCCGCGACGACCAGCGCGACGGCCTGCCAGACGCGGCGCCCCTTCGCCGGCCGGCCGGCGACGACGTGAAATACGGCGAGGACCAGCGGTACCAGCAGCAGATTGGGGCGAAACTGCGACGCGAGGCCGATGAGCACGCCGCTCAGCACAATCCAGAGCGACTCGTCGCGACGCCGGCCTCGCGCGAACGACGCCACCGCGGCCATGAATATCACCGTGCACACCGCATCGGAAGATTGCGTCGAGCTGTAGACGGTGTTGAAGGAAAAAAACCCTGTCAGGAGCGCCGCGACACCCGCGACGCGCGCGTCGAATTCCTGGCGCGCGTACGCGTAGACGAGAAGCGGAACGAGCGCATTCAGCGCTGCTTGCGCGAGAAGCGGAATCGCCGGGTGATCGCCGAACGCCCGATAGAATGCGGCAAGGAAGTACGCGTAGCCCCATGGCACGTCGGTTGTCGGAAAGGGCTGGCCACTGGCCAGGAGCCGGCTGATCTCGTAATAGTGATCGAAGCCTTCCCAGCCCCACGGGTGCGGTGCCCATACGAAGATGAAGAACAGACTGAGCGCGAACGACACGCCGCACGCGAAGTACGCCGAACGCTCGCGCTGGAGTGCCGTGACCACATGAGCGGCGTTCATTCGAGCCGTACAACCCGCAGGAAAAACAGCGGACCGCAAGAGCTATTCACGATCAGATATTTTAGAGTCCGTTGCGAAATTGAGAATTGGGAATTCTGAATTGAGAATTCTGGCACTAATTCCGAATTCCGAATTCACAATTCCTGATTTCGCAACGGGCTCTCAGTCTCTCGAGAGTCGATCCCCGGTGACGGCCTTCTCCAGTTGGACGCTCAGATGACCCGACGAAGGCTGAGCCTCCTCCTCGCTACAGTCACTTCGGCCGCCCTCTTCGCGCTGATTCTCGGCGCTGTCGCGGTTGAAGCCTGGACGCGCCTGACCTGGAAACCGTTGAAGGGCGTGCCGGGATTTTTTCTGTCGGACCCGATGCGCATCCAGCGGCTCGCCCCCGGGTATTCGGGCTGGTTCGCCGGCGTCCCGGTCAAGATCAATCAGTTGGAGCTTCGCGACCACCGCGAATACCGTCTCGAAAAGGCAGCGAACACCTTCCGTATTCTGGTACTCGGCGATTCCGTCACGTTCGGTCACGGCTCTGTCTACGAACACACCTATCCATACCTCCTGGAACAGCACCTTCGGCAATGGCGGCCGGACATCGATTGGCAGGTCTGGAACGCGGCGGTTCCCGGCTACAACACCAGTCAGGAACTGGCAGAGCTCCTCCAGGTCGGGCGCCGGTTTCAACCCGACCTCGTGATCGTCGGGTTCTTCTGGAACGACGTTGTGGACAATTATCAGGTGGCGGAGCCGGGCCGGTCCGCGCGTGCGCTGAGCGCCGTCCTGTCATTTCTGTACCGTCACGTGCACTCAATTGAGCTCTACAAGCGGGCCTACCTCGAGCTGGCGTGGAAGGTCTCAGCGTCCAGGAGCTACCGGCTGCGAGCCGAACATGTCAACGAAGAAGAGCACCTCATCGCCAACCTCGAGCAGGTGCAAGATCTCGAGGAGCAGCGGTTGACGCCGTTCGACCGGCTGACCGACGAGGAGGTCGCCGCGATCGTGTGTGCCGCTGGTCCCGTGACGAGCGCCGATGCGATTCCAGCGATGGAGCGCGAACGAGGCTGGGACCACTGGCTGGAGGCGGTACACCG
>Ga0068858_100001991_pt1 | contig 20892 bp, 19 predicted proteins | sample KBSSwiS12_FD_66589 | JGI IMG/M metagenome (GOLD analysis project Ga0068858, IMG submission 66589) | Switchgrass rhizosphere microbial communities from Kellogg Biological Station, Michigan, USA - KBS Switchgrass S1-2 | ecosystem: Host-associated > Plants > Roots > Rhizosphere > Soil ...
GGTCTCGGAGGTGGCGCGGTGGAGACAACGGCAGTGACGATCAACGTGGGTGATCTGGACGGCGCGGGCGACGGCGGGCCGGTGACGGTGGACGTGCCGAGGTTGCCGCATCTGGACGGAGACGGGCTCGTCCTGGCTCGGTCACCGTGGGTGGGTGGCGACGATCCGGCGCCGATCGCGGTGGACTGGGTGTACCGGCCGAGCCTGGTGCGCCTGGCGCTCGACTTCGCGACGCGGTGCCGGCAGGCCGAGGCGGTGGTGATCTGGCGGCACGGTGGGACCCGGACCTGACGACCGTGGCGTTCGCCGTGGGCCGTGCACTCGGCAACTGTCGCCCGGTTTGGGTGCGCCACTGCCGATCACCTGCGCGGCGCGGCCACCGATGAGAAGAAAGCGCCCGGCAGTCCAGCACAAGGTCACGGCCGACGTCGCCGGCTGGACCTGTGAGCTGATCGTCTGGGAGCTGGTCGTCCCGGTCGAGATGCTCCCGGCAGCCGGGGCCGTTCTTCCGGTAGCGTCGCCGGCCGGGGGTAGCGACGGTATTGGTCCAGGCGGCGACCGTGGGGGAGTGCTGGCCCTGGGTACGGCCCAACGGGGCTATGGCTGCCGCGATGCGTACGCGGACTGCCCACAGATGTGCGTAAACCGTGGTCAAGATCTGGATCGCTGATCGGCCGTGCCCTAGAATCGGGCTCACGACCTGGGCTTTCGCGAGTGCCCCCGGCAGGATTCGAACCTGCGCACCTGCCTCCGGAGGGCAGTGCTCTATCCCCTGAGCTACGGGGGCGTCCCGGTGCCTGGCTGGGCCCAGGGGGCCGCAGGTTGCCGGTTCGCCTTGGCAACGAGGCATACCGTACCAGGTCCGATCGCCGGACCGGGGGGCGGGCTCGCCGTAAGCTTCCGACGTGTACCTAGAGGCCCCCCGAGTCCTGGTCGTCGACGACGACCCGACTTTGCGCCAGCTTGTGGTCGTCAACCTGGAGCTGGAGGGTTATGAGGTTCATGAGGCGGTGGACGGTGAGGACTGTCTGAAGCGGATCAAGGAGATCGCCCCGCACGTCGTCACGCTGGACATCATGATGCCGAAGGTCGACGGCTGGGAGGTCGCCAGCCGGCTGCGCAACGATCCGGCGACCGCGGACATCAAGCTCGTCGTGCTGACCGCCGCGACCAAGGAGACGGATCAGCGCCGCGCCTCGCGCGTCGGCGTCGACTACTACCTGACCAAGCCGTTCGACCCGGATGACCTGGTAACCGTGGTGCAGCGACTGGTGGCCGGCCAGCCCGTGGTCTGAGTCGCCGAACGCCTGACCCGCGGGCGGTTCTGACAATCTGGCATCCGATCGCCAGAGATCATTTCCGGATCCACCGGCCGCGCGTCGGCGAGTGGGCGACCATGGCGAGATTTATGCCGGCGACTACCGTCCGAGCGCGCCGATAGCATCGCGTGCATGACTCCCGCCGACCTTGCCGACGTCATCGTGTCGGCCGTCCGTGACGCGGTCGCGGACGGCGCGATCGACGTCGCCGTCCCCGCGACGGTTCCGGTGGAGCGCCCGAAGAACCCGGAGCACGGCGACTACGCCTCTCCGGCGGCGCTCCAGCTCGCGAAGGCGGCCCGGCGTCCCCCGCGCGAGGTCGCCGGGCTGCTCGCCGAGCGGCTGCGCAAGGACCCGGGAGTGGCGAGCGTCGACGTGGCCGGCCCTGGCTTCCTCAACATCCGGCTGGCGTCCGAGGCGCTCGGCGAGCTGGCCCGCACGATCGTGCGGGCGGGGCAGGATTACGGCCGGGCGGCCGAGCGCAGTGGCGTCCGGGTGAACGTCGAGTTCGTCTCGGCGAACCCGACGGGCCCGGTGACGCTCGCGGCCACCCGGTGGGCGGCGGTCGGCGACGCGCTGGTGCGGATCTTCGACGCGGCCGGCCACGACGCGGCCAGCGAGTACTACGTCAACGACGCCGGGGTGCAGATCGCGCGGTTCGGCGCGTCGGTGCTGGCCGCCGCGAAGGGCCAGCCGCCGCCGGCGGACGGCTACCACGGTGCGTACGTCGCCGAGGTCGCCGCGCGGGTGCTGGCCGACCACCCTGGCCTGCTGGAGCAGGACGACGCGGCGGCGCTCGCCCTCGCCACCCGCGAGGGCCTCGCCCAGATGCTCGCCGAGATCACCTCGACGCTGGAGGGCTTCGGCGTCCACTTCGACCTGTGGAAGTCCGAGCGGTCGATGCACGACGCGGGCGAGCTGACCGCGGCGGTCGCGGACCTGCGGGCGCACGGCCACGTCTACGACGCCGACGGCGCCGTCTTCCTGCGGACCACCGACTTCGGCGACGACAAGGACCGGGCGCTGGTCAAGTCCGACGGCCAGCCGACCTACTTCTGCGCCGACGCGGCCTACTACCGGGACAAGCGCGGCCGGGGCTTCGACAAGGTCGTCATGCTGCTCGGCGCCGACCACCACGGCTACATCGGCCGGCTCAAGGCGATCGTCGCCTGCTACGGCGACGACCCGGCCGAGACGCTCGACGTCATCATCGGCCAGCTGGTCACGCTTTCGCGCGGCGGCGAGCCGGTGAAGATGTCCAAGCGCGCCGGCACCTTCCTGACGCTCGCCGACCTCGTCGACGTGGTCGGGGTGGACGCGGCCCGCTACTCGCTGGTGCGCTCGTCGCTGGACTCGTCGCTCGACCTGGACCTCGACCTGATCGCCAGGCAGACCAACGACAACCCGGTGTTCTACGTGCAGTACGCGCACGCCCGGATCGCCTCGCTGCTGCGCAACGCCGCCTCGCTCGGCCTCAGCGCGGCGGGCGAGCCGGGCGGGGGTCTCGACGGGGTCGACGTGTCACTGTTGGGGCACCCGCGTGAGGTGGACCTGCTGCGGGCGCTCGCCGAACTGCCGGCCGTCGTGACGGCGGCCGCGTCGCTGCGCGCGCCGCACCGGGTGGCCCGGTACCTGGAGGCGCTGGCCGGTACGTACCACCGCTTCAACGACGCCTGCCGGGTGCTCCCGCGCGGCGACGAGGAGCCGACGCCGCTGACCGGCGCCCGGCTGCTACTGGTCGAGGCGACGAAGGTCGTCCTCGCGAACGGGCTGCGGATGCTGGGGGTCTCCGCCCCGGAACGAATGTGATGCCGCAGCCCCGCAGCCAGACAGACCCCGCAGCCAGACAGACGCAGTGCCAGACAGGCCCGGAACGGATGTGAATGTGATGTCGCAAGCCTCGGGTGCCTCGGCGACGACGCCGACGGCGCTGCCCGTGGCGCCGCTGGAGGAGCAGGTGTGGCCGGCGAGCGCCGCCCTCGACCCCGACGGGTGCTTGAGGATCGGCGGCCTGCGGGTCGACGAGCTGGCCGACGAGTTCGGCACGCCCGCCTTCCTCCTCGACGAGGAGGACTTCCGCGCCCGCGCCAGGGCCTGGCGGGCCGGCTTCCCGGACGGGGACGTCTACTACGCGGGGAAGGCGTTCCTGTGCCGGGCGGTGGCCCGCTGGGTCGCCGACGAGGGCCTGTGCCTGGACGTCTGCACCGGCGGGGAGCTGGCCGTCGCCGCGTCGGTCGCCTTCCCGCCGGCCCGGCTGCTCTTCCACGGCAACAACAAGTCCGTCGACGAGCTGCGCCGTGCCATCGGCTACGGCGTCGGGCGGATCGTCGTCGACTCGTTCGTCGAGATCGAGCGGCTGGCCGGGCTGGCCCGGGCGGCCGGCGTCCGCCAGCGGGTGCTGATCCGCGTCACCCCGGGCGTCGAGGCGCATACCCACGAGTACATCGCCACCGGCCAGGAGGACCAGAAGTTCGGGTTCTCGCTGGCCAGCGGCGCCGCGCTCGCCGCCGTCGACCGGGTGCTCGGCGCCGCCGACGTGCTGGAGCTGGTCGGCCTGCACGCGCACATCGGCTCGCAGATCTTCGACACGGCCGGCTTCGGGCTGGCTGCGCACCGGATGGTCGGTCTGCTGGCGGCGGTCCGCGACGCGCACGGTGTCGAGCCGCCCGAGCTCGACCTCGGCGGCGGCCTGGGCATCGCCTACACCGGCGAGGACGCACCGCTGCCGGTCGCGGACGTCGCCGACCGGCTGCACACCATCGTCGGCAAGGAGTGCGCCAGCGCCGGGCTGTCGGTGCCGCGGCTGGCGGTCGAGCCGGGCCGCGCCCTGGTCGGCCCGACGACGATCACGCTCTACCGCGTCGGCACCGTCAAAGAGCTGCCCGGCCTGCGCACCTACGTCAGCGTCGACGGCGGGATGAGCGACAACATCCGCACCGCCCTCTACGACGCCCGCTACACCGCCCGGCTGGTCTCCCGGCCCGGCGCGGCCGAGCACCACGTGGTGACCCTGGTCGGCAAGCACTGCGAGTCCGGCGACGTGGTGGCGCACGATGTGCCGCTGCCGGCGGACATCGCGCCCGGCGACCTGATCGCCGTCCCAGCCACCGGCGCGTACCACCGCTCGATGGCCAGCAACTACAACCACGTCGGCCGCCCGCCGGTGGTCGCCGTCCGCGCCGGCACCGCGCGGGTCATCGTCCGCCGCGAGACGGAGGATGACCTGTTGCGCCTGGACGTCGACGAACCGGCCGGCGCGGACGTCGCCGGGCCGAAACCGGGGGAGGCCGGGCGATGAAGGTCGCGCTGCTGGGCTGTGGCGTTGTCGGGTCCGAGGTGGTCCGCCTGCTGATCGAGCAGGCCGACGACCTGACCGCCCGGGTCGGCGAACCGCTGGAGCTAGCCGGGATCGCCGTGCGCCGGCTCGACCGCGAGCGGGACGTCCCGGTCGACGCGAAGCTGTTCACCACCGACGCCGCCGGACTGGTCACCCGCGACGACGTGGACATCGTCGTCGAGGTGGTCGGCGGCATCGAACCGGTCCGGACCTGGCTGCTGGCCGCCCTCGGCGCCAGAAAGTCCGTGGTCAGCGCGAACAAGGCGCTGCTGGCCTCGGACGGCTCGACGCTGCACGACGCCGCCGCGGCCGCCGACGTCGACCTGTACTACGAGGCGGCGGTCGCGGGCGCGATCCCGCTGCTGCGGCCGCTGCGCGAGAGCCTCGCCGGCGACCGGGTCCGCCGGGTCCTCGGCATCGTCAACGGGACGACGAACTTCATCCTCACTCGGATGGACGAGACCGGCGCGTCGTTCACCGAAGCGCTGGAGGAGGCGAGCGCCCTCGGCTACGCCGAGGCCGACCCGACGGCCGACATTGACGGCTACGACGCGGCGGCTAAGGCCGCGATCCTCGCCCAGCTGGCGTTCCACACCCGGGTGACGCTCGACGATGTGCACCGCGAGGGCATCGCCACGGTCACCGCGGCCGACATGGCCAGCGCGAAGGCGATGGGTTGCACCGTCAAGGCGCTCGCCATCGCCGAGCGATCCTCGGAGCGGCTGGGGGTGAGCGTCCGGGTACACCCGGCGATGGTGCCGCGCTCGCACCCGCTGGCCAGCGTGCGCGAGGCGTTCAACGCGGTGTTCGTCGAGGCCGAGGCGGCCGGGCAGCTGATGTTCTACGGCCGCGGCGCCGGCGGCTCGCCGACGGCGTCCGCGGTGCTCGGCGACCTCGTCGCCGTCGCCCGCAACCGCGTCGCCGGCCGGCGCGGCCCGGGGGAGTCGGCCTACGCCGACCTGCCCGTGCTGCCGATGGGTGAGACCATCACGAGTTACCACGTCAATCTCGACGTGACCGACAAGAGCGGCGTGCTGGCGACCGTGGCCGGCGCGTTCGCCCAGCACGGCGTGTCCATCCGCAGCGTGCGCCAGGACGGTCGAGGAGACGACGCGAGTCTGGTGCTGGTGACGCACGCCGCCGCGGACGCCGCGCTGGCGGCGACGGTCGAGGACCTGCGCGGTCTGGACATCGTGCGCGCGGTGGCCGGGGTGCTGCGGGTCGAGGGAGGTGAGCCGTGACCACCATGTCATCACCGGAGGTGACGGCCGGGCAGACGAACGGGGGGTCCAACGTGGCCGAGACCGCGGTTTCCAACCTGTTCACCGGGTCGGGCCGGGCGGCGCACCGGACGTGGCGCGGGATCATTCACGAATACCGCGACCGGCTTCCGCTGCCGGCCGACGCTCCGGTGGTCACGCTGCTGGAGGGCGGCACGCCACTCGTGCCGGCCGGCCACCTCTCCGAGGTCACCGGCTGCGACGTCCACCTGAAGGTCGAGGGGGCCAACCCGACCGGGTCCTTCAAGGACCGCGGCATGACGATGGCCATCAGCGCCGCGGCCGGGGAGGGCTCGAAGGCCGTCATCTGCGCGTCCACCGGGAACACCAGCGCCTCGGCCGCCGCCTACGCGGCCCGCGCCGGGATGATCTGCGCGGTGCTCGTCCCGAGCGGGAAGATCGCGCTGGGGAAGATGGCCCAGGCCCTGGTCCACGGGGCGCGGCTGTTGCAGCTGGACGGCTCGTTCGACGACTGCCTGCGCGTCGCCAGGGAGTTGGCGGAGACCTACCCGGTGACGCTGGTCAACTCGGTCAACCCGCTGCGGCTGGAGGGCCAGAAGACCGCGTCCTTCGAGATCATCGAGGCGCTCGGCGCGGCGCCGGACATCCACTGCCTCCCGGTCGGCAACGCCGGCAACATCACGGCCTACTGGCGCGGCTACCTGGAGGCGGACAAGGAGGCCGGCACCGGCCGGCCACGCATGTTCGGCTTCCAGGCCGCCGGCGCCGCGCCGATCGTGCGCGGCAGCGTCGTGACGTCGCCGCAGACCATCGCGACCGCGATCCGGATCGGCAACCCGGCCTCCTGGGAGTTCGCCGTCGACGCGCGAGACTCGTCCGGCGGGCTGATCGACGCGGTCAACGACCGGCAGATCTTGTCCGCCTACCGGCTGCTCGCCCGCACCGAGGGCGTGTTCGTCGAGCCGTCCAGCGCCGCGAGCGTCGCCGGCCTGCTCGCCGCGCACGAGGCAGGGCTGATCGAGGCGGGCCAGCGGATCGTCTGCACGGTCACCGGGAACGGCCTGAAGGACCCGGACTGGGCGATCAGCGGCGCGGCCAAGCCGGAGACGATCCGCCCGACCGTCGCCGGCGCCGCCGAGGCCCTTGGACTGCGCCAGTGACCCGTGCTGCGCTGACCCCGGCTCCGGGGACCCCGGCTCCGGCGAGCGCTGCCGCGCCCGAGCCGGCGGCGGTGTCCCGCCTGCGGTCCCCGGCCGGGGGAGCCCGGCAGTGACCACCGCTGCCGGGCGCCTGCCCACGGACTCTCCCGGCTCTCCGGGCGCGCCGCCCGCGCCGGCCGGCGGCCCGGCCGGCGACGGGCCGACCGAGGACGAGCCGGTCGTCGGCGTCCGCGTCCGGGTGCCGGCCACCAGCGCCAACCTCGGACCAGGCTTCGACGCGTACGGGCTGGCGCTCGCCTACTACGACGACCTCGAGGTGACGCTGCGCCGGCGAGGCTTGTCCGTCCACGTCGAGGGCGGTGAACCGGTCTCGGAGGGCGAGGACAACCTGGTCGTGCGCTCGATCCGGGCGACGTTCGACGCGCTGGGCCGGCCGCAGCCGGGCCTGGCGGTGCGCTGCGTCAACCGAATCCCGCACGGCCGTGGCCTCGGCTCGTCCGCGGCCGCGATCGTCGCGGGTGTGGCCGCCGCGTGGGCTCTCGACCCGGCCGGATTCCTCGCCGACGGGGCCGGGCAGCCCAAGGCCGCCGCCGGGGCGCTGGACCGGGCCGCGGCGCTTCGGGTCGCGACCGCGATCGAGGGCCACCCGGACAATGTCGGCGCCGCGCTGTTCGGCGGGTTCACCGTCGCCTGGACCGGTCCCGACGGCGCGGCGGTGCACCGGGCGCAACCGGTCGCCGACCTGCGCCCGGTCGCGTTCGTGCCCTCCGCGCGGACGTCGACCGCGGACTCACGCGGCCGGCTGCCGGAGCGGCTCGCCCATGCCGACGCCGCGTTCTCGGCGGGCCGGGCCGGCCTGCTCGCCCTCGCGCTCACCGGGGCGGTGGCGGGAAGCTCCACCGACGGCCCGGCGAGGCCGCCCGAGCTCCGGCCGGCCGACCCACGGGCGCCCGGCGCGCGGCCGGCCGGCCTCAGGCCGCTCGACGCGCCGGCACGCGCGCGGCTGCTGCTGACGGCCACCGAAGACCGGCTGCACCAGCCGTACCGGCTGCCGATGGCGCCCGAGTCGGCGGGGCTGGTGGAGCGCCTGCGGGCCGCGGGCGTGGCGGCCGTGCTGTCCGGCTCCGGCCCCACCGTGCTCGCCCTCGCCGTCGGCGGGGAGCAGGCCGCGACCGCCGTCGCGGTGCCCGCGCCCGGCTTCGCCGTCCTCCCGCTCGCCGTCGATCGGGACGGCGCCCGCGTCACCCCGCTCGCGCTCGGGTAGCCCTGGCTGTCCTGTGACTCTGGCGACGTTCAGTCACCGTCGCGCCGATCCGGCCGGCCTCGGGTACCGTGGAAGCACCGCGACTCCAGCTTTGGACAGGTTGTTCGTCCCGAAGCGCCGCCGGAGCAAGACCGCCGGAGCGCGGAACGGTCGCCTGCCGACTGGCAGGCGGAACGCGACCCTGGGCGTTAGCGTAACCTCAGGTTGTTGCCGAGGTGTCTCCGTCTGGATAGTCTGATGACTGCACCCGTCGCGCAGCGGCGCGTGCTCGCCCCGCCGGTCTGGCTGGAGCCCTCTCTGGTCCGTCCTGGTGCAGGATTCCGGTGCCCCGCCTCGCCGCCGTTGCCTCGGCTTGACACCGGTGACGTGGCGGGCGGGCTTGGCCGCTGGTCTCGGCCAGCGGCCGGCTGGTGCGCGACGCCTCTCCCGGGGACGGCCGCCCGGGCCCCTTCCGGGGATCCGGGTTCGTTCGCGGTGTAGAGCTCCTGCCGGGTCGGCGAAGCCTGGGTTCGTCCCAGCGCGGTGGAGCCTGAAGCCCCTTTCTCGGATCGGGCGACGAGCCGCCATCGGATCGTCGAGGAGTTCTGTCGGATCGGTGACCGGGCAGGTCGGCGATCCGGAAGGTCTGCTGGGAGGACTGCTAGGAGATCACGGCCCTCTGCACCGCCGACGGGCCCGTCACCTGGCCCGGCCAGCGGCCATATCCCCCCAATCTGTCGGCCACCAACGGGTGGAACCAGATGGCGGGGGTCCGATACGCATCACCCGGCTCGTGAGGAGCCGGTTCCTTCAGGGAAGGAAAACCTTGAGCGACACCACCGACGTGCTGCCTGAGAGCGCACGTGAGTCCGCGGCGCCCGCCCCGCTTCCCGTCAGCCAGTCGGCTGTCCTTGCGCCGGCGGCTCCGGCCCCGACGTTGGTAGAGGGCGGGGCGAGCCGGGGACGGGCGGATGACGCGCAGACTCCCGGCTCCGCCGCTCCTCGCCGTCGCCGCAGTGGTACGGGGCTCCAGGCGATGCTCCTGCCGGAGCTGCAGGCCATGGCGAGCTCGTTGGGCATTCAGGGCACCGGCCGGCTGCGCAAGGGGCAGCTGATCGCCGCCATCCAGAACGTGCAGAACGGCGCGTCTCCCACCTCGAACGGCGTCACCAGCGTGATGGCGCCGCCCGCCGCGCCCGCGACGGCGCAGGCCGCCGAGCCCACACCCACGCGTGCCCGCGGTCGCCGCGTGGCCCGCGGCATCGTCAGTCCCGAGCAGGCCGAGCTTGTCGAGGTCCCCGCCGCGCCCGCCGTCGTCGAGCGGCCGGCCCGCGCGGACGACGCGCCGGCCGCCGAGGCGCCCGCCGCCACGACCAGCGCGCCCCGCGCGCGGGAGGACCGCCGGGATCGTGGCGACCGCGCGGACCGTGGGGATCGGCCGGAGCGTGGCGATCGGCCGGAGCGTGGCGAGCGCCCGGAGCGCGGTGAGCGGCCCGAGCGCGGTGAGCGCCCGGAGCGGGGCGACCGAGCGGAGCGCGCGGAGCGGCCCGAGCGTGGCGAGCGCCCGGAGCGCGGTGAGCGGCCCGAGCGCGGTGAGCGCCCGGAGCGGTCGTCGAGCGGCCGTCAGACCGACCGCCAGAGCTCCCGCCAGGACCGCCAGTCCGACCGGACGGAGCGCACCAGCGACCGCCCAGGCGGTCGCGCCAGCCAGCAGCAGGACGATGACGACGACGCCAGCCGCAGGCGCGGCCGGTTCCGCGAGCGGGGCCGCAACCGCGGCCGCGGTCAGGGGACCGGCACGGACAACGAGCCGGTGGTGCGCGAGGACGACGTCCTCATCCCTGTCGCCGGCATCCTGGACGTCCTGGACAACTACGCCTTCGTCCGGACCAGCGGCTACCTGACCGGCCCGGCCGACGTCTACGTCAGCCTCGCTCAGGTCCGCCGGCACGGTTTGCGCCGTGGTGACGCCATCACCGGCGTCGTGCGGGCCCCGCAGGAGGGCGAGCCCCGCCGCGACAAGTACAACGCGCTGGTCCGGCTCGACACCATCAACGGGATGGACCCGGAGGAGGCCCGCGGCCGCCCCGAGTTCACCAAGCTGACGCCGCTCTACCCGCAGGAGCGCCTGCGGATGGAGACCGAGCCGAACGTGATGACCACCCGGGTCATCGACCTGGTCATGCCGATTGGCAAGGGCCAGCGCGCGCTCATCGTCAGCCCGCCGAAGGCCGGCAAGACGATGGTGCTCCAGTCGATCGCGAACGCGATCACCACGAACAACCCGGAATGCCACCTCATGGTCGTGCTCGTCGACGAGCGGCCGGAGGAGGTCACCGACATGCAGCGCTCGGTGAAGGGCGAGGTCATCGCCTCGACCTTTGACCGGCCGCCGTCGGACCACACCAACGTCGCCGAGTTGTCCATCGAGCGGGCCAAGCGCCTGGTCGAGCTGGGCCAGGACGTCGTCGTGCTGCTGGACTCGATCACCAGGCTCGGCCGCGCCTACAACCTGGCGGCGCCGGCGTCCGGGCGCATCCTGTCCGGTGGTGTGGACTCCACCGCGCTCTACCCGCCGAAGCGCTTCCTCGGTGCCGCCCGAAACATCGAGAACGGCGGCTCGCTGACCATCATCGCCACGGCGCTCGTCGAGACCGGTTCGACGATGGACACGGTCATCTTCGAGGAGTTCAAGGGCACGGGTAACGCCGAGCTCAAGCTCGACCGTAAGATCGCGGACAAGCGGATCTTCCCGGCGGTGGACGTCGACGCGTCCAGCACCCGTAAGGAGGAGATCCTGCTGGCGCCCGACGAGCTCGCGATCATGATCAAGCTTCGTCGCGTCCTGCACACCCGCGAGCCCCAGCAGGCCATCGAGCTGTTGCTGGGCCAGCTCAAGCAGACCAGGACCAACTACGAGTTCCTGATGCAGATCGCGAAGACGACGCCGAGCCAGGATTAGCGCGCGGCTGGTCAGTGTTACGGGAGGCGGCGCGCGTCAGGCGCGCCGCCCGGCCCGGTGGCCCGGTCTGGCAGACTTGGGCCGTTGGAGGCTCCGGTTCACGCCGTCAGCTCAGGCGCGGCGACCCGGCGGCCACGTGAGAAGAGGGACCATGAAGGCTGACATCCACCCGACGTACGCGGACACCACCGTGGTCTGCACGTGCGGGAACACGTTCACCACGAAGAGCACCAAGTCGAACGGCGTCATCCACGCCGAGGTCTGCTCGCAGTGCCACCCGTTCTACACCGGCAAGCAGAAGATCCTCGACGTCGGCGGCCGGGTGGAGAAGTTCGAGCGCCGCTTCGGTAAGCGCCAGCCGGGCCAGAAGGCTTCGGGCGCCAGCAACTAGCGGTTTCGACGGCGTTCGCTCGGCTCTGGCCGGGCGAACGCCGTTTCTGCTTTCCGGCTGGATTTCTGCTGAAGAGGTAACTGATGCCCTCCGCGTTGGAGAAGTTGCTCGACGAGCATGCGGTCATCGAGAAGCGGCTCGCCGACCCCGCGGTGCACAACGCCGCCGCCGAGGCTCGCCAGCTCGGCCGCCGCTACGCGGAGCTCGCGCCCATCGTCGAGCTCGCCCGGGAGATCGAGCAGGCCGAGGGCGACCTGGAGACGGCCCGAGAGTTCGCCGCCGAGGACTCGTCGTTCCGCGCAGAGGCCGCCGAACTGGAGACGGCCATCCAGGAGCGCCGCCAGCGGCTGCGCACCCTGCTCGTGCCGACCGACCCCGACGACGGCCGGGACGCGATCCTCGAGGTGAAGGCCGGCGCCGGCGGCGAGGAGTCCGCGCTGTTCGCGGGGGACCTGCTGCGGATGTACCTGCGCTACGCCGAGCGGCGCGGCTGGAAGACCGAGATCCTCGAGGCCAACCCCAGCGACCTGGGCGGCTACCGGGACGTCAGCGTCGCGGTCAAGTACCGCGGCCAGGTCCCGCCCGGCCAGCCGGGCGTCTACGGCCGGCTGCGCTTCGAGGGCGGCGTGCACCGTGTCCAGCGGGTGCCGGTCACCGAGTCAGCCGGGCGGATCCACACGTCCGCCGCGGGCGTGCTGGTGATGCCGGAGGCCGAGGAGGTCGACGTCGAGATCGACCCGAACGACCTGCGGATCGACGTCTTCCGCTCGTCCGGGCCCGGCGGCCAGAGCGTCAACACCACCGATTCCGCGGTCCGCATCACCCATGTGCCGACCGGTGTCGTCGTCTCCTGCCAGAACGAGAAGAGCCAGTTGCAGAACAAGGAGTCGGCGCTGCGCATCCTGCGCGCCCGGCTGCTGACGATCGCGCGGGAGAAGGCCGAGTCGGAGAAGTCGGCGGCCCGCGCGAGCCAGGTCCGCACGCTGGACCGCTCGGACAAGGTGCGCACCTACAACTTCCCGGAGAACCGGATCGCCGACCACCGGGTCAACTACAAGGCGCACAACCTCGAGGCCGTCCTGGACGGCGACCTCGACGACGTGCTTGACGCGCTGGCCACGGCCGACCTGCGGGCCCGCCTGGCCGGGAGCTCAGACGACGATGAGTGAGCCTTTTCCATCGCCGCCGGCGATCAGGGCCGGCTGGCCGGGGTTTCGGAGAGATGGAAAGGCTCATTGACCGTCCGCTGGCCGGCGAGCTGGCCGCGGCCGCGAGCCGGCTGGCGGCCGCGGGCGTCGCGAGCCCGCGGACCGACGCCCAGCTGCTCGCCGCGCACGTCCTCGGCGTGCCGCGCGGCCGGCTCCCGCTGGTGCGGGAGCTCCCGGCCACCGCCGCCGGCCGGTTCTGGGATCTGGTGGACCGCCGCGCGGACCGGACACCCCTGCAGCACCTGACCGGCGAGGCCCATTTCCGTCATCTCACGCTCGCGGTCGGGCCCGGCGTCTTCGTTCCGCGCCCCGAGACCGAGTCGGTCGCTGGCTGGGTCATCGACGCGCTGACGGCCGACCCGCGGCTGGCGGGCATCCCAGGACCGAACGGCGCCGCTGGACGGGACGGCGCCGGTGGGGCCGTCTGCGTCGACCTGTGCGCCGGCTCGGGCGCGATCGCGCTGGCGGTGGCCGACGAGGTGCCCGGCGCCGTGGCGCACGCCGTCGAGGCCGACCCGGCGGCGCTCGGCTACCTGCGCCGCAACGTCGCCGCGACGGGCCTGGCGGTGCGTGTCCACGCGGCCGACGTCCTGGGCGGCCGGCTGGACGGCGTTGGGCTGGACGGCGCTGGGCCGGAGGGTGGCGTGCCCGACTCCTGGCCCCGGGTTCCGGTGCTGGACGCGCTCGCTGGCCTGCGGGGCGCCGTCGACGCGGTGGTCTCGAACCCGCCCTACCTGCCCGACGCCGACCGGGCCACCGTCGAGCCGGAGGTGGGCGCCCACGACCCGCCGTGGGCGCTGTGGGGCGGCGGGGGCGACGGCCTGGCCGGGCCGCGGGCGGTAGCCGAGGCCGCCGCGGCCCTGCTGCGGCCGGGGGGCCTGTTCGCGATGGAGCACGCCGACGGGCAGGGCGAGGCCGTGCGCTCTATCCTGGCCGCGGCCGGCGCCTGGAACGAGATCGCCACGCACCGCGATCTCGCCGGGCGGGACCGGTTCGTGACGGCGCGCCTGGGCACGTCGCCCACTCGCGCCGGCTCCGCGGCCCACACCCGCCGCTGACGATGGCCTACGGGGGAGAGGCCCCGAGGAGGAGGCAGTAGGTTGGGCGCGTACACAGCGCTCCCGGGAACCCGCGGCGCGGGTCGCCGGCCGACAGCCGGCCGAATCCTCAAGGCCGCGCCGGTCCCGGCCGGGCGCAGGGCGGGAGCCGCGCGATCGTGGCCTCCAGAAAACGGCGGTGAGGGACGAACGATGCGGCGGTTCGACTGCACGGACCCGGCGGCGCGTAAGGCCGGCCTGGAAGCCGCGGCGAGCGCCGTCGGCCGGGGCGACCTGGTGGTCCTGCCCACGGACACGGTCTACGGCCTGGGCGCCGACGCGTTCGACGCTTCCGCGGTGCGGGCCTTGCTGGCCACCAAGAACCGCGGTCGGCACATGCCGGTGCCGGTGCTGATCGGCTCGTGGCGGACGCTGGACGGGCTGGTCAGCCACGTCTCCATGCCGGTCCGCGAGCTCACCAGGGCGTTCTGGCCCGGTGGCCTCACGGTGATCGTCCGCCAGGCCCCGTCGCTGCGCTGGGACCTCGGCGAGAGCCGCGGCACCGTCGCCGTCCGGATGCCGCTGCACCCGGTCGCGATCGACCTGCTGGGCCGGACCGGGCCGATGGCCGTCTCCAGCGCGAACCTCAGCGGCCAGCCGGCCGCGACCACCGCGGACGAGGCCGTCGCCCAGCTCGGCGACCAGGTCGACGTCTACCTGGACGCGGGCCCCGCGACCCACGGCGTCGCCTCGACGATCGTCGACTGCACCACCGACGTCCCGCGGGTGGTGCGGCTCGGCGCCGTGGACCTGGCCGCCCTGCGCGCGGTGCTCCCGCTGGTCGAGGCACCGGCGCAGGCCGCTTCGTGACCCCCGGGCGGCCACGTGCGTGAGTACCTGCTCGTCTTCGTCGTCGCCGCCGCGGTCACCTTCCTCGCGACGCCGGTCGCCAGGGCGGTGGCGCTGCGCATCGGCGCGGTCGCGGGCGTGCGGGCCCGGGACGTGCACGCCAAGCCGACCGCCCGCCTCGGCGGCCTGGCGATGCTGGCCGGCCTCTACGCGGGGCTCGCGGTCGCCGCCCGGCTGCCGTTCCTGTCGCAGGTCTCCCGGGACTGGTCGGAGCCGCGCGCGGTCCTCGTCGCGGCGACGCTGATCTGCCTGCTCGGCGTGGCGGACGACAAGTGGGAGCTGGACTCGCTGACGAAGCTCGCCGGCCAGATGGTGGCCGCCGCGGTGATGGTCCAGATGGGCGTGCAGTTCACGTTCGCGATCAACTGGAACAGCGAGACGACGGTCAGCCTCGGCCCGGAGACGGCGGTGCCGATCTCCATCCTGGCGGTCGTCGTCCTGATCAACGCGATCAACTTCATCGACGGCCTGGACGGCCTGGCCGCCGGGGTGACCGCGATCGCCGCCGGGGCGACGTTCTACTTCGCCTACCGGCTCGCGGTCGTCGACGGCTTCTACCGGGCCTCGCCCGCGGCGCTGCTGGCGGCGGTGACGGCCGGCGTGTGCGTCGGCTTCCTCCCGCACAACTTCAACCCGGCCAGGCTGTTCATGGGCGACTCCGGGTCGATGCTGATCGGCCTGCTGTCCGCGTCGTCGATGATCTCAGTGACCGGGCAGGTCGCCTATGGCGGCTACGCCGGGCCGTCCCGATCGCTGCCGTCGCTGATCCCGCTGGCGATCCCGGTGGCCGTCCTGATGGTGCCGTTCCTCGACCTCGGACTCGCGGTGGTCCGGCGGACGAGAGCCGGCCGCTCGCCGTTCTCCCCGGACAAGATGCACCTGCACCACCGGATGCTCGAGATCGGGAAGTCGCAGATCCGGGCGGTGCTGTTCATGTACTTCTGGGCCGCGCTGGTCGGCTTCGGCGGGGTGGCGGCGTCGTTCTCGTCCGCGCCGCTGCCGATCCTGCTCGCGACCCTCGGCTTCGGGCTGCTGGGCCTGGTGGTGCTCCTCCTGCTCGGGCAGCGCACCGCGCGCCAGGCCGCAGCGGCCACCGGGGCTGGCACGTCGGCCTCGACCTGACCGCCGCCGGCCGCCCGCCGCGGCGGCTACCGTGGAGGTGAGCCCTGGGCGATGACAACCTGGCCGCCGCGGCTGCGTGGGCCGCGGACCGGATTGCGTGCGCGGGCGGGTGCACACGGGATGGACACGGCGCGAACAGATCAGGCACGGATGAAGCACGCACGGACTGACGAGGAGCGCGGGTGGTGACGCGACCGGGGGACGATGCGCCGACGGGCCCTGCGGCGCTGGCAGACGAGGCGGCGCTGGCAGACGAGGCGGCGCTGGCAGACGAGGCGGCGCGGCCCGGCAAGCCGGCATCGGCCGGGAGCGCGGCGCTGGTGGGAATGGCGGCGCTGCGGCTGGGTCTGGTGGTCTGCGCCGCCATCGCGGTCCCGGCGGTCGCGCTGGGCGCCGCGCTGCGCGGTGGCGCGGGCGCCGCCGCGGCGCTGGTCGGCATCGCCACAGTCGTCGGTTTCTTCGGGCTGGGCAAGCTCGCCGTCGCGCGGGTGGCCCGGACGGCTCCGCACCTGCTCCTGCCGGCGGCGCTCGGCACCTACACCGCCCAGATCGGGCTGCTCGGCGTGCTGCTCATCGCGCTGGACGGGGTTGCGGCGATCCACCTGCCGACCCTGGCCTGGACGGTCTTCGTCGGCGTGTTCGGCTGGATTGGCGCCGAGCTCTGGGTCGCGACGCACACCCGGGTCCCGTTCTTCGACCCGGAGTCCTTCGCCGCCCGTCAGGCGGCCCTGGCCCGGGCGCCCGTCGCCGCGCGCCCGGCGACGCCCGGCCGGCTCGCCGCGGATCGGCCGGCAACCCGCCAGTCGGCGGCCCGGCAGTCGGCGACTGAGCCGTCCGCCGCCCAGAAGTCCGCCAGTGTCGCGCCGCCGGCCGTCACCGAGCGGACCGTGACAGGGCGGTGACCAACGCGTCATGACCAGCGACCAGGACCCGGCGGGCACTCCAAGCGCGGGCACTCCAGGCGCCAAGGACGCCAACCGGCCCGAACGGCCCGCGGCGCCGGACGGGCCGGGGCGCGCCGCCGGGCCGGACAGGCCGACAGGCACGAGCGGCCAGCGGGGCAAGCGGCCGGAGCGACGGCGCGGGCCGTCCTCGGATCCCGACAGCAACGCGGGCCTCGCCTGGAACGCGGTCGGGACGCTCGCCGCCGGCGCCGCCTTCTGGGGCTTCGTCGGCTGGGGCATCGACCGGCTCACGCACCTGCACACCGTGTTCTTGCCGATCGGGGTCATCGTGGGGATGGCGGCCGCGATCTACCTGGTGATCTACCAGGCGCGAAACCGCTAGTGTCGCTTGGTAAAGGTTTGCGCCACCCTGGCGTCCCGTGATCGCCTCGTCGGCCCCCGGGTGGGGCCTGATCGAGGCTGTTTCGCGACCACCGGTGGGCTCTGTCGCCGAACAGGGCGACGGGCTAACCCGGGCGGCACCAGCTCAGTGCCGCCAACCCGGGACGCCGGCAGGAAGCCGCCGGCACGAAGGTAGGGCCGTGGCGTAACGTGACCACCTGGGCGGTGACTCTCCGTGCCTGCACGGTTCGGATCGTTGTTTATGGTCGCACGGGGTGCTCGATTGCCTGCGTACCGCCAATATGGGCGCAACGGAACGAAACGCGTCGGCAACATGTAGATGAACCCGACGCGGGGTGGATCGCAGCGCGTGCCGCGTAGGCGAAGGTGTGGATAGTATTCGCGGTACCGGGCGCCGACGCCGTCGGCCCCCGGTGGAGACGAGTCCCTGCTGGGCCGCCGAGCGACCAAGGGATGCGCGTGCGTGTGATCGCCGCGCATCCGGAAGTCCTTCGGACGTGACATCAGCCGACGGCTAGGCGATCTGCGTTGGTCGCGGTTCCGGTGGTCAGTGTGACACGGTGGACGGTCTCGCGATCAACATGGGTTGGTCGCGTGTCCGCCCATCACGTACCGCGACCACCGGGCCGCGAGTGGCGGGTGGTCGCGCCTGACGGCTCCGATGACACGGTCGACGGCTGCGCAGCGGTACCTGGTCGCCTGTCCGCCTGCTCCTGTGACATCGTGTGCCCGACCTGGGCGCACGATGGGTGCATCTGGGGCGGTCGGGCGTGGTGCACCGATAGGGTGGGTTCCCCTCTCCGCCGTGGGGCTAGTCCGGGCCGCCTGGTGACAGTGCGTAAATTTGGATCATGGAGGTGTGTCGCGTGCCCGTCCTCGCCGCTGGTGACGAGGGTTTCCAGGGTCCTACCGTTGCGGTGTTCAATCCCCCGCACTGGTTTGACGCGCACCTAGGTCCGATCGACTTCTATCTGAACAAGGCGACCGCGCTGGTCATCTTCTCGGCGCTGTTCGTCGGGGTGCTGTTCTGGCTGGCCTACCGCCGCGCCTCCGTCGTCCCGCGCGGCCTGCAGAACTTCGTGGAGTCGATCTACGACTTCATCGACAGCCAGATCTCCCGGGAGATCATCGGCAAGCAGGGCCCGAAGTACACGCCGTACCTGGTCGTGCTGTTCTCGTTCGTCCTGGTCTGCAACGTCCTGTCGATCATCCCGGTCGCCCAGTTCCCGGCGACCTCGCGGATCGCGATCCCGATGATCCTCTCGCTCATCACCTGGGTGCTGTTCAACTACGCCGGTGTCAAGGCGAACGGGGCGGGCGCGTACTTCAAGGAGATGGTCGACCCGGCGCCGAACGCGCCCTTCGGGATTCGGCTCATCCTCGCGCCGATCGAGATCCTCTCGACGATCATCGTGCGGCCGTTCACGTTGGCCGTCCGGCTGTTCGCGAACATGTTCGCCGGCCACATGCTGCTGCTGATCTTCTCGCTCGGCGCTGAGTACATGATCCAGCGCCCGCCGTACGTCTTCGGCGCGGTCTCGTTCGTCGTGACGGTCGTGATGACCGGCTTCGAGCTGGTCATCGACCTCCTGCAGGCATACATCATCACCGTGCTGACGGCCGCTTACATCGGTGGGGCGCTGGCCGCCCACGGCGGCGGTGACCACGCCGAGGAGCGCAGCCTCGAGGATCCCGGGCTGCCCCAGCCGACCGCGCTGGCGTCGGCCGCGCATTCCTGAGTTTTTCGGACACCCTCCACTCGCACCGGTGAGTCCCGGTGCCCGGCAGAATAAGGAACGTTCCATGGACCCGACATTGATCCTCGCCGCCAAGGACCACGTCAGCGGCAGCCTCGGTGCGGTCGCCTACGGCCTTGCCGCCATCGGCCCCGGTATCGGCGTCGGCATCATCTTCGGTCTCGGCGTGCAGGCCATCGCCCGTCAGCCCGAGGCCGAGCAGGTTGCCTTCCGGTACATGCTGATCGGCTTCGCCCTGGTCGAGGCCCTCGCCCTCATCGGCTTCGTCGTTCCGTTCGTCTTCCCGTAAGCCGGGGGTGAGCGTGAACGTCACGTCAGCGGTTCTGCTCGCGGCCTCGGACAAGGACGAGAACGTCCTCGTCCCGCCGGCTGGCGAGCTCATCATCGGCATTATTTCGTTCGGTCTGCTGGTCGCCTTCTTCTTCTGGAAGGTCAAGCCGCAGATCCAGAAGTTCTACGCCGAGCGCACGGAGAAGATCGAGGGCGGTCTCGCCCGCGCCGCCGCCACGGAGGCGGAGGCGCAGGCCGCGCTGGAGCAGTACCGCGCGCAGCTCGCCGATGCGCGTGCCGAGGCGGCGCGCATCCGCGACGAGGCGACCGTCCAGGGCCGCCAGATCGTCGCGGAACTGCGGGCGCAGGCAGACCGCGAGGTCGCCGAGATCCGTTCCAGGGGCGAGGCACAGCTGGCCGCCGAGCGGTCGCAGATCGTCTCGCAGCTGCGCGGCGAGCTCGGCGGCGTGGCTTTGGAGCTGGCAAGCAAGATCGTCGGCCACGAGCTCGCGCGGCCGGAGGAACACCGTCAGCTGATCGACGACTTCATCGCGTCGCTCGACGCCGGTGACGCGGCAGCCGCCGCGGCGGCCGGCTCGGGAGGCTGACGGTGGAGGGACCTAGCCGGGCGGCGCTCGCCACGGCGCGGGCCAAGCTCGACGAGGTCACCGCGGTCCCACCGGGCGGCGGGCCCGCGGCCCGGGCGGCGACCGTGGCGGGCGCCGGCCAGATCGCGTCCGACCTGCGGGCCGTGGCCGACCTGCTCGGCCGGGATCTGACGCTGCGCCGCGCGCTGCATGACCCGAGCGTCCCCGCCGGAGCCCGTGAAGGCCTCGCCGAGCGGCTGTTCAGCGGCCAGATAGCCGCGTCGTCGCTCACCGTCCTGCGGACGGTGGTAGCCGGCCGGTGGTCCCGGGCGCTCGACCTGCGCCTCGCTCTGATCGAGCTGGCCGTAGAGGCGCTCCTGGTGGACGCCGAGACGGCTGGCGCGCTCGACGACGTCGAGGACGAGCTGTTCCGGTTCGGTCGGGTGCTCGACCGCAACCCGCGGCTCTCGCTCGCCCTGACCGACCCGGCCGCGCCGGCGTCGGCCAAGGAGGCGCTCGTCGAGCGGCTGCTGGCCGGCAAGGCGCATCCGGTGACGGTGAGCCTGGCCAAGCAGGCGGTCGCGGACCGCGAGTTCGGTGACCTGTCCCGCCGGCTGGAGGAGTTCAGCCGGATCGCCGCCGGGCGGCGTAACCGGGTGGTCGCCGTCGTGCGGACCGCCGTCCCGCTGGACGACGACCAGGTCTCCCGGCTGCGCGCCGCGCTGTCCCGGTACTTCGGCCGCGAGATCCAGCTGCAGACCGACCTCGACCCGGCGGTGCTCGGCGGTGTCGTCGTGCGGGTCGGCGACGAGGTGGTCGACGGCTCCGTGCTGCGCCGGCTCGCCGCCGCCCGCCAAGCCCTGACGCGGTAGCGCGTGACCATGACGACCCGTGGCCTCGCCGCCGGCCTCCGTGCCGGCGGCGTCGCCTCGTGTCCCGCCCCTAGTGAGCCTTTTCCGTCTCACCGAGAGCTCGGAGCGTCGAGCCCCGCTCCCGGGACGACGACGGAAAAGGCTCAAATGATCGCTCCGGTCTGGACAAG